>Ga0172379_10006764_pt1 | contig 15179 bp, 16 predicted proteins | sample GrowelOW334metaG_FD_119756 | JGI IMG/M metagenome (GOLD analysis project Ga0172379, IMG submission 119756) | Groundwater microbial communities from an aquifer near a municipal landfill in Southern Ontario, Canada - Groundwater well OW334 metaG | ecosystem: Environmental > Aquatic > Deep...
CAAAACCGGATTCACCCCGACACTAGAAAATGGCGTTGTGTCCAGAACATTTTCTAGTGGAATGAGTTTTAGTAGAAAAAATTAAAAACTTGACCAATTTTTTTCATATATACAAAAGACACAATAAAAATGCTTCGCCATTTTTCAGTGCGGGGTTCACTTTGATTGAGGTTTTAGTTATTATTGCAATTATAGGTTTTATGTCGGGCGCAATGTTTACTGGACAAAAAACAGGCGAAGACAACAGAAAATTAAACATTGATTCGCAAAAATTGGTTCAGAATCTTAGAAAAGCGCAAAGCTATGCAATGTCCGCAAAAAAATCTGATTGTGCAGGAAACACTATAATACCGTATGGAATAAGTTTTAATAGTTCTTCAGCATCAAATTACCTGCTTGTTGCCGACTGTAATAATAATAAAATTTATGATTCAGCAACAGATGTTCTTATTTCAACGATTATTCTTTCGGATTCTGCAATAAATAGCATTTCCCCAAGCTCAGGAGGTTTTTTGGAAATTTTTTTCGCCCCGCCGATTCCGCAAACATACATAAACACATCAGTTGCTGATGCTGTAAATGGAGTGATAACTCTTTGCGGAAAAAGGCAGACGGCTTTGTGTAAAAGTATTATTATAAATATGAGAGGAACTATAAGCTCGCAATAATATTTAATGTCTAAAAAAGGTTTTACTTTAATTGAAGCAATAGTGGCAATCGGAGTAATATCCGTTGGGTTTGTTGGGTCTTTAGTTTTGCTTTCAAAAGCATCTTCCCAAGCTACTATTGTTAAAGATAGGGTTGTTGCCGCGCATCTTGGGGCCGAAGGGGTTGAGGTAATAAGAAATATAAGAGATACAAATTGGCTTAAGGGTAGGGATTGGTTGGATGGGCTTGTTGAGCCATCTGATGCGCCGGCTGGGACCGAAGTTTCAGGTGTTGTGGATTATAACAGCGAGGCTTTAGATTTATCTGATTCAAGCGAATCAAGAAAATGCCTTAATTGGGACGGAAGTTTTTATAAGCATGCAATTGCTCCATCTTACGCGTGTTCAACATTTTTTAAAAGGCATATTGTTTTAACAAAAAAAGAAGACAATATTTCAGGGCAGAATATTTCTTATTTGGAAATAAAAAGCATTGTTGAATGGAAAGAAAAAAGTGCCACAAAGAGTTTAACTGTTATAGGAAATTTATATGATTGGAAATAATAAATATAACGTCAACCCGCCTGAGGAACGGGCAGGTACGCGAATGGGTCGCGCCTGCCTGCCGGCAGGCAGGAATGACGCGAATAAAAATTCACTGTCAGGGTTTACTTTAATAGAGCTTTTAGTTGCTGTTGCTGTTTTTTCTTCGATGATAATAGTTGTAAGTTCTATTTTTATAAGCTCTGTGGGTTCTCAAAGAAAAAATATTGGGCAGGAGGATATTTTAGATAACGCTAGATTTGTTTTAGAAAACATAGGACGATCAGTCAGACAAAGCTCGATCGTGTCTCCTGCAATAAGCGGAAGCGGAACAAGTATAACAATAAATCATCCAACAAAAGGAAATGTTGTATATGATCTTTCAAACCATCAAGTAATCGAGAACGGAATAGCATTAAGCTCAAGCAATGTTTATGTATCAAGATTAAATTTTGAAGTTTCCGGAAACAGTATTGTTGATTCTACACAGCCGAGAGTTACAATTTCAATTTCATTAAGAAATACAGCGCCGCAGGCAAATGAACAAAGTTATATAAATCTACAAACGACTATTTCTCCTCGTAATCCGCAAATAAACCAATAATAAATATGAACAAACAAGGCATAGCTTTACTTATAACAATGGTGCTTTTAGGAACCATAATAGCTACAGCGCTTGGCATAGCTGTTTTAATTACCGGAGAAACCACGGTTACAAGGTTGATTGACGACTCGGTTTTTGCTATTTTTGCGGCAGATGCTGGGGCGGAGAAAATGCTTTATGCATGTTCAGGGAAGATAGGATATCCGGCTGCTCCATTTACTTTTACAGATAATGATTTAGGAAATGGTGCCAGCTATGTTTCGGAAATGTCTCCAAATAAGAGTTGTAATGATACATTGGTAAAAAGTACAGGAACATTTAATAATACGAAACGCGCTTTCACAACAGTCTATTAATGGATAAAAAACAGGCAAAAGAAAGAATAGAAAAGCTTAAAGCGGAGATTAACCATCACCGCTATCTTTATCATGTGTTGGATAAGTCGGAAATTTCGGATGCCGCCTGGGATTCTTTAAAGCACGAACTTTTAAAACTTGAAGAGCAGTTTCCTGAATTTGTTACAAAAGATTCGCCAACGCAAAGAGTCGGAGGAAAGCCCCTGCCTTTTTTTAAGAAAGTTGAACATACAGCACCAATGCTTTCTTTGGAAGATGTTTTTACAGGAGAGGAGTTTTCCGATTGGATGAAACGAATAGAAAAACTTTCGCCAAATATAAAAGAATTTTACGGCGAGCTTAAAATGGACGGCTTTGCTGTTTCTTTGATTTATAGAAAGGGCGTATTTGAATCCGGCTCAACAAGAGGAGATGGAAGAATTGGAGAAGACGTTACGGAAAATTTAAAAACCATAGAAGCTATTCCATTAAAGTTTGAAATTCCAAAAGAATCAGAAATTAAAAAAGCAGGATTTGATTCGGATTCCCTTCTAAAAATAATAAATTCAAGCGAGACAGAAATTCGCGGAGAGGTTTATATGACCAAGACCTCATTCGAAAAAGTTAACCGAGATCAAAAAAAGAATGGTTTGGAGCCTTATGCAAATCCGCGCAATACAGCGGCCGGAAGCATAAGACAGCTTGATCCGAAAATTGCGGCAAGGCGCGATTTAGATTTTCTTGCCTATGACATAGTTTCGGAATTGGGGCAGAAAGAACATTCTCAAGAGCATGAGCTTTTAAAACTTCTTGGATTTAAAACAGACAAACGAGCTGTAAAACTCGGCAATCTTGATAATGTTTTGGCTTTTTGGAAAAAAATCCAAAATGAACGCGAAAAATTAGAATGGGAAATAGATGGTCTTGTAATTTCGGTAAACGATAACCAAGTTTTTTCAAAACTTGGCGTCGCAGGAAAAGCTCCGCGCGGAGCAATTGCTTTTAAATTTCCCGGAAGGGAATCAACAACAAAAGTAAAAGATATTATAGTGCAGGTCGGCAGGACTGGCGTTTTAACTCCAGTTGCTGTTTTGGAACCGGTGGATATTGGAGGCACAACAGTTTCACGCGCCACACTTCATAACGAAGATGAAATCCGCAGGCTTGATATAAGAATAGGCGATACAGTTATAGTTCAGCGCGCCGGCGATGTTATTCCGGATGTTGTTAGAGTACTTAAAAATTTACGCCAAAAGAACGCAAAAGAATTTAGTTTTCCCAAAAAATGCCCAATTTGCAAAGGCGAAATTGTTCGAGAAAAAGGAGAAGCCGCGCACAAGTGCATAAATAAAAACTGCCCGGCAAAGCACAGGGAAAATCTTTATCATTTTGTTTCCAAAAAAGCTTTTAACATTGTTGGTCTTGGCCCGGAAATTATAGATAAGATTGCCGATGCGGGGCTTATAAAAAATTCGGCGGATATTTTTAATATTGATCCAAAAGATCTTTTGGATTTGGAAGGATTTGCGGAAGTGTCTGCCAGCAAACTTGTTGATTCAATCGATAAATCAAAAAAAGTTTCTCTGGCAAGATTTATTTATTCTTTGGGAATTATTCATGTTGGCGAGGAAACGGCAAATCTTTTGGCAACTTATTTTGGCGGATTAAAAGAATTATCGCAGGCGTCTCTTGAAGATCTTCAGAAAGTTCCTGGAATCGGCGGAGCTGCAAGCGAAAGCATAAAAAATTGGTTTGAAGATAAAAACAACAAAGAGTTGGTTCGAGATTTGATAAAAGCCGGTGTTGAAATCAAGCCAATGCCCAAGATAAGCAAAAAACTGGTCGGAAAAACTTTTGTCTTTACAGGAACACTTGAACAGTTATCAAGGGATTCCGCAAAAGAAAAAGTCAGGATGATGGGCGGGGACGTGTCCTCATCCGTCTCAAAAGAAACAGATTATGTTGTGGCCGGCGAAAATCCGGGTTCAAAGTTTGATAATGCCAAAAAACTTGGAGTTAAGATAATTTCAGAGGCAGAGTTTATAAAGATGGTAGAATAATAAGGTATTATGATTTCAAAAGAAGAGGTCAAAAAAATAGCGGGTTTGGCAAGAATAGATGTAAGCGAAGACCAGCTGGAAAAGTATCAGACTGAACTTTCGGCTATTTTGGATTTTGTGGGCCAATTATCAAAAGCGGAAACTTCTGGTGTGGAACCTATTAGACAAATTACTGGTCTTGAAAGCATTTCAAGAAAAGATGAAGACAAAAATCTTATAGACCAAAGTATCGGCCAAGAATTGGTTAGCCAATCACCGGAGAATCGTGATGGCTATGTTGAAGTGCCGGAAATTATGAAAGCAAAATAAAATCAAATGGATTTAAAAAATCTTACAATCAAAAAAGCGCGCGAACTATTGGATAAAGGGGAAATTTCGGCTGTAGAACTTGCGAGCCAATATTTGGGCGCCATAGATTCTAAAAATAAAGAACTAAACGCTTTCTTATCAATCAATCCGGAAAGGGCTTTAAGCGAAGCGCGTGAAGCGGATAAAAGAATTAAAAATAACCAAGCCGGAGTTCTTACTGGAATTCCGCTCGCAATAAAAGACAATATTTTAGTTAAAGGCGATAAATGCACGGCTGGATCAAAAATTTTGGAAAATTTTACGGCGCCTTACAACGCAACTGTTATTGAAAGATTGTATCGCGATGGCGCGGTTCTTTTAGGCAAGACAAATCTTGATGAATATGCAATGGGTTCTTCAACCGAAAATTCCGCTTACGGTCCCACAAAAAATCCGCATGACACATCGCGAGTTCCGGGAGGGACTTCTGGAGGCTCGGCATGCGCGGTTGCGGCTGATATGTGCCTTGGTGCGCTTGGAACGGATACAGGCGGTTCTATACGCCAACCGGCAAGCTTCTGCGGGGTTTCTGGACTTAAACCAACATACGGAGCGGTTTCAAGATTTGGGGCTGTTGCGCAGGGATCTTCGCTTGACCAAATCGGACCGATTGCAAAAACAGTTGAAGATACGGCTTTGCTTTTTGAAATTATTTCTGGAAACGATCCGCTTGATTCAACAACTGTTCCAAATAACACAAGGCCCGCATCGGATCCTTTGGAATTAAATATAAATGATTTAAGAATTGGAATTCCAAAAGAATATTTTGAAACCAAAGGGCTTAACAGCGAAGTCGGGGATATGGTTAAAAAAGCTATAAATTGGTTTGAATCGCAGGGAGCAAAAATAAAAGAAATAAGTTTGCCTCATACGGAATATTCATTGCCGGCTTATTATATAATCCAGCCGGCGGAGTGCTCGGCCAACCTCGCCCGATACGATGGAATGCGATATGGCAAAAGAGTAGATGGAGCAGATCTTTTAAGTACATATTCAAAAAGCCGAGGAAAGTATTTGGGATTGGAAACGCAAAGAAGAATTATGATTGGCACATATACGCTTTCTTCTGGTTATTACGACGCTTACTATTCAAAAGCCCAAAAAGTTAGAACATTAATCAAAAAAGATTTTATGGAATCTTTTGAAGATGTTGATGTGATTATGTCGCCGACGTCTCCAACAACAGCTTTTAAATTCGGAGAGAAAACTAAGAATCCTTTAGAAATGTACGCGGCGGATATTTTTACAGTTACCGCTAACCTTGCCGGTGTTTGTGGCCTCTCTGTCAATTGCGGTAAAATTAATGGATTGCCTGTTGGACTTCAAATTCTCGGCCCATGGTTTGGCGAGAATATATTGTTTAAGGTCGGAGATTTTTATGAGAAAAATAATTGATAACATAATCCGAAAAATCCTAATGTATCCTAATGCCCCGAATAAGATTTAATTCATTCGTGTCATTCGGATAAATTCGTAGTTTGGGATTATTTTATCAACAATATGTCCGATTTCTTTTACACAATCAATGATTTTTTTACCACATTTGTAAAAACGTCCGAGTTTAAAACCTCGCTCATAGTTTTTAAGTTATTATTTATACTCATAACCTTGGCGTTTATAGGGTTTGGAATATGGTTTAACGCAAAAGCCGGATTTTACGCGGAGCTTAAAATGAAGTACAATTTTTTCCTCAAGAAGAAAGTTGCTGAGCCTGTTTCGGCAGTTCCAGCAAAAGAGCTTGAAAATTATTGGATTCAGCTTGCGGGCAGGCTTAATATGAATGACGATGCGCAATGGAAGCTTGCGGTTATAGAGGCGGACAATCTTTTTGACCACGTTCTGACTTTGTTAGGATATGAAGGCGAGAGCTTGGGGGAAAGGCTTGAAAAAGTAAATCCGGAAAGCCTGCGATGCATTGATGATGTATGGCGCGCGCACAAAACAAGAAACATGCTTGTTCATGATACGGCTTTTCAGCTTTCTTATAGGGAAGCCGAAAAAACTGTGGGTATTTACGAGCATGCGTTAAAGGAGTTAAAAATATTAAAATGAAATATGTTTAGCCAAAGCGAAAAAATAAAATCATTTTTAATCTTTCTGGCCGTAGCAATACTGGCTGGTTTTTTAGGCGGGTATGTGGCTAATATACCGAATTCAGGTTACGTTATTGCTCCGGGAGACAATAGTATCACTGGATCAAATAATTCTGGACAGCTTGTAATACCAAAAACAAGTTTTGCCCAAGAGGAAGCTATTACTGGAATAGTTAAAAAATATTCTCCGGCTGTTGTAAGCGTTATTGTTTCAAAAGACATGCCGGTTCTTGAAAACTGCTACGTAAATCCTTTTGGCAACGATCCATTTTTTCAGCAGTTTTTTGGGAATATTCAAATACCTGTGCAATGCCAGAAGGGATATCAAAAACAGGAAGTTGGAGGAGGAACAGGTTTTATAATTTCTTCCGATGGGCTTATTTTAACCAACAAGCATGTAGTATCAGACACAAAAGCTGAATATACTGTTTTAACAAACGACGAGAAAAAATACACTGCGACTGTTCTTGCGCGCGATCCGCTTAAAGATTTAGCTGTAATAAAAATAGAAGCATCAAATTTGCCGACGGTTGTTTTGGGAAATTCAGACGGCCTTCAGATCGGCCAAACGGTAATTGCAATCGGCAATGCGCTTGGCGAATTTAGAAACACAATTTCAACAGGAATAGTATCTGGGCTTGCAAGAACAATTATTGCATCTGGCGGAGGTCAGTCGGAAGAGCTTAGAAACATTATCCAAACAGATGCAGCTATCAATCCGGGAAACTCCGGAGGACCACTTTTGAATCTTAGAGGTGAAGTTATCGGAGTGAACGTTGCTGTTGCGGAAGGCGCGCAGGGAATCGGATTTGCTTTGCCTATAAACGAAGCCAAGAAAGCTGTTAATGGCGTAAAATCTCAAGGCAAAATTGTTTATCCGTTTATCGGAATAAATTATGTTTCTATAACCGAGGCAATCCAAAAAGACAACAAGCTTTCTGTTTCGGAAGGCGCGTGGATAAAGCCAGGCGCTAACGCTGTTGTAAAAGCGAGCCCTGCCGAAAAAGCAGGACTTAAGGCTGGCGATATTATAACGGAAGTTAATGGAGAAAAACTTACTTCAAAAAACATACTTGGCGACGTGATTCAAAAATATAATGTTGGCGATACAATAAATCTTAAAGTCATAAGAGACGGCAATGCCCTAACGGTTCCTGTTGTATTGGAAGAAAGAAAGTTTTAAGATCATATTGTTTAACGGTTCGTTCACAATCTGTCGCATTCAGCGACATTAGCCAAGAGGAGGCGCGCTATGTAAGGTATTGGTTTAGGCATAGCGAGCATATTGTTTGCTATAGCACTGGCGTTAGTAGGGATCGGAAATGAATTATATAAGATCCGAAAAGCGCTTGAGAAATGATGGTTTTGGTTTTATACTTTAAATATCGCCAGCTAGATAGGCGATGCTCTTTCAACGCCAACAAGCATAAACAAGGAGGGGGATATGTTCAGTAACTACCCCAACCCGTTCAACTAGCGGGTCAGCATCCAGCCACCCTCTTCCCGCCCCGACTTCGGTCCGGGCGGTCTTTTATTAGGTTGACTATATTTACTATAAATGTTTATGTATATGATAACAGAGTACCTTAACAAGCTTCGTTTGTGGCTTGCCACCTTAACCCTTCTCGGAAAGGAGAATGGCTATGGCAGACCAGGAATTGCCAAGAGGCACAATCGTGTCTGTTGGCATGAATGTGGTTTTGAACGGGGGCAAGGCGGAGATGAATTCCGCCACTGTTCCTATTCAGTGGTTTTTTGATGAAAAAACCGTGAAACAGAGCCCAAAACATCTTTTGTTTTTTGAACAGGACGACGAAGAAGCCAAAAGTTATCAATCAGACAATTTAGGCAGACGCTATGTCTGCGAAATGAAAAGAGGAGTAAAGTTTCTGCAGATTTTCAAGCCAGGCAAGCATCGCGTTATCATTATGGCTTTTTCCGAAGGTAATAAAAAAAAGGTGCAAGATTTTCTTATGAGAACTGGCGAAAGCAATTATAGCTATAGCATCGTTTGGGATCATATCCAGGATAGAAAAATTTCCGACGAATGCCTTAGTTCTTACGAATGTTTAGCGTATTGCGTTGTTGAATTTTATGTGCCAGGAAAGCTTTTTGCCGATAAGCCCAAGACGGCTTTGCAGAAAGCGGTCTGGTGGTGGTGCAATCTCTGGTTCACAAAGAATCCTGCTGACCAATGCGCATATCGCAAGCGAAAGATGTTCGCGCCTGTACAATTACTGCTTGTCGCAATTTTGGGTCCGCTTTATGCCGTTTTAATTTCCTTTATGAGCATAATTGTTCTTTTTATCGGCTGGAGGCCGTTGCCGATATTTAGGGAGATTGGAAAAGCGTTTTTGTTGGTACGCCATCCTTTCGATGAGTATCGGCGATATCCATTTGAGAGCTTCTATAGGGTTTGGTACGAACCTGCAAGAGGAAATAAAAAACTGATGCCTGCAACAGGATTAGAAATTTTCATCGGCGCTTGCTTAGTTTATATTTTTGGTTACTTAATTCATGTTACATTTAACGCAGGTTTGTTTATAGGTTTGATGGCAATAGTTTTGTGGTGCTTTGTTCTTCTTTTACTTTTTGTTCTTATTCGTGTTCTATCGGACCGTCTTGCAAAATTTCTTTCCAGATACGGATTTTTCCAGAAATATACAGCACGGCGCAAGGTCAAGGAAGACGCTGCAAAGAAAAGAGTAGAGGAGTTGCTTGCTCAAAAGAAGGCGGAAATGGAAGCGGAATATCAAGCGTGGCTTTTGGCGAATTATGGCTTGGATCATATGCCCGCCGAAGTCCGTTTGGGTAATGTGCCAAGACCTCTTGGCATTGGTGCAAGAACGGCACAGGTATTCTACGTCGGCTTCTGGGGCTTGAAAGCCAAGGTCTGCAAGCCATTTTCCAAATGAAGCAATAGCTCGTTAATATATCCCGCCCCGACTTCGGTCGAGGCGGTCTTTTTTATATTGATTAGCTAAAAATGCGATATGACTGAACGGCTCAACGCATTGAGCCGTTCAAAACATATACTATACAACAGTAGATATATTAATAATATATCATTTTCATACGATCGTATGAAAATGATATAATATAATCAGAGTTTAGGATAGTAGTAGGATAAATATAATGTATAGTAAGTTATGAGTCGGATACAGCTTGGACCAAATCAAAAAAAGATTCTTCTTTTACTTTTAACCGGAGTTGGTTTAGGGGTTGCTCGTTCGCCAGGCCAATATTTTAAAGTTATAAAAGGAGCGAAAAGTGAATGGGATAAAATCAATTATTTAGCTTTAAGAAGGTCTATCGCAAGTTTGTATAAATCAAAATTAATAAAAGAGAAAGAGAATTCAGACGGTTCTATAACGATGGTTCTTACGGATAATGGAAAGAAAAAAGCTATTACATTCAATATCAAAAATATAGAAATAAAGAAACCAAAAATATGGGACAAAAAATGGCGGCTGCTCATTTTCGACATTCCAGAAAAGAAAAGATATGCCAGGGATGCTTTAAGAGAAGTTTTGAAGAGAATTGGTTTTCTTGAATTGCAAAGAAGCGTTTTTATTTTTCCATATCAGTGCCAATCAGAACTTGATTTTGTCATTGAATTTTTTAACATAAGACCATATGTAAGAACAGCTACAGTTGTTGATTTGGATAATGAATTGCATCTGCGTGAAATTTTCAACATATCATAATCATACGATCGTATGATTATGATATGGTTTAAGTTGGTGGATGTTGATATTTGTGTATCTATGTGTTTGAATGTTTTATTGTCCTTTTAAAAAATTACTCAAACACTAAAAGAGAGGAGAATAAGATGAAACCAGTTATATATGTCCTATTAGCGGCAATTATATATGCTTTTCAAAATGTTCTTTTTGAGCAGAAATTGGCTAAATACAATACTATAGTTCTGCTAGTTTATTTCTATGTAACGTTGTTGCCATTAGCTTTAATATCGCTCTCTTATCTAAAGATTTCCGGGCAAACTATTGTAGCTCCATCAGGGATCACTATTTTAGGTGTGATACTGATAGGTTCATTATATTTCTTTGCTGATTATTTTTATATTGGCGCTTACACTAATGGTGGCACTGTTTTGACTGTTACCAGTATAATGATAATGTTTCCCGTGTTTGCTTCAGCAATAAAATATTTTATGACTGGAGGAAGCTTCCCAAACATTTATCTGATTATTGGTTATTTGCTTGCCGCAGTTTCTGTGTTGTTCGTGGCCAAAGGAAGCATGGTTGCTAATTGAAATCCCATGTCTATTAAATAGACTCATTCGATTTTCCAATTTTAATCAGAGTATTTTTTTGCACTACTGACGAACGGCTCGACGCGTTGAGCCGTTCAGAAATTTCGGATTTAGTAGGCACACCCCGAGCTTAGATGCTCGGGGATTTTTTATTCAATAGCAACTCAATTGACATTTATATCCAGTTTGCGCTATATATAATGCATATCAAATATGTCTCCACGATTGGCAATACCTCTAATAATAATCCTCGCGATAGCCGTCGGATTTTTTGTTTATCCAAAATATTGGGATAGCACAGCCGGAGATTTTTTCTTTAAATATCCAACAAAGCCTTTCAGGCTCGGTTTGGATCTTTTGGGTGGAACGCATCTTGTATACGAAGCCGACCTTTCAAAAGTTGATGAAAAAGACAGAGCTTCTTCTATGGAAGGATTGCGTGATGTTGTTGAACGAAGAGTTAATTTGTTCGGAGTTTCCGAACCTGTAATCGCAGTTAATAAATCAGGAGAAAAATGGAGGCTTGTTGTTGAACTTGCCGGAGTAAAAGACATAAACGAGGCCATAAGGCTTATCGGCCAGATGCCGTATCTTGAATTTAAAGAACAAAGGGCCGAAGAAGATTCTAAAAAAATTGTTGATGATTTGAAAGCACAGGGTCCGAACGCAATTCCTAACCAAGACCCATATTTTATTACAACCGCTCTTACTGGAAAGTATTTAAACAAAGCAATTTTAAATTTTGATCAGCAAACAGGAAAGCCGCAGGTGCTTTTGGAATTTGATGAAGACGGCAAACAGCTTTTTGCGGATTTAACTAAAAAGAACGTAAATAAGATTCTAGCAATATATCTTGATGGAATGCCGATATCCACGCCGGTTGTTCAGCAGGAAATTTTAGACGGCAACGCGCAGATAACAGGAAACTTTAGTATTACAGAAGCCAAACTTCTTGTTGAAAGATTAAATTCAGGCGCCTTGCCTGTTCCTGTAACGCTTGTTTCTCAGCAAAGCGTTGGCGCATCGCTCGGGCAGGATTCTTTAAAGAAAAGCATGGTTGCCGGACTTGTTGGGTTTATCTTGGTTGCGCTGTTTATGATTGTGTGGTACAGATTTGCCGGTTTGCTTGCGGTCCTTGCGCTTATAATTTATTCAATTTTAACGCTCTCAATTTTTAAACTAATTCCGGTTACACTGACTCTTGCAGGCATTGCGGGTTTTATTCTTTCAATAGGAATGGCGGTTGATGCGAATATTCTTATTTTTGAAAGAATGAAAGAAGAGCTAAGGCGCGGAAATAATTTTGTTTTTGCCGTTGAGGAAGGGTTCAAGCGCGCTTGGACTTCTATTCGCGATTCAAACGTTTCAAGCTTGATAACAGCGTTTGTTTTATACTGGTTTGGCGCAAGCATAGTGCGCGGATTTGCTCTTACGCTAATTATTGGAGTTTTTGTTTCATTGTTTTCGGCAATCACATTAACAAGAACGTTTTTAAGGGCTTTTTCCGGAACAAGATTAAAAGACGTAAAAGTTTTATGGAGACACTAATATGATAGCGATTATACCCAATAAGAAAATATATTTCACAATATCAATCACGCTTTTTGTGCTAAGTATAGCGTGTATTTCGATGTGGGGACTTAAATTCGGAATAGATTTTACAGGAGGATCAATGTGGGAAGTTGAATTTACAAACGCGAGGCCGTCAAACGACAAAATTGTTGAGGTAATGAAAGTGTACAAAGCCGAGGATGTTTTTATACAGCCTACAGGCGATAAAGGCGCGATAATAAAATTCCGAGATATAAACGAAAATACGCATCAGGCTTTGAAGTTGGATTTGAATGCAGTAGCGCCTTTAACAGAAAAAAAGTTTGAATCAATCGGACCAACAATAGGAAAAGAGCTTCAAACAAAATCAATTAAAGCGCTTATGCTTGTTTTGGTTTTGATAGTTGCTTATATAGCTTTTGCTTTCAGGAAAGTTTCAAAACCTGTCGCTTCGTGGAAATACGGGGTGGCTGCAATTATTGCTTTGCTTCACGATATAGTAATTCCTGTAGGAGTTTTTTCGGCGCTCGGCCATTTTAAAGGAATTGAAATAGATTCATTTTTCATAACGGCAATTCTTACTGTTCTTGGATTTTCTGTCCACGATACAATAGTTGTTTTTGATAGAATCAGAGAAAATCTAAAAAAGAATCCGTCGCTTGATTTTTCAGTAAATATAAACAATAGCGTAAACGAGACGATGGCGCGTTCAATTAACACGTCGTTAACAGTATTTTTAGTGCTTGTTGCGGTATATTTTTTGGGAGGAGAAAGCACAAGAAATATGACATTGGCATTGATTTTGGGAGTGTTTTTTGGCACGTATTCATCGATTTTCATAGCGAGCCCATTGATAGATTTATGGGCTAAGTCTGCCAGAAAAGGGAGGTAAAACGCCGGCATTTGACACCTTTTTGCTTAGGTGCTAGAATATAAGAAGCTTATAAATTAATAACTATCTAAAAAAATGGTCAAATTCGATATAAAAAAGATAGTAGGAAAATTAGTAGAGAATCTCTCGGACCGCTCTAAGGATATAGTGCTGTCCAGGTTTGGTATTGGAAAGGACGATTACGAGACTCTAGAAGCCATAGGACAGCGTTATGGCATTACTCGCGAGAGGGTTCGTCAAATAGAAGCCGATGCATTAAGGCATATACACAGCCCATCAAATGAATCCGCAATAAAGCCGATTATTGCTTCTCTTTCTGAATTTATAAAATCGCACGGCGGTGTTATGGAGGAAACCGAACTAAAGCGCGAATTTGCTTCTGTCAGTTTTGAATCAAAGCCCGAGCCGATCCAAAAATACGAAGGCGCAACAATGTTGTTTTTGAACTTGGGAAATTTTACAAGAACAAAAGAGGACGAAAGTTTTTGGCCCCGATGGGCTGTAGACAGCGCTTCATTAAAGAGTCAGGAAGGCTTGATTTCTAATTTAATGTCTCAGTTTAAGAAAGACAAAAAGACAGCTAATTTTGAAGAAATCTTGGCTTTAGCTAAAAAGCATAATTCTGTTTTAAACAAAGACACGGTTTTGGCATATTTGGCTTCAGCAAAAAATATTTCAAAAAATGCTTTTGAGGAATGGGGAGTTGCAGGATGGCCGGAAATTTCTCCACGAGGCGTCCGCGACAAGGCTTATTTGGTTATGAAGAGATTTCAAAAGCCGATGCACTTTACCATGGTTGCCGAAGAAATAAACAAATCGTCTTTTTCAAAGCGAACAGCTTTGCCTCAGACAGTTCACAATGAACTTATAAAAGACGGAAGGTTTGTATTAGTCGGCCGAGGACTCTATGCCCTCAAAGACTGGGGATATGAAACAGGAACAGTCAAAGATGTTATAAAGAGCGTTCTTGCATCTACCGGCCCATTGGATAGGGAAAATATTGTAAAGGCAGTGCTATCAAAACGAATGGTAAAGCCAAGTACAATAATCCTAAATCTCAACTCTTTCAAGAAGAAAGACGACAATAGATATTATCTTGGATAATAGGATAGGGGATAAGTTTATTCGGTTCTAATTTTGGAAATATACCGAGTTTGCGATCGCAAGCTCGGTATATTTTGTGTAGTGAATCATATTTGTTTATGTGGATTTTAAATCTTCCTTATAATTTGCGATCGCGTATCATAAGGAAGATTTTTTGACTTTGATTTTTATATGTTGTAAGGTGTTGAATGTTGTCAATTAGGCAACGTGTTCTTTCTCACAGCAAAAGGAGGCGGGAGATGTGGCACATAATGTACAAAGTGAAACGATCGGGATCGGATATGACAATTACCCAATTCATTCCACTGGATTTTCCTGATTTGGATCGCGGCGATGAGGATGATGAAGCCAACAAAACCGCTGCTTTGGTTTGGCACGGTTTTTTGGCGGGAAGATTCGGAATGGATCAGGAGTTGGGAATTGCCAGAAACCCGGAACTTATCTGGCGTGAGCCAGTTGACCTTTCTGTTCTAGAGCCGGCCAAACCTACAACAGAAACGCAAGCATAGTTTTTCACTATTTTTCGTAACGGCCGAGCTAAGCTCGGCCAATTTTTTATTGTCGGCAAAAATGCTAAAATATTCTTATGCCTTCCGCAGACAATCCATTCCAAGTAATGCTTTATATATTAAAGCCTATTTTCCACCATCTTTGGTTATGGGGTTGGATAATAGGGCCGGTGGCTTTTGCTGCGTTCTTTTGGAATTCTTGGGTTTATTATATTCG
>Ga0172379_10006765_pt1 | contig 15178 bp, 15 predicted proteins | sample GrowelOW334metaG_FD_119756 | JGI IMG/M metagenome (GOLD analysis project Ga0172379, IMG submission 119756) | Groundwater microbial communities from an aquifer near a municipal landfill in Southern Ontario, Canada - Groundwater well OW334 metaG | ecosystem: Environmental > Aquatic > Deep...
AAATATCGTTGTTCTTACAAACAACTGGGTTGCGTAAGCCCTCAGCCAATGGCCTGGCAATGTAAGCGGGAACGGGAGTGACAAAGTGTATCCAATACGAGCTGATGGTCGGAGTGAAGACAGGCACAGGAAAAATCCAACGCTTACCTAAACCGGCCTCGACCGAGTAAACCTGCATCAAGTCTTTGTAGGTAAGGACTTCTGGCCCACCAATATCGAAGGAACGTCCAGTGGTGGCATCGACTCTCAGACATTCAATCAAGTAATAAAGCACATTGCGCACAGCTATGGGCTGGGAAGGAGTGGAAACCCAGCGCGGTGTAATCATCACAGGTAAACGCTCTACCAAGTAGCGAAGAATCTCAAATGAAGTGCTGCCAGACCCCAAAATCATTCCCGCGCGCAAAACAGTGACCGGCACAGGGCCAGCCTCTAGAATGGTCGCAACCTCAGCACGCGAGCGCAAGTGCTTGCTCAAATCGGGCGAATCTTCACCCAGACCACCGAGATAAATAATGCGCTTCAAGCCCGTGCTTGCCGCAGCTTCAACCATATTGTCAGCAGCCACTCGGTCGGCGGCAGCAAAGTCTTTGTTGTCAGAGTTCATTGAATGGACAAAGTAGAAGGCGGCAAAAGCTCCAGCCAAAGCAATCTTGAGAGACTCTTTGTCAAAGACGTCTACTTTCACTAGCTCTACATCTTCATGCTTAGCCCAAGGGCGGCTGCTCAACTTGACCAGGGAACGCCCACAAGCGCGCACGCGATAACCGGCCTCAAGCAGGCGTGGAACCAATCTGGCGCCTACATAACCGGTGGCGCCGGTAACTACAACTAACTGTTTTTCTAGCAAGTGCAATACTCCAACCGTTAGGTGATAGTTCTTAGTTGCAGTATAGCCAGGTGCGACTTGCTTTTGTCTTTATCTATGGGAATCAGCGTTTAGAAAAGAGATTTAGATAGTGCTCTAGTTAGTACTTTAGCCAGTGCATCAATTAAGCCGATTGAGGGAATAGGAGCAATCTGAGGCCTCAATCAAGAGAGTAGAGAGGCAAATAGGTATCGATGACCAGCTTTAAAACGACAAGCATTCTCAGCCTGCTACTCGCCATAACTCTTGCCAGCGCCGTAGACGTAGCATGGGCAGAGCCAAATTCGAAGACAATGGCAAAGGTATCGGTAAAAGCGACGGCAAAAGAACCAGTGCCAGAGCAAACTTACCAAAGTTTGGCACGCTCAATCATAGTTGTTCCAGATGAACCACCGCCAGATTGGGCTAGCGACCGCCTTGTTGCCTTAGCCGCTTGCTACAAGAACATGGGCGCTCCAGAAAGAGCGAAAAAAGCGCTGCGCCTCGCCATCAAAAATGACAAGAAAGGCAAAATAAAGAAGGATGCACAGATGCTGCTCGACTCAGAGCTGCCCAAGTACACAGTGCCGCAAGAAGCTGTTTTTCTAAGCAACAAAGCCTACGATCACTTTTGCCGCAAAGAATACGCTTCGGCTATCAGAGTGGCAAAAGACTGCATAGCAAAATATCCAAAATATGAATCTCCTCTCGACACACTGAGCGTAATCTACTTACAGCAGCACAAGCCACAACTGGCGCGCGAAACCTCTATGAAGGCGCTAGCCATCAATAACAAGTGTTCAAATGCCTGGCTCAGCCTTGGAAACAGCTATTTGATGGAAGGCGACTACAGAAAAGCTAGAGCAGCAGCAGAGAAATCACTGCAATGCTATCCACACAATATGAATACGAAGGCCATGATCGCCTTTCTCAACGCTAAGCATCGTTGATGGTCAGGCCAGAGCTGTCTCACATTAGCCCTCAACCAGGGCTTCACTGCATTTGCCTGTTCCAAACTATTGAGTCGAGACTTGCCCGCACGCTGTTAACACAAGGTTTGGTTTCTCCCATGATCGTTACGTCAAACTGGATTGGCTGTACTGCATCCACACCAACGCGAACCAATACGCAGCCGCGAACAGAACTAAGCAAGGGCATCCGACTGCCACCATTAGCGGTGCGCTGACATGGGCCTCTTCTGCTCCCGTTGTTCTCGATGATGACAACTCGCTTGCCATTTATTTCTGAGGTAGTGGCGCTTAAATCGGCACTTCCGAGCTCTAGAGCATGGCGAACGGAGATTCCATTACCGCCCTTAGACCCATCTGAGCTGAAACAACTACTTGGAAAATCTGCTAGTGATTTGACCTGTTGCCTATCTAGTCTTGCTTGACTCAACAAAGCATCAAAAGCCTTAGATTGCTCTGTGGATATTTTTACCGCATTGCCAATCTGCAGGCTCATAGCACAGTCGTACAAATCATTACTTGGCTTAGTGAATCTCCTCACAGCTGTGCCTTTGCTATCATCAAGTTTCCACGACGGAGGAAAAGCGATGCTGCTAATTGCACCCAAATTTAAAGTTATGGTACTTGTAGGCTCATTCTCGCCGCTCTGTTCACCACCTAGGCACTGTGTCGTTGCGGTAAAAAACAGAGGAATAAGCAGCAGCCAAATTAAGCAAAGCCGAACCATGACTACGGCGATAAACTTGCCTGCGATTAGTGCTTTAGCTTTTTCGGTTACCATTACACTAGTTTAGTCCACGATCAACATTCTGCAGGTCTGCCGTGAAATCGCCGAAAAGTAGTAGCAATGAAACGAATTTCTGGGTGACAAACGCAGCTCTGGCTACCCGAAAAATGGTGCTATTTGATGGCTCACCGGGACACCAAGGAAATAATTCGCTCTGGAAGGTGGAAGTCCACAATAATTGATGACGATTCAATTCGGGATGATATCGGTAAAATATCCACGAAGAACAGCATTCAGTGCATGAGTGCATGCAACATACGCTTTGAAAGAAATTGAAAACAGCTCAAAAAAGCTGTGGGTCAAGTGCTTCAGTTCAATTCTCGCTGGAATAAAGGTACAAGCCTGTTTTTCCAAGAAATTGAAAAACTTTTCCCCGACGCCACTGTGTCAGTCAACATATTTGAGCCTTCAAATATTTTGGAAGAGCTTTATCAGGTCGCTTTAGCGTTGGGTAACAACCAACTAGATCCCCTAGATAGAATCGAAATTGCAGCCAATCTCAAATCGCTTCCATATTTGGTGATAGAGGTAATGGTTGATGCAGAGCGCAGCATCCTTCTCGTTGGAAAAATAGCTTGGAATGGTACGTCCCTTCCTTCTCCAGAAAACGTGGTTAATAAAGCTTGTGGCAACATGGCAGAATTCGTCAAACTCAACATAGGGAGACAGCAAGGCGCTTTGAATGAAAAGCTGATGAAGGAGATGAATTTGACCTTCGAGCTTGTTGAAGGAATTTTTCTTAAGGGCATCAACACAGAACTCAGCTTATTGAACTTTGGACCCAGAGCCAAAACCATTAAGCGCTCACCGAGCACCAAAATAGACTTAGGTTCGTTTACGCTTTTCGTTGCTCAAAACCAAAAGTTTCTGGTTGAGCTACGAGCATTCATGGAGCAATATTTGATACAGGGCGCAGACGATTTCAAACTTTGGTCTAGCCAACCTTGGTCAACTGAAGACCTGAACGCAGTCTCTTGACAGCACTCATGGCAACAACAGCCAAATTGTTATCATAGTCAAGAAGCGTTAATGCCTTAATATGGATTTCAAAATGCTTACAGGTTTGGAGAGTAATCGGCGTGCTTAGCGATTTGGAAGATCTAATTGAGGAGGTAACTCCACATCTCAGGGCAACAATTCCTAGAGGTCCTGTGGGCTTTGGCGGAACATCACAACCTTTTCCACAAGATTTTCGCAGGCCGGAAGCTTGGGTTTCAAGCAACAAATTATTTTGCCCTGATTGTGCCGCTGATCGAAAGGTCAGAGTACGCGTATTATTGCATAGTGGCCCATTGGCGCGACTAGCGAGGGCAACGCCGGTCACAAACCATCAACGTATTGACACCAACGAATTTGGACCATCTTTGCTGGTTTTGATTTGCGAACAGTGCAGGCTTCAGTTTAATTGCCTGCTTTTTGATGAGATGATCAACGAGGAGACAGAAACAAAAATTTTGATTTTTGCGAACGGTGCTGGAGGTCTCGCTACACCACATACACCGCCAGAAATTAAGCACTTTGTGAATGAAGCTTATAAGTGTCAGTGTGCTGGAGCGCATGGCGCAGCCATTGAAATGTACCGCGCGGCGCTTGAACAGCTCTTGTTCACTGAAGGTTTTGAGGACCGGCTGCTGAGCGCAAAGCTAGATGCGCTTGAAACAGCAAAGAATAGTGGCACAGCAAAACCTTGGGCTGCTGATGTAGATGTACAGATGCTTCATATCATGCGTAAGTTAGGCAACGAAGTAGCCCATCCCAAAACAGCGCAGTCTCTGGCAGCGTTCGATGCTGAGACTATAAGCGGGGTTCAGGAAGTCTTTCAGTATTTGTTGACTGATATTTATGAACGTAACTTCCAGCAAAAAGAATTACTGTCCTCATTTCAACAGATGAATAAAAACGGTGAAGAGTAAAGTGTCGCTGGAGAATTTAACCGAATTTGTAAATGCCTTAGCGTCCCGAGGCAGTGATGTTGCGCAAACGGCTCGTCTCCGCCGTGGACTGTCGAATGATGATCCTAGTCACATTGGTATGCTGTACTGCCCGATTTGTTCGGGTTATTCAGGAATGAAATTGGACACCCTCTATTTCGAAAGTACGGTGGGCAAAGAACTCTATAGTGAATTGGTGAAGGAAGACACTTTAGGTTTCGGCAGAACCTCTAGGCAGAAACCCCTGGAGTATTCCGATCCATCGTTGTTTAGGTTGAGCTGTGTAAACTGTCCGAATACCTTTTACGTTCTGGTTTACAAAAACGAGACTGGGCCTAAACTTTTGAACTTTTCTGTTCGAGGCGGAGGAGTTGCCACGCCCAATACTCCACCGTTGGTGCGTTATTACTTAGAGCAGGCGTACAAGGCACAATCAGCCACTGCGTACAGCGCGGCACTTACAATGTATAGGGCGGCATTAGAACAACTATTAGAAGACAAAGGATTTAACGGCGGACTGGCTTCAAAACTCAACGAGTTTGAATCAAAGGTTGTCGCTCGTACTGCACCAAGTTGGGCAATGCGGCAAGATGCTGAAATTTTAACAGTGTTCAAAGAGATTTCTAAGTCACATGCGCATCCAAACGAACTCAAGAGACTTCAAGCAATTGACTCGCAGTTTATGTCTAAAGTTCAACAAACATTCGCTAGCTTGCTGCGTGATGCTTATGAACTTGAACCTCGTAAGGAAGCCGCTAACGCAAAAATCGCAGCCGCATTAGCAAAAGCGAAAAAGAAGGCCAACAAATCTAAATAGCCACATGCGACAAGACGCTAATACAAGTTTGCAGGACAAGGCAATGACAGCTAACGGAAAATGTCCACTTTGCTTGAAACGGGCTCTCCTTGTACGTAGCCATGTAATCCCGAATTTCGTAATCAAATGGTCTAAGAATGAGAAAAATGCTTTACTTCCATCGCTTTTGACTGAAAGTAGTCCTTCCGCGCCAGTCCAGCAGGCACTATATCTCGACGATTTTATGTGCGAAGTTTGTGAGGGAATATTTGCGGAGTGGGAGCAGCAATTTTCTAGTCTCATTTTCAAGCCACATGTAGATGCCAAACTCACTCCAAGTGAGCAGTTATTCAAAGAACCATGGATGAGGCTCGTGAGTATTTCCTTTGCGTGGAGAGTCGCGCACGCCAGTTTGATTAAGGACCAAGGCCGTATTTCTGCTTGGATGGAAGCAATTATAAAAGCGAGGATCAAAACTTGGCGGAGATTCTTGATTTGCAATACAAGACACTATGCGGGTCCTAAGCCAATTTGGCGTTTTTTAGAAACTCAAGATTTTGATCCCATTGATACTGATTTGGTGGCAGAAATGAACTCTCTCCCGGATGATTATTTTTCCTATTTGTCGCGTGTTTCTGAGTATGGAATCGCTGTAAATGGGGCAAACATTGAACTTTTCATAAAACTGCCACAAATAGTGATGACCCTCAGCATAGTTCCCAACCACTGTAGTTCAAAGCTAGATTCAGAGCCATTTGACAGTATTCTCAAAGAGCGTGCGCGGATGATTTCCAGTCATATTGAAGCAAATACCACTGAAATTGTACGGCAACAAAGAACTGACTCAATTCTCCGGCGAACAAGCGAAGCACAAAGACTGAGATTTTTCGCAAGTAGAGGAGGTGAAGCAATGATTATTGACAAGCATTTAAAGGACCGCAAGGCTGCCCACCAGGACTCGAAACCTTTGCTCTAATCAGTGCACAAAATAGGTATTTTATTTACTCTTCGACTTTGACGGTTAAATCTATTACGTTTCTCATAATGTAATAGACTTTGATCCAGCCCCTCCCTTTACCCAATGGGTAAAGGGAGGGGCTTAGTTGTTTGCGGGCCAATTAGTTGGGCTGCAGCAACAGGAAGTCTAATCAACTACTAACGGCGCTGACTTAAAGCAGTGGTTTCATCGCATGATCTCAGCAGAGGATATCATCTAGCAAAACGCAAGCGACTGGCGTGTCGTAGATAGCAATTGCAGAGACGAGGTCATTGTTTGACTTGCTTAGAACAATATTCGGCAAGGTTCAAGTGGATGTTGATGCCACCACAATTCTAGAAAACTCTTGTTTGGATGATTTTGAACACGAGAAACTAAGCCGTCAATGTTTTCGCCGTAAATCAGAAGAATAGCCCGTTCGTAAGATGCTTCTGTTTTAAACAATTTCAGAGTTTCTATATCTTTTGTAATTCCCTCAGCGCCATTGCTATTTTTCACCTCCATAACAAGATGGTTTCGCTTCGTACCTGGACTATGAATTATAAAATCAGGTTTTTTAGCGGCTTTTGCTAGCGCCATCATAGGGTGTGCGGCTTTATCAACTTCCCCGTGCAATTTAAAAGCGTGCTCACCAATTGCGACACGAAGTTGATGATAGAGTTCGTAGCAATAAACCCGCTCTCGTTTAACCTCGGAACCTTCGTACGTTGGCAAAAGGAAATATTCAGGCCCGATAAGACCCGTGGCTTGCTTAAAACACTCATTGAAATTTTTCATGCTAGTACGTGTGTGTTTCTCAAATTTTGGCTCGATACCTTTAGCGTTTTTCCATGAAGGAATCTATAATACTGTTTCGATTGGAAGGTCAGCTCTATGAAATTTACATACCTTGAGTTGTATGGATGGCGAAACTTTGCCAGCGTCAAGCTTAACCTTCATCCGCGATTAACGGTAATTACTGGTGCGAATGGCTCAGGAAAAACGACCATATTAAATTTGCTCGGTCAACATTTCGAACCAATCCCGGAGTTTTCAGCCGTTCCACAATATTTGAACGGCAAATTCATGTTTCGTAGTGACATTCGCATTGAGGGCGGACTGATTGTTGATGGAATACCGGAATCACTGGCTGGAATGATTCGTTATTCCAATGGTAATGAGGCCTGTAGATTTTTTGTACCAGGACAAACCGGATCCACTTTCAGTCTTTTTTTCATGAACAGCCAAGAGGTCCGCGGTTGCCACATCTCGTTTCTAAGGCCAATTAGTCGATACAGCTCTGTTACAGGTAGTGTCAGTGAATTCTCCTTGTCACCGCAGGAGCTGTTCACAGAACTGCTAGCGACTTCAGAATATCAACTTTTCGAAGTCCTCAAGAGCCAACTATTGCGCTGCGCTAGACGTGAAACGTCTTCAACCATCGATTCAGAAAAGGCAAATTGGTTTGCCTCATACGAAGAATTGCTGAGAGATGCACTTCCGCGAGAGATAGAATTTCGAAATTTATTAGTTCGTCAAAATGAGTTACTTGTCAAAACAGAAAATGGTGAATTTTCGTTCGACGGTTCATCCGGTGGCATTGGAAGTGTTATCTTCATCTGCTGGAAAATATTTCTGTGTTCAATGATCGACTCTCAGGAGTTTGTAGTTACCCTTGATGAACCAGAAAACCACCTTCATCCTGCGATGCAACAGTCTCTGGTGACAGCGCTTGTGCGACGTTTTGATAATGCTCAGTTTATTGTTGGCACGCATAGCCCCTTTGTAGTGAACTGCTGGCCAGATTCTGCAATTTATGCTTTACGGTTTGGAGAAGGAGGCATTTCAAGTCAGCTACTAGAGTCCTCAGCCATAAAATCGTTGACACCTGACGATATACTCAAAGAAGTACTCGGACTTCCTTTCACAATGCCCCTGTGGGCCGCTGATAAACTTGAGTCAGTTATGGATAGATATTCTGGTCAATTAATGACGCCCGAGATTTTTCAGTCGCTTGTCAGCGATCTGAAGAATTCAGGACTTTCTGACCTAATACCTGAATCACTTGAACTTATAACCAAACCTTTCGAAACCGAATGATCAAGATCAGAAAAGGACCTACACCACAATTATTGATAGACAAAGAGAGTCAATGGACCTTAGAGCTTAAGCAGGCCAGAGACAACGGTGCAGATGATGAAAGGTTCCGTAGGCGCTATCGGAAACCTGAGATTATCGATGCACTTGTTAGCGAAACACATGGGAAGTGCGTGTATTGTGAGTGTGCGCCTTTACCGGGAATTTATAGAATCGTAGAACATATAGTGCCATGGTCTGCTGATCATTCGCTCGCTTTTAGTTGGTCCAATTTGGTCCTAATCTGTGAACGTTGTAATAACGCAAAAGATGATTACTATGACATATCAGATCCAGTGATCAATCCTACTATCGATACTCCAACCGAAGAGTTGGTTTTCGTTTCAGCTATGATCTTCGGTTCTTCTACAAAGGGCAGTACTTCAGTAGTTGAATTGAAACTAAATAGGCCGGATTTGTACGAAGCAAGACGAAAACTACTGCGCCAGATAGACAAAATAGTCAATGGGTTATCTGCTATAAATACGGCGCCCAGGGACATTAGGTCGATTGTTATGGATGCTTTTGCCAGCGCTGAGAGTCAATACTCTCAAACAGCAGCGTCTTATATAACAAGATCGACCGCTCCAGCTGTCATTTAACTCATAACCGCTGGAGTTACCTTGAAAAGATGTGGTTTGCCGAAATTTCGAGAGGGCACGTTGCATACTCTAAAACTACAGCCGCAACCAAGTAAACAAAAGGAACATTTCGTTTACTCTCATTTCCCCACCATTTCTACTTCTCGAGCCTTGCATCTCAAAGTAAGCCTGTTAGAATAAACAAAACAGATTTTTAGTAGGATTATAGTCAAACACAATCGGGCCAAGGATATGGCCGTACAATTGCTTGCGATCACTAACCAAGCTTTTTCAGTTACCATTACACTAGTTTAGTCGACAATTTACTTTTTGCAGGACTGCGGTGAAGTTGCCAACTAAGAGTCAAAGACAAAAGAACGATATCTGGCCTAGCGTTTTTTGCTTAGGAATGATTTTAGTTGGGTGCGCAGTTTGGACGATGCTGCCTTTGTTGATTGGAATGAGTCTGGCTTTGTTGCCTGAATCACCGCGGGCGTACAGAAACAATCAACATGAACTGTTGCCGGATGGGCGATCTGTAGACCTAATATTCAAAGGTCACGACGCAATCGATGGTTCGTTTTTAGTACAAACAAGTAGACACAAGGGTCTGCTCAGCGTGCCACTAAAGAGCAGAGCGCTCGCACTGGCAGCTGAGCCAGACTTGCGAATTCTTCCAAATGGTCGGGCTGTAATATTCATAAAGAACAAAACTGCCAAAGAGCCACTACAAATTGGGCTCGATGAGTTTTTGGAGGGAGTGGCTGAAGTTCCGGAATACAACACTGTAAATCAATCCAAGTGACTTTTGGCTTCGGATAATTCTTTCCATGGCTACCTTCTCCCGAAGACCTTTTCCAACTGGACGGCTCGCTTGTAGTCTTTCTGTGCTGCAAATTGAATTCCCATTGCAGACCAAACATCGCCGCGCGTTTTATAAGAGAATGATGAGGCTGGCCCCAATCGCACGGCCTCATTTGCGTCAACCAGAGCGCCAAAGTAGTCAGTCATCTTTAGGCGCTGACAGGAACGGCTTGCATGACTGAAGCCATCTCTTGGTGCAAGCTCGACAGCCATAGTATAGTCAGCCAAGGCTCCTTTATAGTCACCCTGGACCGCGCGCCGGATAGCACGGTTATTGTAGCCAAAAGGAAAATTGGGACATATTCTTATTGCCTCATCGTAATCGGCTAGCACACCCGCGGAATCTACAACAAAAGAGCGCAACAACGCGCGATTAAAGTAGGCAAACCATAGTGTCGAGTCAAGTTCAATTGCCTTAGTATAGTCGTCGAAGGCAAGATCGTAGTCCTTGGCCTCAAACCGGACGATGCCTCTTCTTAAATAGGCGCAAGCAAACTTCGGATTGCACTTAATTGACTGACTGTAGGCATCAATGGCCGGCAACAGGCTATGCGAACGCTCCAAGTCAGCAGCACGACTAAAATAACTCAACGCCTTAAGGTTAACCTCTGACTTTCCTTTCTCAGACGAAGTCCTAGACAAAAATTTGATGGTTTTGCTGCAGTCCGGATCGTAGGCCAATTTCCATCCAGCTACGCGCCAGCCAGCTGTATCAGGACGAACAGTAAGGTCGATCTTTGCGTGATGGGAGGCAAGCGCAGGATCATCTAGCGAAACAAAATCACCAGTCATCGACACACAAATAGTGCGACCGTCAACATAAGTTGGAACATCGTAGTAGGTCGGAATAAATACTATCCGCTCCTTGATTCCTTTTCGGTATGACCAAAAAGTTTGACTGAATGAACTTACTACCGCTTTGTCCATCCATTTCGAAGCTTCTTGCCGCCTAGTATCAGCATCGGGAGAAAAATAATTCAGAGCAGTGTAAATCCACCATTTTGCAAAAGCCGATGCAATTTTAGGATCGGCATATCTTTGCGCTGCCTTAGTGCTGGATTCGTTAGCAATTATGGCCGTTGCCACGGCCATAGCAGCAAAAATACTAATTCCCCATAAGAGAAACCAGCTAAGTTTCCTACCGACTGAACTAACAATAATGCCAGGCATATGCACCTCAAATTCATCTTACACCTCGGCTCAAGCCTGTCAATCGGGCATGCACGTAGTCGCCAACCAGCAACACTTAATACTCCAAAATAATTCAAATGCAACGCAGTTTGATTTGTCGCGGTAGAATATTCTGTATCTCTAAAATTATCTGTGCCTCAAAAACGTACATCTGGAAGCCTTTGTTTTCCCAAGTTAGGTAATTACCTTGCTCAAGCTCAAGCCAGCGCTTTCAGTTACTCTCACTCTTGCCCTAACTGCGTACTGCACTTATGCCGCTCATGCTGGTGACTTCGAACAGGGCTGCGAGCGCTACAACGCCAAAGATTATCCGCAGGCTCGACTAAGCTTTGAGAAAGCTGTAAAAGCCTTCCCTCAAAATTGGCTTGTGCACTACTACCTAGCTAATACTTATTTGTCTTGCAAACAGACAAGTAGTGCTAAACGAGAGTACGAGGCCTGCCTGGCCTGTCAGCCCAATGCAGCGACTGCTAAATATTGCCAAGACGTCCTCGCTAAGTTAGGTGGAGCCTCTGCGGCAGCTGCAACGCCAGAATTGAGTGCACCTGATTCTGAAAAAGCAGGAAGCGAACCAGCGAAAGCAAGCGCACCAGCAAATAGCAGAGCGGCCGTGCACGAGGCCGCTAGCCAAGCCATTATCGCAGCAGATCAAGCTAAGGCCGAAGACATTTTGCGCAAGGCACAGGCAGAGTGCAAGGCCATTCGTGCTGAAGCCAAAGAGAAGATTGCCAACGGTAAACACACTGGCAATCAATGGTACGTGCGAAAAGACGGCACTCAATACGTAGATTTGGACGACGAGGAAAAAGAAGCAATAACCAAAGAGGCCGAAGACCGATGCGAGAAAATCATGAGCACGGCCGAATCAAAAGCTAAACCATTACAGCATTAAGTGGTGCAGCAACTAAATCACTGATAAGTAATAAACTGTACACATTGACCTGTGGCCATTCCGCAAAGATTCGGGTTACCCCTTGAAAAAATGGGAGTTTTCGAAAATACTATAAATATCACTAGGCTAATAGAATTGCTTGTATGCGTTGTTATAAGCAGTTCTCTGGCACATTGACTAGCTTTTGGGCACTCTAGCAGTTTGCTTATATGTCCAACAGGTGGCATAGTGTCTATCAGTCGACAGTTCGGAATCCCAAGGTGATAGTAGGTAGTAGTGAGCGAAGCTAAAGACAATACTGCGCTTTTCAAATACCTAATCCAGGGAGTAAAAGACTACGCTATTTTCGCGCTCGATCCAGACGGTAATGTGATTACCTGGAACGACGGTGCGGAGCGTACTAAAGGCTATTTAGCCCCCGAAGTTATCGGCAAACATTTCTCTATGTTTTATACCGAGGATGCCAAAAAATCAGGCCATCCTCAGTCCGAGTTGCAAGAGGCAATGCGCACTGGCAGCTACGAAGAAGAAGGCTGGCGCGTGAGAAAAGACGGAAGCCAATTCTGGGCAGCCGTTGTAATCAACAGACTTATAGATGAAAGCGGCACACACCTTGGATTTGCCAAAGTTACCCGAGATCTAACTGAAAGGCGAAAGGCCGAACATGCACTGGTAGATTCAACAGAACAGCTTCAGCAGAGCGAAGCAAAGTTCGACCTAATCGTCAGCGCCATCAAAGACTATGCCATCTTGATTCTCAATCCAGATGGCATAATTATGACCTGGAACGAAGGTGCAGAGCGAATTAAAGGCTACAAGGCCGATGAAATTATCGGCAAGCACTTCTCGATTTTCTATACCGACGAAGCTAACTCTTCATCGCACCCGGCTTACGAATTGAAGAAGGCTCTGGAAGATGGCTCATACCAAGAAGAAAGCTGGCGCGTTCGCAAGGATGGTAGTGAGTTCTGGGCCAGCGTCACCATTACTCCAATTGCAGGGGGGAAGATGGGTTTCGTCAAAGTCACGAGAGACTTGACCGAGCGCAGACTAAACGAAATTGCACTCGAGTTTGCACGCGATACCGCCATCGAGGCAAACGAGCTAAAATCGGCCTTAGTTGCCAATATTAGCCACGAGGTAAGAACACCTCTCAGTGGAATTCTTAGCATCTCGGAGTTACTTGCAAGAGATCCAAAATTAGATACTGATACCGCAGATAGTGCTAGTCGCATATTTGCCGCATCAAAAAGACTTATGACCATTCTCAATGATCTTCTCGACTTCGCCAAATTAGAAGCGGGCCGAGTTGATACTGAAAATATTCCCTTTTCGGTTGTCGAAATTGTCGACGAAGTGATCGGTCTGACCAAAAACAAAGCAGAAGCAAAAGGCCTAGTGCTTGCAGCTGTTATCACCGAAGCGCCAACCATGCTACAAGGTGATCCAAGTAAAGTACGCCAAGTGCTTTTGAATTTGATTAACAACGCCATCAAATTTACAGAAGAAGGTGGTATTGAGCTGACTGTAAAAGCGCGAGATGGCCGAATTCAATTTGCTGTTACAGACACCGGCATAGGTATTCCAGTAGAGCTGCAGGCTAAATTATTTCAACCCTTCATTCAAGCAAAAGGGTCGACCTCTCGCATGTTCGGTGGCACCGGGCTAGGTCTATGCATCGCCCAACAATACGTCAAGCTCATGAACGGCGAAATTGGCATGTTCAGCGCAGAAGGAGTGGGAACCACAGCTTGGTTCACAATTCCGGTACATCTACCTACTGCAGCGGGGGCATCAAAATGAAAAAGAAAGATGCCGTAATTCTTCTTGCAGAAGACGAGGAATCACTCCAATACGTATTTGCCAGTCAAATAAAAGCTCTCGGCTATCGTTCACCTGAATTTGTTAGCAACGGTATCGATGCTGTCAAACTGGCGCTCCAGAAGCGTATCGACATAATATTTATGGATATAAGAATGCCTGGCTTGGATGGCATTTCAGCAACCCTGCGCATTCGCGAGCAAGAAAAAGACAGCACAATTCCAATAATCGGTCTGTCCGCCTTTGCCCAGAAAGCTGCCTGCCTCTCTGCTGGCATGAATGACTATATGCAAAAACCGGTGATGCTATATCAAGTCGAAGAGATGATTAATAAGCATCTAAATATCACTGATAAACCGCAGCCAACAAAGCTTCTAAGTGAGCCAGCAAAAATCGAGGTTGCTCAAGACAAGTACTCGCTTGAAGACGAGAAGCTAAAGAATATTCGAGAAAAGATGGATAACTTGCGAAAGCATACAGACATTTTCTAAATTTTCGTCTCAAAAAAAAGTGCTCTAAGCTATTTAGCCATTGCCACTGCCAACGGTGCAATGCTTTCGAACAGCTTCAGAAGAACTCTAGAACAGCTCTAGAACAGCTTCAGAACCGCTTCGGTCGACAGGACCTCTGCAAATTCGTCATTAAGACTGGCAAGGGCACTTTGATGAATTTCATCAGCTGACCATTCGCGCCCGTCTATTCCCTTACGATTGAAAGTAGCACTGGCATCGCTCACTAAATAGGTTTTAAAGCCCAAGTTGCCGGCCATTCTGGTGCTGGTCGAGACGCAATGGTCAGTGGTAAGACCACAAATAACAAGTTCGTCGATGCCATTGGCATGCAAATATTTTTCTAGGTCTGTGCCGATAAAAGCGCTATTGACCGTCTTGCTGAAGACTTTCTCGCCGGCTATGGGCAAGGCCTCGGGCTTAAAGTCGTTGCCTGGCTGATTCGGGCGTAGAGGGGATTGCGGCTCGACCGACATATGCTGAACATGGATTACGGCTTGGCCCTTCTTGCGGTAAGCGGCAATTAAGGCGGCTACATTGGTCTCACACTGAGGATTATTGCGTTTTCCCCAATACAGGTCATCAAAGCCCTGCTGCATATCGATTACAAGGAGGGCAGATGACATGGGTAAGGCGTTCCTCTTTAGCTGGTTCACTGGTTTAGCTGGTTCACTGGCAGTTGGCTTTTTGGCAGTTGGCTTTTTGGCAGTTGGCTTTTCGGCAGATAGCTTTAGAGGCTATATCTTTCTGGCGATTGCCTTTGAATATGTTTTCTTGAAACAGATTATTAAAGTGAATTTCTGAGGCTTCTATTATCTCTATAGTGTGCCTTCAAGAACAAATTTCTTTTCAAAATTGTGCAACATTCAGCGCCACAGG
>Ga0172379_10006766_pt1 | contig 15178 bp, 16 predicted proteins | sample GrowelOW334metaG_FD_119756 | JGI IMG/M metagenome (GOLD analysis project Ga0172379, IMG submission 119756) | Groundwater microbial communities from an aquifer near a municipal landfill in Southern Ontario, Canada - Groundwater well OW334 metaG | ecosystem: Environmental > Aquatic > Deep...
CGTGTGCTGGAGAAGATCGCGAATTAGATTCAGGTCATGCTCGGAGAGGGGGCGATCGGCGCTGATGGCCAGGATTGCCGCCCCCACTTCGGGTAGCCAGTTTTCCGAGGTCTCCATGTGATATTTGAATACGCTACCCAGGCCGGGGGTATCGACGAGACGGAGACCAGCGTAATCTTCCATGGATGGGAGATCGATATCGACGACGGCAACGTCCTTTTGGTTGGCGGGATTCTTGGCCTCGGAGGTGTATTCGACGAGATCGTCCAGAGAAATCTCCGTTGTTGAGCCGTCGAAATGGGACACAATTGCCCGTTCTTTTTCGCCGTGTTGGATGCGGGTGATTACTGTGGTGACGGGAGTTACCCCAACGGGCAGGAGACGCCTACCGATCAGGCTGTTGAGAAAGGAGCTCTTCCCCGCTTTGAACTGCCCCAGGATGGCGACATCGATAAGGGGATTTTTATGAACCAGGGAAGAGCAGACATCGGTGGAACGTTTGAGGGAGAGGATCTGCAAGGCATCACAGACTTGTCGGACGACATCCAGAATCTGCCCTGACGCTGTCTGGATCAAATGAACATTCTTGGTCTTCGCTTCCATAAAAAAACTCCTCCAGGTTGGCCTCCTGCAGGAGTGTCAGATTCCGGTAGCTGCTTTTCCGGCTCCTGCCAAGACGGTCTTACTTGTCAGGAGTTATCAGCCGATACGGCGGTTGTCAGGTGAACTCCATCACCCGTCTGGGATATGCTGCTAACGACCGCCGGATACTACAAACGCCCAATACCTGTCAAGATAAATACCAGGACAACCTTCTATGCAGGGATGGAAGGCAAACGGGATGTGCACATATAAAGGCATACAAATCCCTATAAATTAGACTTGCGTATTGGTTGACATTGTGCTAGATCTCCGCGAATTTCACACATTCCCGGATGGGCACGTGTTGCATCTCGACGGTGAGATGTTCGATGTCTGATGGAAGGGAGTGGCGGAAAAAACACAGCATAAGGAGTTCTAAATATGGCGCATATTTCCATGAAGTTACTGCTTGAGGCGGGGGTTCATTTTGGTCACCAGACCAATAAGTGGAACCCTAAAATGAAAACCTATATCTTCGGGGCCAGGAACGGGATCTATATTATTGATCTTCAGCAGACCGTGGTTCTCTTTCACAAGGCCTACGAATTTGTCGTGGACATGGTCGCGAACGGCGGTGAGTTGCTGTTCGTGGGAACGAAAAAACAATCTCAGGAGTCCATCCGAGAAGAGGCTTCAAGATGCGAGATGCCCTACGTCAACCAGCGCTGGCTGGGAGGAATGCTGACCAATTTTACAACCATCAAGAAGAGTATAGATAGGCTCAACACCCTCGATAAAATGATTGAAGATGATACAATCCGTGCATTCCCGAAGAAAGAGATCCTTTCCATGCAGAAGGAAAAAGTAAAAATGGATAAGATCCTGGGTGGTATTCGCAAAATGAAGGGGAGGCCGGGCGGTCTTTTCATTGTCGATCCCAAGCGGGAAATCATCACGGTTCAGGAAGCAAGAAAACTGGGGATTCCCATTGTGGCCATGGTTGATACCAACTGCAATCCCGATGATGTCGATTACATCATCCCCGGGAATGATGACGCCATTCGGGCCATCAAGTTGTTTTCCTCCAAGATCGCCGACGCCGTGCTCGAAGGTAAAAAGAAGTTTGAAGAGCGCATTCAGGCCGAAAGCGACAAAGAAGATACGCCCCGGGAGGTAGCGATTATGGAACAGGAAGAAAACGATGTTCCGGAGAGCATTGAAACAAAAGATAATTTGGGCACTCTTGAAAAAGCCGACGCATAAGAGTGGGCATGATAGATAAATAAAAAAATAACCAGGAGGTCACACTTTGAATATTACCGTTGATATGGTCAAAGAACTCAGGATTAAAACCAATGCCGGGATGATGGATTGCAAAGCGGCACTGGCGGCGTCAAATGGTGATTTTGAGAAAGCTGTTGATTATTTGAGAAAAAAAGGGATGTCGGCAGCGACGAAACGATCGTCCAAGGCTGCGAAAGATGGAACCATCGCCTTCTATATCCATATGGGTGGAAAGATCGGCGTTCTTGTCGAGTTGAACTGCGAAACCGATTTTGTCGCCAAGACCGAGGCCTTCCAGGTACTGGCCAAAGACCTGGCCATGCATGTCGCCGCCTCCAATCCCGTTTATGTACGTCCGGAAGAGATACCGTCAGATGCCCTGGAACGTGAAAAGGAAATTTACAAGAGCCAGTTGGTGACCGAGAAGAAGCCCGAAAAGATCTGGGATAAGATCATCGATGGCAAACTGAAAAAGTTTTATGAAGAGGTTTGTCTTCTCCAGCAAAAATTTATCAAGAACACCGATATCACTGTAGAAACGCTGGTCAATGAAATGATCGCCAAAACGGGTGAAAATATAATTGTACGGCGCTTTGTTCGATTTCAGTTGGGAGAAGAGATAAAATCCTGATGGGAAAGGCAGTCTATCAAAGGGTGCTGTTGAAGCTCAGTGGGGAAGCCCTCGAGGGTGAGCGATCATTCGGAATTGACTTCGACACTGTAAATGTAATTGCTCTGGAAATCAAAGAGGTTGTTGATCTGGGCGTGCAGTTGGGACTAGTTATCGGCGGGGGCAATATCTGGCGGGGCGCCGAAGCAGCCAAACGGGGAATGGAACGGTCAGCCGCCGACTATACCGGCATGCTGGCTACCCTGATCAATTGCCTGGCCTTACAACATGCTCTCGAGCATATCGGCGTCCAGACACGGGTTCAGTCCGCCCTAGGAGTTCAGGAGATTGCCGAGCCCTATATCCAACGCCGGGCGATTCGACATCTGGAAAAAGGACGGGTCGTTATTTTTGCCGGGGGAACGGGAAACCCTTTTTTCACGACCGATACGGCAGCCTCGCTGCGGGCTGTGGAAATAAGGGCGGAAGTAATCATGAAGGCGACCAAGGTAGATGGCGTGTATGACAGTGACCCTGTGGGCAATCCGGATGCGATCATGTTCAAAAAAATAAGCTATAATGAAGTATTGACGAAGAATCTTAAAGTAATGGATGCAACAGCCATTTCTCTGTGCCGTGAAAACGGACTGCCGATTATCGTCTTTAATCTGAAAAAGACAGGTAACATCAAGGCCGTAATTTGCGGTAATAATATTGGAACGCTTGTGGAGGGTTAGATCCATGAAGGAAGTTATCTACACAGAACTGAAAGATAATGTGGAAAAAATTCTGGGGTCTCTTGAAAAGGCCTTCAGTAAAGTCAGGACGGGACGGGCCTCGCTTGCCCTGCTGGACGGCATGAAAGTTGATTATTACGGGGTACCTACACCCCTGAATCAGGTTGCAAGTCTGTCCGTTCCCGAAAGCCGGTTGATTGTCATTGCACCTTGGGACACCGGTGTCATCGGCGCCATCGAGAAGGCCATTCAGAAATCGGAGCTGGGATTGACGCCCTCCAACGACGGGAAGCTCATTCGCTTATCAATTCCGCCCCTTACGGAAGAGAGAAGAAAGGACCTTGTCAAGGTGGTGAAGAAGATGGCGGAGGAAGGCAAGGTGAAGATTAGAAACGCCCGCCGGGATGCCAATGAACAGTTTAAAACTATGAAGAAGGATAACAAGATATCTGAGGATGAGATGTTTACCGCCCAGGATGATGTTCAAGGAAGAACAGACAAATACATAGAAAAGGTAGATGTTGTGCTTGCGGCCAAGGAAAAGGAAATCATGGAAATATAGCCCTGTTTCGTTTACATAGGGTATGCAAGGGGGAGTTGCGAAACTCCCCCTTTTTAATGCGATGTTGATGACCTATAGAACGTCGAAGAATTGGTTATAATTGACGGCTTCGTAAAAATATCCGCAGGCAAGGCGTGCAAATCGTGAGGAATGAGGCGTACTTGGCGTACGCCGCAGTGACGAGGGATGCAGCGCAACGCAGCATCCGGATCTTTTTACGAAGCCGTCAAAGTTGTCTTGCCAAGATAAAGGCTATGTGTTACGCGAAAAATATGGAATTCACGACTCTTTCAGGTCATAATAGTCCACTTATTGATTTTCATAAACTTCCCCAGCATATTGCCATCATTATGGATGGGAACGGTCGCTGGGCGCAGAATCATACCTTGGGAAGAATCGTGGGGCATCAGAAAGGTGTGGAGACGGTACAGAAAACCGTCAGGCTGTGCCGGGAGATCGGGATAAAGTATCTGACCCTCTATGCCTTTTCCGTCGAGAACTGGTCAAGGCCGGACCAGGAGGTCAAGGCGTTGATGAAGATACTGCGGGAATATCTCCGCTCGGAACTGGATGAAATGCTCCAGAACGGCATCCGGCTCATGACCATCGGTAATGCGGCCGCCCTGCAGGAACCCGTGAGAAATCTGCTCCAGGAAACGATGGATAGAACGGCGATGAACCGGGACATGGTTCTCAATCTTGCTTTGAGTTACGGGGGGCAGGATGAAATCCTGCAAGCCGTCCGCCGTATTCTCAAAGATGTTCAGGATGGACTTGTCGATCCCGCCTCCATTTCAAAAGCAAGCTTTGCAAGCTATCTTTATACCGCCGGGATACCGGACCCCGATCTGCTTATCAGGACGAGCGGTGAATACCGTATTTCTAATTTCTTGCTCTGGCAATCGGCTTACACGGAATTTTACTTCACAGACGTTCTCTGGCCCGATTTCAGCAAGGCGGATCTTTTTTCCGCTATTGCCGATTATCAGCAACGGGAGCGAAGATACGGCCTGACCAGCGACCAATTGCGGAGGGAAAAGATCGATTGAACACCCATGTCAAACGCTGGTTAACGGCCATAGTTATCGTTCCCGTTCTGTTTTCCATAATTGCTTGGGGTACCCCCGGGCTATTCTTCGCCCTTATCCTGGCGGCAGTCCTCCTGGGGATTCATGAATACAACACCATGGTCTTTGTCCCGGCAATGCAACCGGAAAAGATGCAAACACTCATGATCGCCTTACTGATCCCGATGGTTTTTTATTGGGGTTCCCCGGAGCTGCTTCTCGGCGTTATCGCCTTTTCCACGCTGGTCGTTTTTATTCTCTATATTTTAAGAATCAGACAGGAAAACTACGATCTGCTACCGGTGATGAAGATACTCTTCGGAATCCTTTATGTGCCCCTGCTGCTGTCCTATTTCATCTGGCTCCGCCGGGACGATCAGGGGGCCTTGTGGATATTTTTTGTCATTGTTCTGGCTTTTTCCGGTGACGTTGCCGCCTATTACATCGGAAAAACCTGGGGTCGACATAAACTAATCCCCCTGGTAAGCGCGGGCAAGACTGTGGAAGGAACCCTGGGGCTGATCGTCGGCAGCGCCCTGTGTTGTCTTATTTTCAGTTGGTTTTTCTTTCCGAAGTTATTTTATTGGCACGCTCTCATCTTGGGCATAGTCGGCAGCACCCTCGGCCAGCTTGGGGATTTATGTGAATCGCTGTTAAAGCGAACTGCCGGTGTAAAAGATTCAGGGACCATCCTGCCTGGACACGGAGGTATCCTGGACCGTCTGGATTGTCTTCTTTTTATTGCCCCATTCGTTTATTACTACCGGTACTATTTTATTTCATGAAGAATATTGCAATATTAGGATCGACAGGTTCCATCGGTGTGCAGGCCCTTGACGTCATTGCCTCTCATGGGGGAAGATTTAACGTAACGGCCCTCGGAGCGGGCAGAAATATCCATCTTCTCAAAGAACAGATCGAAGTCTTCCGGCCCCGGGTGGTTGCCGTTTATGATGACGAACACGCATACAGGTTACGGGAGCTGTCGGGATCAAGAACCGGGACGACGATAGTTCATGGTCCCCAAGGTTATTGCGAAGTCGCATCCCTTCAGGAATCAGACATGGTCCTTTCGGCCATGGTCGGAGCAGCGGGTCTGATCCCCACTTTGGCGGCTATTGAGGCAGGAAAGAATATCGCCCTGGCCAACAAGGAAACCCTTGTCATGGCCGGGGAGTTAGTCATGGCCGCGGCCGACAGGCAAGGGGTTATGATCCTGCCCGTGGATAGCGAACACAGCGCCATTTTTCAATGTCTCCAGGGGCAGCGCCGCGAGGCGCTGAAGAGAATCATTCTGACCGCCTCCGGCGGACCATTTCACGCTTGGTCAAAGGACGCCCTTCGGGATGTAAAACCTGCCCAGGCCCTCAAGCACCCAAACTGGGAAATGGGAAAGAAGATCACCATCGATTCGGCGAGCATGATGAACAAAGGGCTGGAGATCATTGAGGCGTGCTGGCTCTTCGATATGCCAGTGGATCAGATCGAGGTGGTTGTCCACCCCCAGAGCATCATACATTCTTTCGTCGAATATTGGGACGGATCGGTCATGGCCCAGTTGGGGAAGCCGGATATGCGTGTTCCTATTGCCTACGCCCTGTCCTGGCCAGAAAGACTTCCGAGGGTGGGGACTTTTATGGACTTCCGTAAAACATCGTCCCTGGAGTTCCATCCCCCCGATGAGGAAAAGTTCCCTTGTCTGCCCCTTGCCTGTATGGCCGTAAAGACGGGCGGAACCATGCCGTCCGTCCTCAATGGTGCAAATGAAATCGCCGTTCAGGCTTTTTTGGATGAAGAAATCCGGTTTACCGACATCGCCGGGGTGATAAAAAATGTCATGAACGCCCACCAGACTGTTTTTACGCCGGCATTGGCAGATATTATCAATGCCGATAGTGAAGCCAGGCAGCGGGCAATGAAGAACATAAAGGAGAAAAGAGATTGGTTGGCACAAGCATAGTATCCGTGATCATTCTATTAGGAATTCTGATTTTTGCCCATGAGCTGGGACACTTCCTCATGGCAAAATATTTTAATGTGGGAGTTCAAAAATTCTCCCTCGGGTTCGGGCGGAAAATTGTCGGTAAAAAAATTGGTGAAACCGAATACCTGCTTTCCCTTATTCCCCTCGGTGGATATGTGAAACTCCTCGGGGAAGGGGAAGGGGAAGAGCTAACACCGGAAGAACAACAGCGATCCTTTAATCAACAATCAGTATGGAAGAGAATCGCTATTGTCGTGGCGGGCCCGCTCTTCAATTTCCTCCTGGCCATACTGATTTTTGCCATTGTCTATATGGTCGGCATACCGGTGCTAACGAGTGCCATCGGCAATGTCCAGGAAGGTTCTGCAGCTTATCTGGCAGGAGTGAAGGCTCATGACGTCGTACAGGCTATTGACGGCGACAAGGTTACACGCTGGGATCGGATGGCGGAGATAATATCCACCAGCAACGGGAAATCGCTGGTTTTTACCGTCAGTCGTGCCGGCGTCCCCCTGAACCTCACCGTCGTTCCCCAGCCGATGAAGGGTAAGAATATCTTTGGTGAGGAAAAGACCTCTTTCAAAATCGGCGTCAGTCCCGCCAATGATACGGTGATCGAACGTCTGAATCCTGTCGAGGCTTCCTGGACCAGTATCAAGCAGACATGGTTTATCACCAAGTTGACCCTGCTGAGTATTGTCAAGATCATGGAGGGAGTCATCTCCCCCCGGACCTTGGGGGGCCCCATTCTCATTGCCCAGATGGCTGGCGCCCAGGTTAAGGAGGGGATCATACCGTTTGTCTTGTTCATGGCACTCCTCAGTATCAACCTGGCCGTTCTGAACCTGTTGCCCATACCGGTTTTAGATGGCGGTCATCTGATGTTTTATCTGATCGAAGCGATCCGGGGAAAGGCGGTCAGCATGAAGACAAGGGAACGGGCCCAGCAGGTTGGATTTATTCTTCTCGTTATGTTAATGATCTTTGTCATAATGATGGACATCGACAGGCTGAACATTAAAATGGTCAACGATATTACGAGCATATTTACTAAATAGTATGAATATTCTCGCCCTTGACACCTCCGGAGTGACGGCCAGCGTTGCCATTTTGCAGGATGAGACGGTGCTGGCGGAGATGTTTTTAAATCTGAGTCGTAACCACTCTGAAATCCTGCTGCCAACCATTGATTATCTGCTGATAGCTACCGGCCTTGAACTAAGGGCAATTGATGTCTTTGCCTGCACAGTTGGTCCCGGTTCCTTTACGGGGATTCGCATCGGCGTCGGCACGATAAAGGGATTGGCCCTTGCTGTCGATCGGCCTATCGTCGGCTTGTCTGCCCTCGAGGTTCTCGCTATGAATGTAATTGGCTTTCAAAGGAAAATCTGTCCCATGATCGATGCCAGGAGGGAACAGGTATATACGGGTTTATATGACGATAATGGTCCGGACGAATTGACAAACATTGTTCCGGAACGACTGATTAATGCAAATGATTTCCTCGAATTGATAGTAGGAGAGACAGTATTCATAGGAACGGGGGCTGTTAAATACAGGGACATCATTCAACGGAGGTTATCGGGAAAGGCTTATTTTGTCGTCGGCCATCTGCATCAAGTTCATGCCTCGGCAGTAGGGGTCCTTGCAGGCAGGAAGGCCCTTGCCGGAGGACTGACAGACGCCGTGAAGCTCGTTCCCTTGTATCTGCGCCATTCGGAAGCGGAGGAAAAATGGATTGCCAGTGTTGACATTACGGGCAAATTCTCATAAAATCATTGTCAGTCAGCAGCCGGGAGATCTGATAAACATATTTCAGAGGACAAATACATGTCACATGACAGCCCCATAGCCCCCGAAGGAGTTCCCTTCATCATTTCTGCTATCCTTATTACATCCGTATGCCTGTATTTCGGATGGACATGGGCGGCCGTGATTTTCGGGTTGACAACCCTCTTTGTCACCTGGTTTTTCCGCAATCCCCAACGCAATCCTCCCATAGATCCCAAAGCGATCATTTCTCCCTGCGACGGAAAGGTTATTCGTATCGAGACGGTTGAAAGCCACGAGCTGCTGGCCGGACCTCTGAAGAAGATCAGTATTTTCATGAATGTATTCAATGTACATGTAAATCGCATTCCCTATGACGGCGTTGTCGAGATCATCCGTTACTATCCCGGTAAATTCCTGACCGCCAATCTTGACAAGGCCTCCACGGAAAATGAGCGTAATGCCCTTGTCATCGGCCTGGAAAACGGAGAGAAGATGCTCGTCATCCAGATCGCCGGCCTGGTGGCCAGAAGGATTGTCTGCTGGGTTACCAAGGGGATGAAGGTAAATAAGGGAGAGAGATTCGGTTTGATCCGCTTCGGTTCAAGGCTGGATGTCTTTCTTCCCCCCCGAACGAACCTCTGCGTCTGCCTGGGCGACAAGGTTCGGGCCGGGGAGACGCCGATAGGAGAAATGCCATGAAAGAACGACCCAGGTTTCCGAAAGGTAAGATGAAGAAGGGCATTTATGTCCTTCCCAACCTGTTTACCACGGCGAGTCTCTTTTCCGGGTTCTACTCCATTATCGCCTCCGTGAAAGGACAGTTTGAGGTAGCGGCAATCTCCATATTGGTTGCCGCCGTTCTCGATGCCCTGGACGGTCGTATTGCCAGAATGACCAATACGACCAGCAAATTCGGCGCCGAATACGACTCACTTTCTGATCTGGTTTCTTTTGGAGTTGCCCCGGCGATCATGGCCTATACGTGGTCCTTGTTTGCCTTCGGCAGATGGGGCTGGCTGGTGTCATTTCTGTTTGTAACCTGCGGGGCCTTAAGGCTGGCACGTTTTAATATTCAGATCGGCATTATCGACAGCAAGGTATTCAATGGTTTGCCTATTCCCGGCGCCGCGGCGGTCGTGGCCACGGGGGTGCTTATTTACTACAAGCTCGGAGGGGTCGGACATTTCAATCACTTGCTTGGCCTCATCTCGGTCCTTGTTCTTGCCCTTTTCATGGTGAGCAACATTAAATATTACAGCTTCAAAGACCTCAACTTTTTTGCCCGGAAGCCTTTCATGTCCTTTGTCCTGATCGTCTGTGTCTTGATTATTGTGGTTGCGGAGCCGCAGATCATGATTTTTACATTTACAGCGGGTTACAGCCTCTCCGGACCGGTGTGGCTCATCGTCAAGTTGGCAAAAAAGCTGCCCGGAATGAAGGGAAATAGTTCTACAGCGGCAAAGCAAGGCCCAGTGTCCTGAGTATTATTTGATAAATATGCATAACTAACCCAGGCGATCAATAATCAGAGAGCAAAACAGCCATTATTTTTTTGAGGAGATGATAATTATATGAGAGCCTTTCACGTAGCGGTAGTAGGCGCCACCGGCGCCGTAGGGAATGAAATGATTAAAATTCTGGAAGAACGGAACTTTCCCGTGGGGAAGCTCAAGTTGCTTGCTTCCGAGCGGTCCCTGGGCAAATCTCTGGAATATAAGGGGAAAAGTATTCCCGTGGAAGTTCTGAAAGAAGATTCTTTCACGGGGGTGCAGATAGGTCTGTTTTCCGCCGGAGGTAGCATTTCCGAGAAGTTCGCCCCCCTTGCCGCCCAGGCAGGATGTGTGGTCGTGGACAACACCAGTGCCTTCCGAATGGTTCCGAATATTCCCCTGGTCGTACCCGAGGTAAATCCGGAGGCCATCGCCTTCTACAAAAACCGTGGAATCATAGCCAATCCTAATTGTTCCACGATTCAGATGGTCGTCGCCCTGAAGCCCATTCATGATACCGTCCGGATCAAGAGAATAGTTGTCTCCACCTATCAGGCCGTATCCGGTACCGGTAAGAAGGCCGTTGATGAGTTGAGTAATCAGACCCGCGCCCTGCTCAGTTTTCAGGAGCCCGTCGTCAAGGTCTATCCCTACCAGATTGCCTTCAACTGTTTGCCCCAGATCGATGTCTTCGTAGATAACGGCTATACGAAGGAAGAAATGAAGATGATCAACGAAACCAAAAAGATCATGAACGACCCTTCCATAGCCGTGACGGCAACGACAGTGCGTGTACCTGTCTTCTATGCCCATTCCGAATCTATCAATATCGAGACGGAAAAGAAGATCACTCCTCAGGAGGTAAGGGATCTTCTGGCAAACGCCCCGGGGGTGATTGTCATCGATGATCCTCAGCAGCGTCTATACCCCATGGCCATTCATGCCGTGGGGAAAGATGAAACCTTTGTCGGAAGGATCAGGGAAGACGAATCCATTCCCAATGGCATCAATATGTGGGTAGTCTCTGACAACTTGCGTAAAGGTGCGGCCTTGAACGCCGTACAGATTGCGGAAATCCTCGCCAAAGACTATCTGTGAGAGGAGAACTCGGCCCATGAGAATCACCGGGGGTGAAATGCGGGGAAGACGTATTTCACCCCCACCGACAAGGGATGTAAGACCAACGCCGGACGCCGTTCGGGAATCCCTTTTCAATCTTCTCCCTCCTGTCAGTGGTCAAACCTTTCTCGATCTTTACGCCGGCAGCGGGATCGTGGGTCTCGAAGCCCTGAGTCGAGGAGCGAAATGCGCCGTTTTTGTTGAAAAGCAGGCCATCATTGCCAGGAAGATAAGGGAACAGGTTGCAGCGCTCGGGTTGGAAAACCGCTCGCTGGTCCTGACAATGAGCGTCGATAAGGGAGTTGCAACCTTGAGCGGTCGGAAGGAACGATACGATGTCATCTTTGCCGATCCGCCCTACGAACGGGAATGGATCATCAAAACCATTCATTACTGCCAGAGGAATGATCTCTTGGCGACGGGAGGGCTACTGGTCCTGCAAAGGTCCGTAAGGGAAAAAATTGAAGAAATGGACAGCAACCTGGGATTTGTAGATGTCGATGAACGGCGTTATGGAGACACGGTGCTAACTTTTGTAGCGCATAGAATTGAAGGAGACTTGTTAACATGAAGAAAATTGCAGTCTATCCGGGATCTTTCGATCCCATCACCAACGGTCATATTGATATTATTACGAGAGGGCTGAGAATGTTCGATGAATTGATTATTCTTATTGCCTATAATCCCAACAAATCTTCTCTTTTTACCGTTGAGGAAAGAATGGATATGATCAGGCAGGTAGTCATAAAAGATGAGAAAATTCTACGGGTGGATTGCTCATCGGGACTTCTCGTCGATTATGTCCAGAACAAGGGGGCGAATGTTATTCTCCGGGGGCTCCGGGCCGTATCCGAATTTGAATACGAATTTCAGATGGCCCTGATCAACCGACGCCTCAATCGGGACATCGAAACCGTTTTTCTCATGACGGGATTCCAGTGGTTTTACACCAGCTCCAACCTGATCAAGGAGGCGGCCAGTCTCGGGGGATCGGTCACGGGACTTGTTCCCGACATCGTCTTCGAACGCCTCCGGGGCAAATTTAATAAGGTAACAAAGTAGTTAATAATAAAAAAAGAGGTCATATGAAATTAGCGCAACGAATAGGAAGGATCAAACCCTCGCCGACCCTGGCCATCACTGCAAAGGCCAACGCCTTGCGGGCGGAAGGGCGGGATATTATCGGTTTCGGGGCTGGCGAACCGGATTTCGATACCCCAGAAAATATCAAGACTGCGGCCGTCAAGGCCATACAGGAGGGGTTTACAAAATACACGCCGGTGGGCGGCATTGACGAACTAAAGGACGCCATTATTGCTAAAATGTCCAGGGATCATGGACTTCCCTATAAACGTTCACAAGTCGTTGTCTCCTGCGGGGCAAAACACTCATTGTACAACCTTATCCAGATTCTCTGTGAAGAAGGAGATGAAGTTATCGTCCCGGCCCCATACTGGGTATCCTATGTCGATATCGTTGTCCTGGCCGGGGCGACGCCTGTGATTATCAACACCTCCGAAGAAGGAGGATTTAAACTGACCCCGGAACTACTGAAGGAGGCGGTTACGAACCGAACAAAGGCTATTATTCTCAACAGTCCCTCCAATCCGACCGGGTCTACCTATCACCGCCGGGAGCTGGAGGCCTTGGCTGCGGTTATCGAACCGACGGGTATGACAGTAATTTCTGACGACATTTACGAAAAGATCCTCTACGATGGTTTTGAGTTTTTCAGTATCGCCTCTGTCAGTGAAGTGCTCAGAAATAGAACCGTGGTCGTGAACGGGGTCTCAAAAGCCTATGCTATGACAGGCTGGCGGATCGGCTATGCCGCCGGACCGGAAGAAATAATTGCTGCCATTACCAAGTTGCAGAGCCAGAATACATCTAACCCAACATCCATATCTCAGAAGGCCTCGGTAGAAGCCCTCAATGGCGATCAGTCAGCCGTCACCATGATGGTGAAGGCCTTCCGGGAAAGGCGCAATATAATCGTGGATGCACTGAATGCGATTCCTGCAATATCCTGCCGACTTCCCCAGGGGGCGTTTTATGTCTTCCCGAATGTATCAGCGCTCTATGGCCGCTCCTGTCAAGGTAGGAAGATCGCTAATTCATCGGACCTGGCAGCATACTTCCTCGAAGAGGCCAATGTAGCCGTTGTTCCAGGAGTGGATTTCGGCAACGACAATTACATCCGCCTGTCCTATGCGACGTCCTTAAAGTTAATTGAAGAGGGAATCAAACGAATTGATCGGGCTTGTGTCCGGCTTACTTAGAATATCTGGAAGCCAGTGGTGATGAACTATTAGGCACATTTCACGTTCCTCCCACTCAAGGGGAGGGTTGGGGTGGGGATGGGTTTTATGACGGAGCATTGCAGAAGAAAGACGCGGCCGGTTTTTCTTGGCAAGGTGCAGATAGGCGGTGGCGCCCCGGTGTCGGTCCAGTCCATGACCTCAACAGATACCGGGGACGTCGTTAAAACGCTGGCCCAAATCCGCAGGCTGGAGAAGGCGGGATGTGAGATTATCCGCATCGCCGTCCCAGACGAGGAGGCAGTTGCGGCCATTCCAAAAATCAGGAAAAAGATCCATATCCCCTTGATCGCCGACATCCACTTTCAGCATCGCCTGGCGATTATGGCTATCAAAGCCGGGGTAGAAGGCATTCGCATCAACCCGGGAAACATCAAAAAAGAGTCTATTCCCGAGATTGTCAAGGCGGCCCGGGACCATGGGACGGTGATTCGCATCGGCGTCAATGCGGGGTCACTGGAGAAAGATCTCCTGGAAAAGAATGCTGGCCCGTGTGCCGACGCACTGGTGGAGAGCGCCCTGCGCCATATCCACCTTCTGGAGGACCTTGATTTTGATCAAATCAAGGTTTCCCTGAAGTCATCGGATGTGCCGGTGATGATCAGGGCTTATCAACTTCTTTCTGAAGAAGTGGACTATCCCCTGCATCTGGGCGTTACCGAGGCGGGCAGTCTGATGAGGGCAACGGTAAAATCGTCTATAGGCATCGGGACGCTCCTTTATCAGGGGATTGGCGATACCATCAGGGTTTCCGTCACCGGCGATCCGGTCAACGAAATTCCTGTTGCTTATGACATCCTCCGGGCCTTGAAGATGCGGATGATCGGACCGGACGTCATCTCCTGCCCCACCTGCGGCAGGTGCGAGATCGACCTCCTGAAGTTGACCCGGACCGTGGAAAAACGCCTGGCGGGACGGAAAGACTATCTGAAGATCGCCCTGATGGGTTGCGTCGTGAATGGCCCGGGGGAGGCGGCCGAGGCAGATATCGGTATTGCCGGAGGTAGGGGAGCGGGTATGCTGTTCCGGAAGGGACAGATTATCAGAAGAGTCAAAGAAGAGGACTTCGTCGAGGCTTTATTAGCGGAGATCCAGGACATAACAAAAGAAAAAAAGGAGACCTGATGCGTTACTCACAAATGTTTCTGCCGACACTCAAAGAGATCCCCTCCGATGCGGAGGTGATCAGTCATCAGCTCATGCTGCGGGCGGGAATGATCCGGAAATTGACAAGCGGGGTCTATTCCTATCTACCGATGGGCTATCGCGTCATCCGGAAGGTGGAGCAGATCATCAGGGAAGAAATGAACCGTGCCGGAGCCCAGGAGATATTTATGCCCACCGTTCAACCGGCGGAGTTATGGAAGGAGTCGGGACGCTGGAACTTTTACGGGAAAGAACTGCTGCGCTTCCGCGACCGAAAAGACAGTGAATGTTGCCTGGGACCCACCCATGAGGAGGTGGTCACGGATATCGTCAGGAATGGCGTCAAATCTTACCGGCAGCTTCCCCAGAATCTATATCAGATCCAGACGAAGTTCCGCGACGAAATCCGCCCCCGCTTCGGGCTGATGCGGTGCCGTGAATTCAGCATGAAAGACGCCTACAGCTTTGATATCGATACCGTGAATGCAGACCTCAGTTATCAGAAG
>Ga0172379_10006767_pt1 | contig 15178 bp, 12 predicted proteins | sample GrowelOW334metaG_FD_119756 | JGI IMG/M metagenome (GOLD analysis project Ga0172379, IMG submission 119756) | Groundwater microbial communities from an aquifer near a municipal landfill in Southern Ontario, Canada - Groundwater well OW334 metaG | ecosystem: Environmental > Aquatic > Deep...
GAAGCTTGGGAGAAGGCTCGGAATGGTCTCGACAAGAAAATTAACTGGCAGTTCACTGCAGAGAAGGCTCGCCTCAAATTGAAAAGACTTTATCCGTCATACTATAATTGACATGACACTAGGGTGACTAAAGTACTTCGGGTGAGCTAGATTAGTGCTAATTTTCGGAGTCCCAACTTTAGGCACTCTAGTCATCCTAGCGCACTTTAGTCACTTGTTTTATAATAGGTTTTCACAATCTCTTCCAAAACCCAACTGGTGCGTGCCGCGGAATACCCGGTACTCACGCATTTTCCTTCACCACGCAATTCCTGAACGACCTGCTGAATGAGGAAATGGGATATATTTTCGGGATTTTGGAAACCAATGTTTTTCAATCCGTCGGAAGTTAGCAATTGTACGTCCACAAGCTGGAAGCAGGAGAAGGTTATTTTTCCCTTTGTGCCGGAGATTTCTATAACATCCTCTTCAGCCTCCGGGCTGACGATGAAACACCAGCTTCCGGTTCCCGTCACTCCTGATTCGAATGAGAAGGTGGCAGAAACCGTATCTTCGGCAAGGTAAAATCCGGCTAAATTTTTGGCGATACCCCGCACTTCGGTTACTGGTCCAAATAAAAAATCAAGAAAATCGAACTGGTGGGAGGCCAGGTCGTAAAAGTGACCGGCGCCAGCAATGTTTGGATCGGTATGCCAGGTCTGTTGATCAGGGAATTGGTCCTTATCACCATATGCCATGTGAAGGCGAATATTTACCGTCAGGGGTTTTCCGAGACGGCCATTCTCAACCAGCTCTTTTACTTTTAAAAAAGCAGGAAGCGACCGGCGGTAATAGGCTACGAAAAGAGGCATTCCAGTCTCTTCAGACACCCGAAGCATCTCCATGCATTCCGGAAGGTTGCGGGCCATGGGCTTTTCGACATAGACAGGCTTTCCTGCTCTCATGGCCGCAATGGCATAAGTGGCGTGGGTGTCGGGTGGTGTGGCCACGTAAATCGCATTTACCTCCGGATCATTGATCAATTGAGCGGCATCGGTGTACCATTTCGCAACAGCATGCCGCCTGGCATAATCTGCCGCTTTTTGTCCATTCCTGCGCATCACGGCTACGAGACTGGAATGATCTATTTTGCTGAAAGCCGGACCGCTTTTCAGCTCGGTCACATTACCACAACCGATGATTCCCCAATTTATATTCAGCATGGATAATTTGAACAAGTTGAATACAACTATTTTTTGAAATACTTTTGAATTAACTCTACCAATGAGGAAATCTCAATGGGTTTTGAGATGTAGTCGTTGCAACCTGCCTCAATTGCCCGATCTCTTTCCCCTTCTATTCCGAAGGCTGTTTGGGCGATAATCACCACTTTTTGGTTAAACAGACGAATTTGTCTGGTTGCTTCATAACCGTCAAGTTCAGGCATTTTAATGTCCATTAAAACCAGATCAAGGTCAGGATTTTTTCGACAAATTTCAACCGCCTCAATACCTGTTGTAGCCACCAAAGTACGGTTACTAAAAGTATTGGTGACAATTCTCATCAAAATTTCTGAATTCTCGTTGTCTTCAGCAATCAATATTTTTAGATTTTCTATCTTATCTTTCACATGATCGGAAAGAGTAATTCCATTTGACACTGTATTGGCCGGAATAGTGAAATAGAAAGATGTACCGGCATCTTCAACACTTTCAACCCATATCTCTCCACCATGTTTTTCTACGAATTCCTTGCAAAGAAGCAGCCCCAATCCTGTGCTCTGTTCTCCTTCCGTACCCGGACGACTGTTGTTAACGTTCAGATGGAAAAGATTTGCTGTCATGGTACTGTTCATGCCAATACCCGTATCTTTTACAACAACGACGGAGGTATTATTTTCTGTAAAATAGGAAGAGACAGTCACACTGCCACCTTTTGGTGTAAACTTGATGGCATTTGAAATGAGGTTGCGAACTATAGATTGGAGCATATTGGAATCGGCATACACATTCTGATGTTCGGGTACTTGTTCAGTAAACCGGATCTCTTTTTTCCTGATGGCATCTTCCAATGCTGTGATAGATTCAGAGACCAATTCCTTCAGATTTATTTGAACCGGATTAAATACGATTTGTCCTTGCTGCATGCGTGCCCAGACCAGCAAGTTTTCGAGCAGATTAAATAGATTTCTCGATGATTTGTACAAATCCAGGTTCATCTCTTTTTGCTCGGCAGGTGTAAATTCAAAGGATTCATCAGCCAACAACTCGGTCAACGACATGAAACCTCCCAGCGGACCGCGGAGGTCGTGGGCGATTATAGAGAAAAATTTGTCTTTGGTGGCGACCAGATCCTGAAGCTTTTTACTTTGTTCCTGAAGGGTTCTGCTTTGCTGGTAAAGCTTAAGGTGCGTCCTTACCCTGGCAATGACCTCTTCTGCCTTGAACGGTTTGGTGATGAAATCGACTCCACCCGATTTCAGGGCATTGACAATGTCGTTGGTATCGTTTAGAGCGCTGATAAAAATGACCGGAACATCAACCAGTTTTTGGTCATCTTTTAACCGTCTGCAAACTTCAAATCCATCCATATCAGGCATCATGACATCCAGCAGAATCAGATCCGGCTTCTCCCTTTCAGCAGTTTGCAAGGCAAGTGTGCCATTGGGGACAGGCCGAACTTTATAACCCTCTTTTTTGAGGATAAATCCCAAAATTTTCAAGTTAGCGGCTACATCATCAACAATAAGAATGTTGCCAATATCTTCGGTCAACAGATTTTCTTCGCTCATCCTTTTTTCTCCTTTATGTGTAAAATCTCCTGCAACTGATCATAGTCATAATCTGTGGCCAGATGCATAAGGGTCTTAGCAAGTTCAGAATTGTCATCTTCTATAGTTTTAATCAGTTGGACCAGAAGATCCAAATCGGCTACATCAAGGGCATTCTGTATTTTCAACAACAAACTATTTGGTAGTTTTTTAATATCCAGCTCTATCGTATTAATGTCGTGGTTATAGTTGGTCGGTTGAACTTCAGTTGCATTTTCATAAATGTATTTAATCCCGAGTACCTTCCCTATTGTGTTAAACAAATCGTTTTCTCTAAAAGGTTTGCGGATATATCCCTGCATTCCCAGCGCTTTTATCTTGTTCAACTCGTTTTCGAAAGTGCTGGCTGTCAGTGCAATTATTGGCGTTTTCATCCCTTTCTCAGTCGACTTGATGCGACGGGTAGCCTCGTAGCCATCCATAACAGGCATGCGCATGTCCATCAGAATGAGGTGAGGATTCCACGATTCGAATTTTTCAATGGCCTCTTCACCATTAACAGCTTCATTGGTTTCAAATCCAACCAATTTGAGTAGATCGGAAGCAACTTTCAGGTTGTCGTTTTTGTCGTCAACGACCAAAATCCGATAGGTTGTATCATTACTTTCTATTCCGATTACTCCTTGAGGTGAACTTTTTTCAATTGCATCCGGGTTTCCATCCTTGATTTCAATCTGGAAGGTAAAAATAGATCCCTTTCCAACTTCACTGGTCATGGTGATATCCCCACCCATTAATATGGCCAGTTCGCGGCTTAACGCAAGACCCAGTCCAGTGCCACTTCCCTTGCTGATGCCTGAGCTGGTCTGCTCAAAGTGTTTGAAAAGTTTGTCCATCTCATCAACAGGGATACCTGGTCCGGAATCCTGGACTTCAACAACCAGCATTTTTTTATCGTCTGCAATTGTGTCGACGCGCGCCCGAACGGCGATGCCTCCTTCCTCAGTGAATTTGAGCGCATTCCCGATAAGATTGACAAAGATCTGACGTAACTTGCTTTCATCTACAAATACATACTGTGGGAGATCGTCTTCCTTTTCTAAGAGAAATTGCAGGTTTTTGGATTGGGTAGGTTCATTGAATATCATTTGAATGTCATTCAGCAACGCGTGAAGATCGATATCTGCCGGATTTAATACGACCTGGCCGGCCTCTATTTTCGACAATTCAAGGATGTCGTTGATAAGCGACAAAAGATGCTCACCTGCGTGGATAATGGAGACATTGTATTCCTTTTGCGTGTCAGACAACATCTTGTCGCGGTTCATCAATTGTGAAAATCCAATGATGGCATTTAGCGGAGTTCGAATCTCGTGCGACATATTTGCCAGGAATATACTTTTGAATTTGTTCGCCATCTCGGCTTCATGCTTGGCCTTGACGAGCGCCTGTTCTATTTTCTTTTGATCTGTTACATCCCGAAGAACCCCAACGGCATGCCAACTATGGTTAATTTGGATAGCTGAAAGGGAAAATTGTATGGAGATTTCGGTCCCGTCTTTTCTTATAGCCTCCAGATCCAGAGTTTTGCCAACAGCAGCCCCTTGTCCGGTTTGCTGAAAAATAGGGAAGGCGGCGAAATGTGTCTCATGGAAACGCGATGGTGCGATTAAATAGAGCAAATTCATACCCATGGCTTCGGATCTGGTATATCCAAGTATACGCTCGGCAGCCGGATTCCAATAGGAGATCAGACCTTCAGCATCTAACATGATAATCGCGTCATGGGCTGAATCTGTGATGGAGCGCAAGATATTTTCACTCTCGCGAAGCCCAACTTCAGCTTGCTTACGTTCAATCGCTATTGCTATTTTACTTGCAGCAGAATAGAGAAATTGAATATCACGTTTTGAATAAACATTCTCCTGGTCATAGTGTTGAAGGACCAAAACCCCTATTGTTTTTGAGGGTGTCTTCAAAGGTACTCCAATCCATGAGGGTGAGGGTGACCCTATTAACTCAATTTTATTTTGTTCCTCCAGCTTTTGGGATATCTCAGGTGTAAGTAGCAAGGGTTTCCCCGTGCGGTATACATAGGAGGTAACACTATTTTTCATGGCCAGTGGTTCGGGCATGGGATCCAACTGATCAACAAAATAGGGGAAACTAAAGAGTCCGGTATTCTCATCATAGATAGCTACAAAACAATTCTCAGCATATAAGACTTTCTTTAGCGACAGATGAATCGATCTCAATAATTCATTCAGGTTATCAGTTTCCGAAATTCCCTGCGTCATTTCAAAGATTACCTGATGTTCAAGTTCCAATTTCTTTTGTTCAGTTTTTTCAGAGGTGACCCCAATAAGCGCCAATGGTCTCCCATTGTAGTCCTTAATAATAGAGGTAGATACAAACACATAAAAATCAGTACCATCTTTCCTTCGATTCAGTAATTCCCCCTGCCAGCCGCCTTCGAGGGTTGAAGGAAGGATAACTTCAACCAATTCGGAGTTATTGTTGGGTGAGCGGACCAAGCTTATGTTCTTTCCTATCAGCTCATGCTCTTCGTATTGATAGGTTTTCAAAAAAGCGTTGTTGACAAAAATAATATTGTCATTCATGTCAGTAATGCTCACGCATTCGCTGATGCACCTTACTGCATGAGTTAACAAATGCATTGTTTCGTTGTTGTTATCGCCTTGAACAAATGCTGCCAAGGAATTATATTTTTCTTGTAATACTTTTAACTCTTGGATGAGTTCCTCATTTGTTTTCGCTCTATCACTCATGTATTGCAGTTTCCAGATCAATCTGGCAGATGGTGAATGTTTCAGTAAGTTGTGATCGTTTTGATGTATGTAAATAGCAATTTGCAAAATCGTAAGAATAATATCTACTTGCCATATATGACAAAAATATAAATGTTACAGGATAAACACACTGTTTGCCAAAAAGTTGTTAAGAAGAAATCCCTGCCCTTTACCATTATGCAAATAGAGCAGGGATTTCATGTAATTAGGTCCTTGATATCTCAAAAACCAAAATCACCCTGAAATTGAGCCAGGCATTATTTCTCCCAATGACATTTTATCTTTTTCAAATCCTGTGAATTCGTTCCAATTATTTCGAAACCAGTTTGTTAATCTCTCTTGTTGGCGCCAGCGCCTTTGATACTTTTCCTGCTGAAAGTTCCTTGACAATCCTAAATGTTTCAGACTGTCTGGTATTGGTGGATGAAGAACCAATTTTGAGGTTATATACCCCTTCTTCAGCAATCCAGGAGGAGGTAGCTTCATCGAACGAGGCAAAATCTTTCGTTTCGATGGTAAAACTCAGCCTCTGAGTCTCATCTGGTTGCAGCAGGTTGGTTTTGCCGAAAGCGGCCAATGTTTCGGCGGGTTTGTTCAATGTCCCTTTTGGAGAACTTATGTATAGCTGAACCACTTCGCGGCCTGCAACATTGCCGCTATTCTCCACGGCAACCGAAACAATCATATGCCCTCTGAAATCGGTTAAGCTTAATTTTATCCCGGCATAATCAAATTTCGTGTAGGATAATCCATAGCCAAACTCATAGGCAACAGGCACTTTGAAGGTATTGTAATAGCGGTATCCCACATAGATATCGTCTTCATAAACCACCTCCCAGGGCACACGGTGCATAAAGGAGAATCCGGAAAGATCGGGTGCCGTATCTTTTTTGTCAGATTTTTCGGCCACACATGGGAATTTTTTTGAAGAAGGTGTATCAGTATAGGAGAGAGGGAAGGTAACCGCCAGTTTCCCGGAAGGATTGACTTTCCCGCTCAGGACATCAACCACTGAATTTCCGGCCTCCTGACCAGGCTGCCAGGCTACCAGAATAGCATCGGGAATTCCGCGCCAGCTGGCTACTTCAACAACGCCCGGAATATTCAGTACCACGATGGCTTTTTTGCCTTTGGAATGGAACGCATAGGTCACATTTTTGATCATCTCTTTCTCGGTGGCTGTCAGCCTGAAGTCGCCTTCCGTATTGGTGCGATCGACTCCTTCGCCGGCATTCCTGCCAATGGTAATCAATGCCATATCAGTCTTTTCGGCCATTTTCTGAGCGAGATCGGCAGAAACAGCCATTTCGGCAACTGGTTCTTTTGCTCCCAACAATGCAGCTATCATATTTTTTGGTTTCCCCTGTTTTGCCCGCATCTCCTTGATGAAATCCTGGTAAGTTTTTGCCAATCCGGTCTCGGCATTGTATCCGGCATTGGTTAGTCCGTCCAAAAGCGAGACGGTGTAGGCCTCGTTGACGTCTCCGCTGCCTGCTCCGCCCGAAATAAAATCATAGGAGGTATTTCCGAATGCGGCTATATTTTTAACAGCTACCGTAATTGGAAGCGCGTTGTTTTTGTTTTCGAGCAGCACCATGCCATCGGTGGCAGCCTGACGGGTGATGGCCGCATGTGCTTTTAAATCTGGCGCATTTGAATAGTTATACCGGTTATAGTGCGGAGCCAGAAGCATAATATTCAAAATCCGGCCGACATTAAGATCCAGCACTTTCTCGTCGAGTTTACTGCTTCTTACAGCCTCAACCAGCTCTTGGCCTTGTTTTGGCTTACCCGGCTGGATCATGTCATTCCCGGCTTTCATCTGGGCTACTACGTCGCTGCCGCCGCCCCAGTCGGTCATCACATAACCTTCGAATCCCCAATCGTTGCGAAGAATTTTTGTCAGCAGATCGTGGCTTTCAGAAGTGTAGGTGCCATTGATCTTGTTGATCATGCTGACATAGTTAGGGTCTTTTGAATCAATTTCCCCTCCAAATCCGGGGGGCATCTTCTTTCTGATTGAATCAGGAAGGTCAAAAAACATCCCGGTGCCTATGACCAATTGCGCTTTTTGATAGAGAGTCATTTTGGCGATAATGCCTTGAATCTTTGCCTGATTTGCTGAAGCATCTTTTGTTGCTGGGTTTTGTGCCTTCGCAGCACCGAAAGTCATTAGCAGCAGGAGGATTACGGTTGCCTGTTTGTTGAGGATTCTCATTATGCTTGTTTTGGTTTGTTGAAAAAATTACACAGAGTTACACAGAGGAGCACTACCTGTCCCGATTTGTCGGGAGAGGTACACAGAGAAGAAATATTAAATCATTGTCAACTTTCCACTGTCAATTTTTAATTCTATTTAATGTGTTCGGGATCATAGACAATCCGTGCCGGACCATTGGTCGATATCATTGGATTGTCACATCCGATGCTTACCTTGGTCGTAAAGGGAATGGCACTTTTGTCTGTTCCGTTATCCAAAGATTCTGCCAGTTTGCGTATAGAAAGGAGATAATCCAGAGTGAGCGCTTTTTTAACATGGGGGTAGTGACCGCAGTATATTTTTGTAATACCCTCAGCCATTAATTTTTCCATTTTTTTACAAGAGTTGATGCAGGTTTTCATTGTTGCAAAGGGTCGCAGTTGCAGCCACACCTGACCCGATCCGAATGCATCACCCGAGTAACAGCTTCCTGCTTTTTTGTCGAGTAAAACAATGGAACCAGGTGTACGGGCTGGCATGTGACTAACCTCAATGATCTTTCCACCCAAATCAAACTTGTCACCATCCCTTACAAAATGGATCACCCCTTTGTAGGACTTGTTCAAAAGCACGGTATCGGCCGGATGCAGGTAGATTTCAGGAAAATATTGAATATTCCCGGCATGGTCTCCATGCGCATGGGTAATCAAAACGTAAAGCGGTTTTTTTTGTTATTTTGCGGACAACTTCATCCAACTTATCGCATCTGGTGCCCGTGTCGATCAGCATCGCTTTGTCGGTACCTTCAATAATGTACATGGAAGTCTTGTCTGTGGTTTCGATCACCCAAACGTGATCTTCCAGTTGCGAAATTTCCAGGTCACTGTTTTTAAAAACCTGAGCATTTCCATCATTGCTTACTCCCCGCTGGCCCAGGGAGTGGTTACAGGCAAGTTTCACGACAATCCAGAACTGCTCAAAAATATTGGATTCAGGAAATACAACTCCAAATTCAAACCCGCCGGACTGGCAAAAAGCCTGACGGTAGTGAAACTGGTAAAGGAGCTGGCGATCAAATACAATGTCACCCCGGCTCAAATTGCCCTTAATTGGTTGATTCACTTCCATGGAAATACGGTGGTAGCCATTCCCGGGGCCACCAAAGAGATTCATGTGAAGGAGAATACAGGGGCGATGACTTTCAGGTTAGGCGATGAAGACATGCACAGACTCGACAAGGTGAGCGCGGTTTTCAAGTGATCGATTAGAAATATTGACTACCAGGTTCCTTGTTGATGCTACAAACAGAGTGCTTTTCCTTGGCTAAGAAGTTGAGGGCGAAGTTCTGAATACTATTTATGCCTCTGACGATTTCAGGTCCGGAACAAGAAGTATGTCCCCACCAAAACTGCTGCCAATGCCACAAGGATCCAGATTACTTTCATTTCGAAGGCCAGCATCCGGTCACATTCGGTGATTCGTTGCATAGCCTTTTTGTTTTTGGGATCCAGTGCCAGGGCTCTTTCATAGTAGGTTCTTGCAGGCCTCAAAATCTCAATTTTGAAAAAGTCATCGGCTTGCTGCATCATTTCCGTCAATTTACGATCTGCAGGAGTCGAAGGTGTTTCCAGGGTAGAATGTTGCATAACTCAAGCTTGATGATTTAGTCAAATATAGCAATTATTTGGCTGAATTCCAAGCAGAAACGAGAAGTATTTAAGAAAATTTCCGATATAGAATTGAATAAACAGATCAGATTCCTATCTTTAGGGAATTAGATTAGGTGAGATTGGTTCGGCAATTTGACGTTTAGCGTGAAATTTCGTGACGAATGAATACGATCACCGCTGGTTTTTCCTCCATTTTGCGTCATAGTTTATGATATAGGTGTGAATTATTTGAATTTGATCTATTGCATAAGTGATTGATAATTGGTCTTCCTTGCTGGAAGAAAACGCTTAAAAATATTGATAATGAAGCAGTTGATGCCGATTATTTTGGTTGTTATTTTAGCCGGATCAATCCTGAGCTGTGGTTCGGGCAACAAATCCAAACAAATTAATGAGTACAAATACACGGAGGAAAAGGCAGCCGTTACAGGTGTTCTGCAAAAAAAGGTAGGGACCTGGATTAAAGAGGGTATGACTTGCTATGGTATCGTCATCCTGGTCGATAAGAATGGTCTTCCAAGGAAAGCAAAGGCTATTGAAGCAAAGGTCATATCGATCCAATCCGACAAAATCAAAATGAAAGCAATGGAAGATTTGGCGCTTGCTCCTTTTGAAGGGTGTACCAAATCAGGCATGAAAAAGGGTGAAACATGGGACGAGCTGGAGGGAGACCTATTTCAGACTAGAGAGGAGGCAATCAAATATATAGATACCAAATACCCCGAAACACAAGTTATTATTAAGTGAACGACAAGCAGCTGATTGAAAAAATATTGGCTCATAATGATCAGGCATTTAGTATTTTAGTCGAAAAGCACAAGAAGATGGTCTATGGGACAATCTTTCGTATTGTCCGAAACAAAAGCGATGCCGAAGATCTATTTCAGGAAGTTTTTCTGAAAGTATACGGTTCTGCCTATCAACTTCGCAACCAGGAGGATCTTTCCGGTTGGCTGTTCAAAATTGCTTACAACAAATCCATCAGTTTTCTTAGAAAGAAGAATCCGGCCAAAGCCAATCCCGAACAGGCTAAAAAGTCGCCTTTACAAATGGTATTGGCGCACATTAACTATGCCGAAAAAGAGACTCAGGATTGGAAAATGGAACAGGATGAGGCCAGGGTCATGCTTTTCTCCGCCATTGACCGATTGCCTGAAATGCAAAAGAAAGTTCTGCTGATGCATAAATTCGAGGATTATTCGCACAACGAAATATGCCTCAAATTGAATCTTTCGCAGGCTGCTGTTGAATCGCTCATCTACCGGGCGATGTTTTCACTTCGTAAATTTTGCCATGCACACTTTACAAAACATTTAAAATAATAGGACATGACTAAGTATCAGCAAATATTCAAATGGCTGAATATTTTTTTATTGATCATCAACCTGTCGGCTTTTGTTACTTTTTTGCTAATGAACCGGCAAAACAGTACCGTTCATGACACAAAGTTCAGCTCTGACCAGTTTTTACAAACGGAACTGGAGTTAACTCCTGATCAATACAAAAAAGTATCAGCATTAAACAATGATGTATTCCGCCTTTACCAGGTTTTTCTGGATAAAAAATGCGAATTGAACTTCCAGTTGGTTGATGAACTTGCCTCAGAAAAACCCTCAGAAGAAAAAATGGATTCGTTGTCGAACCGGATCGGACAACTGGATGCTGCCCTTAAGAAGCAAACAGTGAGGCATTTTAAGAATGTCAAAAGTGTGTGTACAGAGGCGCAGAAACTCATGCTTGATGAGCTTTTGAAAGAGATGCTGGATGCCGGCAATCAATGCAAGATCTGCAATAAAATTGATTGCGCCCGACGCGACCGGCTGAGCAAAAAATAGAATTTCAGAAAAAAAGCAGATTTTACCGCAAGATTACTAACCCTAATACGTCTTTTTAAGTATGAGCTGCAACCAATCCTTGAAATACCTTCAATCCGAAATTGACGGTGCTGAATTTAAACTTCATTTGAAAGAGTGCAAAACTTGTTCGGAACTGTTCGGAAAGATCAATGAGACCATCTCCATTCTGGATGAGGAGGTTGAGATTCCTATGGCTTTGACCGAGAATGTGATGAAGGGTATCAGCAGGATGGAAGTTCCGCAAGGAAGAACCTTGATCGATCTGAATAAATATTTGCAGCTGGCTGCCGTAGTGGCTGTGGGTATTTTCCTTGGCGTACTGCTTGGGAGCCGTGCAGATAAACAAATTTTCTTGTCGAAAAAGGATAAAAAAGAGAAAGCGCTGATAGAATACCGCATGAGTCATCATTTAAGCGATCAGGATAACATTAACTGTTTCTGATTTAATGGATGACCAGTTTTTTCCCGGTGAAAGAATCGACATGAGCTTTTGACCCAAGCGATTTGATATCCTTAAAAGGAGAAACTAAAACTGACCAAATACTTTTTGAATATCATTTTATGAGTAAAAAACCTAAATCAACCAACTGGCCTCGCCCGGTGACCCAATGGGGAGTCATTTTTGCAATAGTTCTGATTGCGCTCATCCCAAAGTTCAACAACAATTTTGTACCTGATTTTGAAGCCTACTGTCCATTTGGAGGGATACAGGCACTGGGCAGTTACCTGCTCAACCAGGCTTTGTCGTGTACCATGACGAGTGCTCAAATAGCGATGGGTATCATCATGATGCTGGCGGTCTTTGTTTTCAGCAAGCTGTTTTGTGCTTACATCTGTCCTGTTGGGACTATCAGTGAGTGGTTGTTTATACTGGGAGACAAACTGAATGTCAATATTACCATCAAAGGCGTTGCCGATAAGGTCCTGCGTTCGCTCAAATACATTCTTCTGTTTATTACCGTCTTATTTACTTTTCAGTCGAACGAACTGTTCTGCAAAAAATTTGATCCGTATTATGCAATAACAACCGGTTTTAGTATCGATGTCGTTGTGCTTTATGCCGCCATTGCCATCGTTCTCGTCATTTTAGGATCGGTTTTTATTCGTCTGTTTTGGTGTAAATACATCTGTCCGCTGGGAGCCATTTCGAACATCTTTAAATTCACCGGGTTCTTCCTCATCGTGTTGGCAGGCTACATCCTGTTGATCAAAATTGGCCTGAATATCCATTATACCTGGCCGTTGGCGATTGCCTGTATTGGAGGTTATGCCATCGAACTGACCGGCTTCGCGACCAAAACCTTTCCGCTTCTCAAAATTACCAGGAACGAAAACAGCTGTATTGACTGCCAGCTCTGTTCGCTTAAATGCCCTCAGGCCATTGATGTGGCAAGTTTGAAGGAGGTCAGGGATGCTGATTGTAACCTTTGTGTCGAATGTATCTCTGTTTGCCTGGTAAAAGATACGCTTCAGGTCAACAATAGGACAAGCTATCGCTGGATACCGGCAATAGCTACAGTTACGCTGGTGGTTGTTGGGATTTTTATCGGATCATTGTGGGAATTGCCTACCATCGACCAGCATTGGTACGGGAAAGAGGTGATGGCCAAGGCAGAAATATTCACCCAGTCAGGATTGAAAAATGTCAAATGCTATGGCAGTTCAATGGCCTTTGCGGCTAAAATGAGACCGGTAAGCGGTGTTTTGGGAGTCGCTACTTACGTCAAGACACACAAGGTCAAGATCTATTTTGATCCTCAGAAGCTTACCTCTGCCAGGATACAGGAGATGCTATTCACTCCTTCCAAAGCCATCTTAAAATCGCTAAAACAGGGGGTTGGAGAGGTGAAAGAGGTGACCGTTTATCTTGATAATTTCTTCGATCCATTCGATTTCAGCTATCTGACACGTCTTTTGACCGACAGAACTGCTGCAGTTGGATTGGTCACCGAGTATGCATGTCCGGTATTGGTTAAGATCTACCTGCCCGGGAACTATGATATATCAGAAAGTGACCTGATATCGGTTTTGGAATCGAAAACATTGTCATTCATGGTTGCAGAACATGAAAAGACAGTAGAGCTGGGATACAAAGTCAGCAAAGCGCCTGTTTTTAAGACTATTTCAAAGGATGAATATTCCAATATTCTGTTCCGTCCCTATGTCGCTCAGTTCAATGGCTTTACAAAATATGACTCTTCAGCAGTAAAAGCGCTCAAGTTTCCGATGGGGAAAAACAAGGAGAACAGGGCTAAACTGAACTATCTGGTTAGTCACCTGTCGAACAACGGAGGAATCATTGAATTTCGTACCTTGTTGAACGAAAAAAATGAGGAATTGGTCGCCATATCTTATGTAGATTCTTTGACCAATGCACAATCGGTTTTCCAAACTTTAAACAATGATACCCTGATTTTTAACAATCGTGACGGCTCAAAGGGGAGGATGGAAAATATCTTTAGGTTTGAGGAGTAGTAGAAAATAGTGGACAGAAAGTGAATTAGTTTTATAGCTCAAATGTCTGTTATGCCCAATAGATTTAATGATCTACGAATGAACGTTTCTGATTTGTTTACTTATAGTTGATATTAATGGTTTAAAATAAGCTCATGTCAAACAAACTAATCATTATCCTATTTTTAATTGTTTGCGCACTTGGTTTGAGTGAAGCAAATGCCCAGGAGAAAGTTACGGTTAGAGGGAGAATTACCGATGCCGATAATCAGGCTCCGATTCTGTATGCCAATATAACCTTCCCGGAATTGGCCTTAGGTACAACTACCAATGAAAATGGTGAATTTGTTATTCATTCTGTTCCGGTTGGTACCTATAGGTTCTCAGTAACCAATATTGGGTACAAGGAGTATTCGCTTTCTATTAGCTTGAAGCAGGATATTACAATGAATATTAAGCTTGAGCAACAGTCCCTTGGGCTGAAAGAGATAACTGTAACTGCCGAGCAGTCAACCAGTGGAACGACATCTTCAAAAATTAAAAGTGAAGCTATCAACCATGTTCAGGCCTCCAGCTTAAAGGATGTTATGCAACTGGTGCCGGGAAATCTTCTGTTAAACCCGAATTTACGCGAGCCCGGGAAATTAAGCATCCGTGAGATTGGGGAAGACCTTAACAGCGCTTTGGGTACAGCCGTTATTGTTGACGATATCCCGATGACGAACGACGGGAATATGCAAAAGGCCATGGAAACCGGTAGTGGTATGGCAACGTATTCAGGAAGTGGCCTCGATATCCGGAGCATATCTGTTGACAATATCGAATCAATAACGGTTGATGTGGGTATTCCATCGGCTGAACATGGGAACCTGACTTCAGGAGCAGTCAGGATTAAAACCAAATCGGGAGGTTCTCCATTTAATGTGAAAGTTAAAGCCGACCCAAAAACGAAGCAGGCATTTATCAGTAAAGGATTCTTGCTTGGCAACAACAAAGGGGTTGTCAATGTGGATATGGATGCCGCACATTCGTACGCGGAAATCTATAAAAAGACCAATTTATATGACCGCTACAACCTGTCTACCAAATACTCTCAGACGTTTTTCAGAGAAAAGAACCCGTTGAATATTGAAGGAAAGTTAGATTTTTCATACAATATTGACGGTAATGAATGGGATCCTGATATGATCGCACAGGAAAAGGCTTATTCGAAAGAAACAGGGATCATGGGAAAATTGTCGGCATCATGGATGCTCGACAAATCATTTCTGTCCAGTTTGTCCTTAGACCTCAGTTACAGCACGGACTGGCAATCCGGATTTGAAAAAAAGTTGGAAAGCAGTTCTAGTGGTCCCTCTTTTTATTCAACGGCTACAACCAATGGCGAAAACCAGATTTACTTCGCTCCGTCAAGTTATTATTCAGAAGTTAATTATGAC
>Ga0172379_10006768_pt1 | contig 15175 bp, 16 predicted proteins | sample GrowelOW334metaG_FD_119756 | JGI IMG/M metagenome (GOLD analysis project Ga0172379, IMG submission 119756) | Groundwater microbial communities from an aquifer near a municipal landfill in Southern Ontario, Canada - Groundwater well OW334 metaG | ecosystem: Environmental > Aquatic > Deep...
AGCAAACGCAGAAAAATTCTCTATAGTGCTCCCTCCCCCAAACGTCACAGGCAATCTGCACACCGGACACGCACTCATGCTCGTGATAGAAGATATAATGGTACGTCATGCACGCATGTTGGGAAAAAATACTTTATGGCTTCCAGGCACAGATCATGCTGCGATAGCCACTCAATCAAAAGTTGAAAAATTATTAGAAAAAGAAGGTATTCGTAAAAATGATTTGGGGCGTGAAGAATTTTTAAAGCGTGTAGAAAAATTTGCCCAAGATTCACACGACACAATAGTAAATCAAGCAAAAAAGATGGGTGCCTCCCTCGACTGGTCTAGAGAAGCATACACCTTAGATGAGGCTCGTAACATCGCTGTAAAAACTGCTTTTAAAACCATGTATGATGATGGTCTCATCTATAGAGGACATAGGATAGTAAATTGGGACCCAAAGGGACAAACAGTTATTTCAGATGATGAACTTGTTTACGAAGAAAAAAAGGGCAAATTTTATACTTTTAAATATGGGCCTTTTGAAATAGGTACAGCCAGACCTGAAACCAAATTTGGTGATAAATATGTAGTAATGCACCCAAAAGATGAAAGATATAAGGAATGGAACCACGGTCAAAAAATAACTCTAGAATGGATAAATGGGCCGATAGAAGCAACCATCATAAAAGACGAGATAATAGATATGGAATTCGGCACGGGCGTCATGACTATTACTCCATGGCATTCACATGAGGATTTTGCCCTTGCGGAAAAATATAAATTAGACAAAGAACAGATAATAGATAAATATGGAAAGCTCTTACCTGTCGCGGGAGAATATGCTGGAATGAAAATATCTGACGCCAAAGAAAAGATTGTCGAGAAATTAAAAAATAAAGGTCTACTAGTTTCAATTGATGAAAATTATATAAATAGAGTAGCTACTGCTGAACGCACAAACGGAATCATTGAACCACAAATCATGCTTCAATGGTTTGTCGATGTAAATAAAAAGATAGCATCTCGTAATAATAAATCCCTAAAAGAATTAATGCTTGAACCAGTGCGAGAGAAAAAAATAAAAATCCTCCCGGAACATTTTGAAAAAGTTTACTTTAATTGGATAGAGAATTTACGAGATTGGTGCATATCTAGACAAATCTGGTATGGGCATAGGATCCCTGTATGGTATAGAGAAAAAGAGGTTTATTGTGGTCTAGAAGCCCCAGAGGGTGATGGATGGACACAAGATGAAGACACTCTTGATACTTGGTTTTCCTCTGGTCTTTGGACGTTTTCGACCCTTGGTTGGCCCAAAAAAACAAGAGATTTAGAGACCTATCACCCAACGACTGTCCTTGAAACAGGTCATGATATTTTATTTTTCTGGATAGCTCGAATGATTTTAATGTCACAATATTTATTGGGTGTTGTGCCATTTGAAAATGTCTACCTGCACGGCATGGTTCGAACGGCTGATGGAAAAAAGATGTCTAAATCTCTCGGAGACAAAGCCATAGATCCGCTCGACATAATTGCCAAATACGGAAATGATGCTTTTCGTATGTCTATGATTGTTGGCAACACTCCGGGAAATGATTTAAGATTAAACGAAAATGATATTCGAGGCTATGCTAAATTTACTAATAAAGTATGGAATGCTTCCAGATTTGTTTTAGAACAAATAAAAGATCTTGATATTTCAAAATTATCAGAAATAAAATTAGACGAAGAAGACCAAAAATCAGACGAAGAATTAAAAAAATTACTTACTGAAATCTCTAAAGAAATGAAAGAGTATAGATTCTCTATTGTGGCGGAAAAGCTTTATCATTACTTTTGGCACACTTTTGCTGATATAATTATTGAGCGATCTAAAAAGAAAATTTTAGAAAACAGAAACTCAGATTCTGCTAAGGCTATTATTTATACACATCTCATTACCCTGCTCAAAGCCCTACATCCTTTTATCCCATTTGTTACAGAAGAAATTTGGTCGATGATGCCCATAAAAAACAAGAACCTTCTTATGGTTGAAAAATGGCCCTCTTAACAAGTGATCCAAAAATTTTAACTCTTGCATTCCTGGGAGGCATTGTCCCTTCCCTTTTATGGTTATGGTTCTGGTTGAAAGAAGATGATGAGCATCCCGAACCCAAGACATTACTTACTCTTGTGTTCATTTTGGGTATGGCATCAGTTATCGTCGTTTTACCTATTCAAAAATTTATACAAAGTGTTATAAGTTCACCTGATGGACAACTCGTTTTATGGGCTAGTGTAGAAGAAATATTAAAATATCTTGCCGTATTGATAATCCTCTATAAGACTAACAACGCCAATGAACCAATAGATTGGCCAATCTACCTCATTACTGCAGCTTTGGGTTTTGCCGCTCTTGAAAACGCTCTGTTTTTAGTTAAGCCATTTTCAATAAGCGAAGCGACGGTGGCTCTGCTCACGGGACAGCTTAGATTCTTGGGGTCTACCCTTCTTCATACTGTTTCCAGTGGAACGATAGGCATAGCTATAGGACTTTCTTTCTATATGCAAGAATTCAAGAAAAAGTATTTTCTTTTTATCGGTTTTTTGGTCGCTATTTCCTTGCATAGTGTCTTTAATTTTTTTATAATAAAGAATGATGGAAATGATTTTTTGAAAGTGTTTGCATTTTTATGGGTCGTCACAATTATCGTTATGTTACTTTTTGAAAAAGTAAGAAGAATGAGTGAATAAATTATTAATTAAAATAAAAAGTATGGAAAATAAAAAAAGGAGTTTTTTTGAAAGATTGACTGGTAGTATGGGAGTAGAAGAAGAACAAGAAACAAAAAAGGAATATCTGATAAAAGGCATAAAGGGAAATGGCAAGAATGACAACAACTGGATGGAAGAGAAAAACGATGAAGCAGAGCTATCTGTCGATGTTTATCAGACGCCGACAGACATCATCGTTCAGGCAATGGTCGCAGGAGTCAAGCCAGAAGACCTAGAACTATCTATTACAAGGGACACCATCACTATCCGTGGTGAACGTGAAGAAAATAGAACTATTGATGAAGATAATTTTTTTGCAAAAGAATTATATTGGGGAAGATTTTCTCGTACCATATCCTTGCCCGCAGAAGTTGAACCAGAAGAAGTAGAAGCCACAGAAAAACATGGGCTTGTAACTGTTAAAATCAAAAAAGTAGACAAGGACAAGAAAAATTCTATTAAAGTTAGATCAATCTAAACGTTTTTTGGTCACAAGTATTTTTCTGGTGCCTGGGGGCAGAATCGCACTGCCGACCTATCCCTCTTCAGGGGAGAGCTCTACTACTGAGCTACCCAGGCTTAATTTGAAAGTTTTTTCAAAAAATCTTGAACGGGATTACTGTTTATTTCTTGTTGACTACTGCCTGATATGTTATTCCATATATTTATGAATTTATTCACAAATGGCTCCAAAAAATAAAAAGCCCCGAATGCGATACCAACTATTAACAATATTTTAAGTGTTTGCCAATAAATTGACCATTTTTGAACACTTCTGACCTTGTGGAGGATACTATTATTCTCGCGTGCAAGAGCAAGGGTTTCCTCCAGTAATTTTTTGGACTCAGGATCCATATGTATAATTTAGCATAAAGTTTTAAAAAATGAAAGAGTATTTTATTCAGTTAGATACTGTAATCTTCCACAATCTTTTTATTATTAGCTTTATCAGCATACATTTTCTTATCAGCCGCTTCAATTATTTGATCAAAGGTTCTCTTATCTCCTTTATGTAAAATCTCAAATCCCATAGAAATATTAAATGGAATATTTATTCCATTAATATCAATAAATAAATCCGTATTTATCTTTTTTCTTTTATCTTCAAAAGTGGTTTGAAGTATTTGAGAAGCATCATTAATTAACAATATAGCAACAAACTCATCACCACCAACACGAAACAACATATCATGTTGTCTTGTTACTTGTCTCATGCGATCAGACACAACAACCAACGCTCTATCACCCGCAATATGACCATAATTATCATTAAATTCTTTAAACCTTACTACGTCAAAATATACAACAGCAATTGCATCTACTGGTGATTTACGTTTTTCTTTGTCTTTATTTAATTCCTCAAATGCTGCGTTAAATTTTGATTCAAAATTAGTCTTATCAAAAAGCTGAGTCAACGGGTCAGTACCAATTTTTCTTTCGAGTTTCCTTATGAGTAAAATAAAAAGAGTAGCACATTCTTCACCAGTAAGTAATCTATCTCTTAAAGCTTTCTCTAACTCTTCTGGTTGACAAGAACCTGTTTCAATTTTTTTCTTATAAACTTCAAAAAGAGCTTTTTCCTTATCTTCTTTTACGTCTATTATTTTAATATCTGGTTTAAATGATGGATTGAGCTTCATGTTAAATAATATTTATCTAATACTAATTTGTGCCCCCTCATGGTCTCGGATATTGTAAGGTAAGACGTTGTAAGGGTTCTTTGCACAATTTGAGTATAACATAATTAGCCCTCTCGGTCGGGGTCTGTATTTTGTGAATGCTACTGATGAGACACAGAAAGGGCGTTTGGAACACCGTCTCATTTACGATTGTAGATCTTTCTTAAGTGCCTGTTTCGCTAACTGTAATAAGTCTTTTTCCTTCTCATAGATCCGCAATCTGCCAGATAGAACACCGAGTCTATAATTGATTCCTTCACTCATAAGTCGCCAGTTGGTATCTTCTAGTGATTTTTTAAGTATTCTAGCAAGTTTGGTTCTGCTATCGTATTCATTCTGAGTTGTAGCATCCTCGAGCGTAAAACCAATAGAAACTGTTGTTTCCATTCTTGGCTGTTCAAAGATTAAATTTGAGTAAGCTCCATCCTTCAGTGTTTCTATAATGTGTTGTTTAAGTTGTGGAATTGTTAGCTTCTTGAGTTCTTTAACTTTATCATATTCGGCTTTGTGCTTTTCTTTTTCTTTTATCCCGTCCATAAACTTCGCTATAGATTCAAGATTAGATTTCTCTTCCAAATTCTTACGAAGTAATTCACCCGAAAGACAGAAGCGTTCTCTATCTTTTTCATAGTCAGGATCTGGAGCTTCTTCTTTCTTGTTTAGCTCCATTTCATCAGTCTCAATGTGTCCACAGTTTTTACAAGTTTCTGTTATAACTATTTTTTTACCTTCAATTCTTTCACTATTTCGTTCCAGTACTCCCTGACACTTAACACATAAATTAGGCTTTGTTTTATACTCTTCACCGTTATCATAAAAAGCTCGATGAGGAACACATTCATTCGGACAATCATACATAAACAATATTCTATCGGACTTATCTCCGAAGCCGTCCATAAAAATCTTATCATTCTCGGTAGTAAGGCTTTGACATTTTAGGCATCTGATTAATTGTGGAGCTTGAGCGTTTTCATAGAACTCGTCTTTTTTTGTATCACGAGCAATCCATTCACTAATTCTCTGTTCTTTATTTTCCCACCAACGAACAGTGGCATATAGTAAATCATAATGAAGAGAAACTTCGGTAACTCCTCTGTAGAATTTCTCACCTACTTTCTTTTCAAGTTCCTCACTTGGTTTTGAGTTTTTATGAAAATTCTCTCGCCAACGGCAATCATTTATAGTCAGCTTGTCATACAGATCAATATATTCTTGTCGTTCTTTTAAGTGCTTCATTCTCTCTCATTGGATAAAAAAATTTAAACTAGCGTCCAAGATCAACTAGTGATGAACCTCCTCCAAATATGCTTCCGTTATATTGGAATTGCAATCCGGTTACCCCTTTCTTAATTTCAAATCCCACCCAGCCGGTACGCTTGCTGTTGGCGATAATAGCACCATCTAGACCGAAGCCCGGATTTTCCATGGATTTATTTGTTACTGAAACTTGATAACTATTTTTCTCACTATCACGAACAAACATTTGTCCTAAAGTAGTTACATACTGTTGTGATGATCCAGTATTTTCAATTATTACATTGAGATTGATCCATTCGTTACCTTCGGAAGGTTTTGAATATTGCCCTCCTTGTGAAAATTCAACTTTATTTACAGTTAAGATTGAGCTACCCATTTTAATTTTATCACCGACTTTAAATGTTTCACCCTGCGTAGATTCACTTTTCGTTGTGGGTGTAGTTTCTCCAACTTTTGTAGGTGTATCGCTATTTCCGCTTGATCCGACGATAATAAGAAAGACTACTACAGCTAAAACCCAAAACCACCAACGCTTATAAAATTTCTTCTTTGTTTTTTCTTCCATTTTTATCTTTTCTTTTGCGATTTATTAATAATACCCAAGCATAGAACGCAAAAAGTCCACACTTGGAATTTTTCATGAACTTAATATTGCTTTATTTAATTCACCGAAAGATATTGGTTTAATATCAAACTTCTGAAGTTTGATGAGCGATACGCTATTTCCATTCTTAGTTATCTCTTTTATTTTGTCTTTCGTTAGTACCCAGAAACACCATTGATCCATATCAAGAATATCGAGCGTTGCATGGTCTTGGTGTTTGAAAAGAGAAAGCACATAAATATCTGATTTATAATCTATGGGTCGCTCTTGCATATTTTGGATCACTGCATCCCTGACAGCAGATGACCAGTATAGCTGTTTTGCCTTAAGCCCACTCCAACTAATACGTGAGTAGTCATCCTGATCCCAGTCTTGTATGTATGAGCAACATTTTACTTCTATCTTTTTTCCATCCGAAGAAATCACATCCGAGTCGCCCCATGGATTACGGACATCAATTTCTGGACTTGTTCGTAAAGAATTTTCTATAATAAATTCAGCAAGTGCTCCTCGTAAAACATTTGAATTTAAATTTGAGAATCCATAACGCCAAAATTCCAGTACAGAGAATTTTTTGTCTCCTACGTTTTTAAATATTTCATTTCCAGTGAGTTTATTCACTGGGATTCTTTTATACATTTCCTTGGACGGATTTTAGACCACAGATAGGTAGCAAAAAGCTCCTAGCCAAGGTCGACACACCCCGTAGGGAATGCCTACACCCCTTTCGGGATGTAACCGTCCAAAGTAACTCTGACTAGGAGTTTTTTACTTTGGACGGATTTTGAATCATATCCTATTTCTAGGGGTTAGATCGATTATTAATTTGTAAAGAAATTATACCTCTTTTTACGAGGTCTTGCCATCCTAGCTTAGATTACTGGGTTTGTGTAGCTGAGTTATCAACACTAAAATGTAGCCTAGAATTTAACCTTGACAGAACGCCTTTTATTTGCTATGATATTAAGTAGCTTTTAGTAAGTTCTTTAACAAGAATCACTTCTGAGACGAGCTTTTTGAGCCTTAAATATTAGGACTTATAAAGCTCGTCTCAATCAGGGACAAGTCGTTGCCGAGCGATTTCGGCAAGTCAAAACAAAAGGAGATAACGCCATGAATGCGATTACTCAAGCAACACCCGGTCAGATCAAGCAGATCAACCGGTTCGGCTCCGACGCCATCGAGAAAGTTCTCGCTGAGCTCGGTCTCGACAACCCTGGCGCCCAACGCGTCATCGAACACGGCGACGAATTCGCCGAAACAATCCGTCTCGCGGCACTCACCTCACTTAAGGATCTGTCGGTCTCCGACAAGTTCAAAAACGAGGAAGTGACATCGAGTTACGGTTACCTCTCGGGCTACAAGCCGAAGGGCATCACCGAGCAGACGAACATTCTGCGTCAACTCTTCCCCGGCATCGGTTTCGCCGACGAGAAGATTGCCGAAGGAGAGCTTCCGAAAAACACCGAAGGATGGTTCGCCATCCCGAAGTGGCAGACGGTTGCCCCCACCTACGGTGAAGCCGTGCAGAAGGTACTCGACATGATCAAGAAGACTCGCAACGGCAAGTTCTACAACTACCGTGAAGGTCAGCTTGGTCAGCTCCGTCAATCGGCGAAAACGGCGTCCGTGTTCCAGAAGCTCGGAGAAGAGCAGAAGGATCACGACATTCTCGTCGTTCCCGCACAGTTCGGTCTTCGTCACCGTGGACGTTCCGTACGTCGTGCTCGTGAGGTCTTTGCCTCCAACGAGTTCGGTCTCGGTGCGTTCGCTATCGGCATCATGATCCTGACCCATCCGGAACGGCTCATGAACTATGACGATCTCTGGATCGACTGTGCCGGTGACGAGTTCGACGATCCGGATTCCGATGTCCGCTTCGACCACGCTCCGTGCTTCCGCTTCCACGGCGGCAAGGTCGGGTTCGGCGCGAGCACGGTCGGCAGGGCGGGCGAGGACTATGGTTCCGCTTCGGGTGTCGTTCCGCAGAAGTGATTCTCGAACATCGAATTCTTGAGTCTTTTGAGTCCTCTCTTTTGATTCTTGAATTCAAAAAATTTCAGGGTTATCCACAGTACAACGTGGGTAGCCCTGATTTCTTTTTATATGAACTTTAACTATATTTTTGATATACTTACTCTTGAGTCTAGGCTCATGCACGGCCGTTTACGGATTGCCGTCGCCGAACTCTTTCTCTTTTGAGAAATCGATCAGAATCTTGTAGATCAAGGTTTACAAGAGCGTATCGTGATAAGGAGATACTGCTTGTCTTTGCCTTCCGCAAACCATAAGGACTATATGTCTGGTGTTGCAAAATAAAATTCAGAAATGAATCCTCGAAGGCGAAACTATGTCTTGTTTCCAACAAGAAACATTTTCTAGCTTTGGTGATATGGATGGGCAAAGACAATATCCGGATTCCGATGTCCGCTTCGACCACGCTCCGTACTTCAACTTCAACGACGGCAAGGTCAAGTTCGACACGAACACGGTCGACAATGCGAACGAGAACTATGGTTCCGCTTCGGGTGTCGTTCCGAAGTCTCTCATTATTGCAAAAGGTGCCTTTTAGGCACCTTTTGTTTTATCTACTACTTGACCTGATCCATCCTCCAAGCATTCTCCCTATCTCGTCAATCATTTCTTGCAGAGTGACATATTTCTTATTATCGAGAGATTTGGTATCTTTCATAAGGCGAATGAGAAAACGTAAGGTATTTAATTTAACACTAGCTTTTTCAAGAATAGGAACTTTGTTAGCACTTTTTGAATATCCTGCTTCAAGGAAAAGTTCAACAATATCAATAATGATATCCTCGCAACGCTGAAAGATAGTGAATCGGTCAGACTTCAAAACTAGTCTTCTATAGTCGTGGAATACTTTATACAATTCGTAAGATTTTTTAAGGATTGGTATATCTAGATCATTCATGAGAGTTTACAATAAATTATTTAATAAAATAACTGAACCCGAAAATCTCTTTTCGGCTTGGGATGAATTTAAGAAGGGCAAAAGTAAAAAGCTTGATGTTCTTCGTTTTGAGAAAAATCTTGAACAGAATATTTTCCAACTCCATCGAGATCTTTGTGACAAAACATACAAACATGGTGGCTATACAAGTTTTTACATTAGCGATCCGAAACTTCGTCATATCCACAAAGCTACGGTTCGCGACCGGATTCTTCACCATGCTGTGTTTAAAGTTTTGAATCCGGTATTTGAACCAGCCTATATTCACAATTCTTTTTCCTGTCGTATTGGTAAGGGAAATCATAAAGGAGTGGAAGCTATGGCTCATATGTTGCGTCAAGCGAGCAAAAATAATACGAAAACATGCTTTGTTCTCAAATGTGATATTAGAAAGTTTTTTAATTCCATTGATCACGATATTTTAATAGGACTGCTTCAAAAGAAGATTAAAGACAAAAAAACCATGAATCTTTTGGAAGAAATTATAGACAGTTTTGGAGGTGAAAAACCAATTCTCTTTCAAAGAAAAGGCGTACCGATTGGCAATCTGACTTCTCAACTTTTTGCTAATATTTATATGAACGGATTGGATCAATTTGTAAGACATGATCTGAAAGTAAAATATTATGCGCGGTATACGGATGATTTCATTATCGTTTCGGGGGATAAAAACTATCTTCAAAAACTTCTTCCACCAATTCAGTTATTTTTGAAAGAAAAATTGAAGCTAGAACTTCATCCAAACAAAGTCAGTATCCGAAAGTATCACCATGGCATTGATTTTCTAGGATACGTTGCTTTACCACATCACATTGCCTTGAGAACAAGAACGAAGAAAAGAATGATGTGGAAGTTGAGAAATAGAATGACAGAGTATAAAAATAATACAATTGACCAATCTACTCTACTTGCAACTTTGCAATCATATCTTGGTATTCTTTCTCACGCCGATGCTCATAAACTAAGTGAGGAACTACAGAATAAATTTTGGTTTTGGTTGAATGAATAATAAAAAATCCCCACAAGCCGATTCGACACACAAGGTCAAATCCTCTTTATGAGGAAAGTCCTTGGACGGCTTTTGGACCATATCTCTTAGGAGGGTTAGGTCTCTTAATTTGTAGCATATTTAAAGTGTTTTTGGCATATTGATTTTAGATCATGAAATTTATGTCAAACTAAAAATAAATAAATTTTAACTTATTTCCTCTATAACTGGGGATAACTATTTTTTGAAATTATTTTATTTTTCTGTTCAATTTACACATAGATAAAGAATTACTTAGAATAGTGTTGTGTTTTACTTCCCTCACTTTCTTTTCCTTTACACTATTTACAACCCGTCTCATGTTGTAAAAAATGACACAAAATCGATTGACGTCTTTTTGTAAAATGATAATATTAAGGGGTACCTTTCAATTTAAGAAAATTCCTAAACTGATTAATCTAAAGTGCTGGGTAATCATACCCCCTCAGAAGTATAAATGATTAATCAGTCAGGTCTGATCAAAACAACTGCGACATAATAGACCGAGCATTGCTCAACATACTATTACATCGGAAGAAGATTGGATTAAGGAAATATAAACCTAACTAAATTGGCTTTATGTTTTTTTGATTCAATCTTTTTTTGTTAATGAATTTTTAAAAGCACTAAACCATTTTAGAATTGGAGGTGCTTTTATTAGTTTAATAACAAAAAACATATGTCTAAAAAATTGTTTTGGAAGACAGAGATTAGGAAGGTAAAAGATTTAATTCAGTACAAGAAGAATCCTAGGAAATTATCCGATGCCCAGCTCGAAGGGTTGAAGCGTAGTCTTAAAAAGTTTAATGTAGCGGAGTTGCCTTGTATAAATACTGATGGGACTCTCGTCGCTGGGAATCAGAGAGTCCTTGCACTGTCTCTTCTCGGTAGAGATGAGGAAGAAATAGAAGTGAGAGTTCCAAGCCGGTCATTAACCGAAGCAGAATTTCGGGATTATCTTCTCACTTCTAATCGAAGCGGAGCATCATGGGACTTTGAAAAACTCGCTGCTGATTTCAATATTGATGAACTCTTAACCACAGGGTTTGATTCCTTTGACTTGAGCAATATCTTTGATGACAACTTGGAAATTCAGGACGATGAATTTGTTGAAGAAAAAGAAATAGAAAAAGCAAAGGATACTGATATTAAGTTAGGTGACATGTTTGCACTTGGAAGACATAAGTTGCTCTGTTCGGATGCAACCAAACCGGAAACCGTTCAGAAATTGATGAATGGTGTAAAAGTTGATCTTGTAAATATTGACTTACCCTACAATATTTCTCTCCGGTATGATCAAAACTTTACAGGAAAGAAAAAATTTGGTGGTACTACTAACGACAGTAAATCTGATGAAGAATATGAAAAATTTGTAAAAGCTGTAATGCAAAATGCTCTGTCGGTATGTAAGCCGGATGCTCACATAATGTTCTGGTGTGATGAACGATATGTTTGGCTTTTTCAAAAACTCTACAGAGAACTCGGTATTGATTCCAAGCGACTCTGTATTTGGGTTAAGGATAATGCTTCACCGACACCTAAAATTGCCTTTAACAAAGTCACTGAATTTTGTGTGTACGGAATTATTGGAAAACCCTGGTTGAATGACAAGATCAATAACTTAAATGAAATTCAAAACAAAGAGGTCACTACTGGTAATAGACTGACAGATGATATTTTAGACCTATTCAATATCTGGCTAGTTAAAAGACTGCCAGGATCAAGCTACGAACACCCGACTCAAAAAAATCCTACACTCCATGAAAAAGCTCTAAGAAGATGCACCCGTCCCGGAGATATTGTGTTGGATTTGACGGCGGGTTCAGGAAGTCTTTTGTCAGCTTGTGAGCAACTGAAACGTACGGTATATCTCTGTGACTATGAATCAGTTTTTTGTCAGGTAATTATTAATCGCTTTAACAAAATCTCAAATGAAAAAATTACAAAACTCAATTAAATATGGGGATAGTTTTCGTCTTGGTAATAATTTATTACTTTGCGCGGATTCAAGAAACAAGGACATGATTGCTAGACTCGTTGGTAAACATAAAATCAAAGCAGTAATTATAGACCCGCCTTATGGTGTAGCCGTGACTGAAAGTAAAGAAAATTTCCAGACACTTTTGAAAAACAAAGTGATTGAAAATGATCATCTTCAATCGGATGAAGAATATGCTAAATTCACAAGGGATTGGATTGAAGCAATCAAACCACACCTTGAGCGTAAGAATAGTTTCTACATCTTCAATTCAGACAAAATGATATTTGCTCTTCGTGAAGGAATGTTACAGGCAGGTCTTAAATTTGCCCAGTTATTAATCTGGGTCAAAACCCACGCAGTAATTGGACGGATGGATTACGCTCCTCAGCATGAGCTGATTGCGTATGGATGGAGCGGTACTCACGAATTCCTAAAATCGAAGGATAAAAGCGTCTTGGTGTGCCCTAAGCCAAATAAAAGCCCAATGCATCCAACTACCAAACCTCTGGATTTAATCAGAAGACTTGTTCTTAACAGCACTCGCATTGGTGACGTTGTATTTGATGGATTTCTTGGATCGGGTACCTGTCTATTGGTTTGTGAACAAACTAAACGGATCTGTATTGGGGTCGAGATTGATCCAGAATATTGTGCAACAACAATTTCTAGATTTGAAAAATTAACAGGACTAACTGCTGAAAAATTATGAGTAGAAAAGATACAATCAAAATTCGTCAGAATAAACTCAAGGAAGCATTTCTAGAGCAATTGAAACGCACTCCAACGATTGAAACGGCGGCGCAGAAAGTTGTCGTGGCTAGAGCCACTGTCTATCGCTGGATTAAAATAAGCAAGCAGTTTGAGAAAAAAGTTGATGAAGCTCTAGCTGAGGGCAGAACATTTATGTCAGATATTGCGGAAAACCAGCTATTCTCACTGATTGGTGAAAAAAAGATTGAAGCCATCAGGTTATATCTTTCAACGCATAATGCCCGCTACAACAACAAAATTGAATTATCAGGTACAGTCGTAACGAAAGATGCACCGCTGACGACTGAACAAAAGAAGCTAATTAGGGAAGCATTAAAACTTTCCTCAAAAATTTATGAAAAACAATAAGAAGAAAAAGATAGAAATAGAAAAACAATTAAAAATGATAGAGAAAATTCTTAAAGATAGACCTGCCAGACAATCAATTGTACAGAAAAGTTTTGATTGGTTTTTCTCGGTTTACTTTCACAACTACATAAAATACGAAACTGCTCCATTTCATCGAGAGATATTTCAGATTATTGAAGACCCAAAAATTGAATTAGCGGTCATTGTAGCTTTCCGGGGATCTGCCAAATCAACGATTGTGACAACTGCATCAGTCTTGTGGTCTATCCTTGGTTCTCCACAAAATAAGTTCGTGATTATTTTGAGTCAAACAGAGCAGAAAGCCAGACAACACCTACAAAACATTAAAATGGAATTGGAAAATAATGAAGTATTACGTAAAGACCTTGGACCGTTTGATGAAGAAAAAAATCAATGGGGTTCAACTGCTCTGATAATTAAAAAGTTCAATGCTAAAATTATGATTAGTTCCTCAGAACAAAGTATTCGTGGTATGCGTTTTATGGAAAATCGTCCAGACCTTATCATTATTGATGACATAGAAGATATAGATTCTGTAAAAACGCAGGAAGGCAGAAATAAAACAAGTGATTGGTTAACAGGTGAAGTCTTACCTGCTAGAGGTAAAAAGTCCAAAGTTATTATTGTTGGAAATCTATTACATGAAGACTCTCTTCTGAAAAGACTGCAGGAGAAAATTGAAAAGGGAGAGGTTAATGGAGTGTATAAAGAATATCCAATCGTAGACAAAAATGGTAATTCTTTATGGCCCGGCAGATATCCTACACCAGCTTCTATTGAAGAAGAAAGGATAAAGACAATGGATGATATTGCTTGGGCAAGAGAATATTTGCTGAAAATCATACCAAAAACTAATGTTGTTGTTAGGAAAGAATGGATTCAATATTACGATGAGCTTCCAGGACCTGATTCAAGATATCGTTATACTGGAACTGGTGTTGATTTAGCAATCAGTGAAAAAACCAGTGCTGACTACACAGCTATGGTTTCAGGTCGTATCTATAGTTACGATAAAAATATGAAAATATATATTCTTCCCAATCCGATAAATGAACGAATGGATTTTCCTACTACAGTACAAAGAGCTAAAATGTTATTTTGTACACTCAAAACTCGTCTTTACGTTGAAGATGTAGGATATCAGCGTTCTGCGTCCCAGCAATTAAGAGCGGAAGGAATTTATGCCGAAGAAGTGCCAACTCACGGACAAGACAAGGAGTCACGGTTGCGACTGACAACAGCACTTATACAATCAGGTAGAATTCTTTTTCCTAAAGACGCTTGTAAAGAACTGATTACACAACTTCTTGGTTTTGGTACGGAAAAACATGATGATCTTGTTGATGCTTTTAGTATTCTGATACTAAAAGCAATCGAATCGGGTAAAGGAGGTGCCCGGCCTGTTCAGAGAATTGATCTGTTATAAAATTACCCTTTAGAATTATATTTCTTGATTAACTCTAATTTTTGAGGTTTTTTCAACTTTTTGATTCGAGTTTCTTCTCTGGAAGCGACGGATCTATTTTTGAATTTTTTAGAAAAAACTATTTTAACTGGTCTACGAGAAGAAGTATATCTTGCACCTAACTTAGTGCTGTTATGCTCGACAACCCTTCGCTTCAAATCTGTGGTAATTCCAGTATATAAAGTTTTATCAGCACACTTAAGGATATAAAGATAATACATTTAATTACCTATTATGGTCAACTTTGTTGTTATTTATCATTCCAACAGCTCTTGATAGTTGTTTATACTTTGCTTTTAACTCGTCATG
>Ga0172379_10006769_pt1 | contig 15170 bp, 16 predicted proteins | sample GrowelOW334metaG_FD_119756 | JGI IMG/M metagenome (GOLD analysis project Ga0172379, IMG submission 119756) | Groundwater microbial communities from an aquifer near a municipal landfill in Southern Ontario, Canada - Groundwater well OW334 metaG | ecosystem: Environmental > Aquatic > Deep...
ATATTGAACGGCACGCCGAGAAAAGTATCCGCGCTTCGCTGATAGAGAAGGCACGAAAGTTTTCCGTCCGTTACCATAAAATGAAACAAGGTATGGCATGGGGGAGGCGCGCCATGTTTTGACGCAACGAGTTCGCGGAGGTCGCCGATGTTCCAACCGGAAACGATAATTCGGCGAGAGTCGGGATTGTGAAGGATCGTGTCCATCGCCTCTTTGATCTGATCCACTTCTTCCCCGCTTTCGGTTTTCCAATGACTCCATTGCTTTCCGTATACCGGACCGAGATCACCCCAGCTTTTTGCAAATTCTTCGTCCGAGACGATGCGCGTTTGAAAATTTTTCAGTTCTTCTTTCCACGCGTCGGAGTACATCGGAAATTTTTCCGAGAGACCCGTTTTATCCAAATACGGCTGAAACGCCCACTCCGTCCAAATGTGAACATTGTTTTGTTCCAAGTAACGGATATTTGTATCGCCGGAGAGAAACCAGAGAAGCTCGTGAATGACAGCCCCAACGTTGAGCTTTTTCGTCGTCGTTGCGGGAAAACCTTCCGAAAGGTCAAACCGCATTTGGTAGCCGAAAACGCTTTGAGTATCGATACCCGTACGATTGTGTTTTATGGTGCCATTCGCTTGGATATGGCGCAAAAGATCGAGATATTGCCTCATATTTTCCTCCTTTGCCTCGCCGAAGTTTTCGACGGAGGCGGGTTTAATAATGTTCTTTCCAACCTTATTTTATCCTGTAAATTGAAGACACACAAATGCTTGACTTTTTTATCTAAATATGCTATACTTAATAACGAAATTGTTCACCGAGGAAGATGACATGACCACCACGTTTGTAGAAGTACTCCTCTCGGATGTATGCGAAGGCGGAATGCTTTTCGGCCATACCTTCTCGGAATGTGTCGGCGATGACGAAGTCGGCTACCCCGACGACGCCACTCCCGGTGCCGATTGGAACGATCTTCGTTCGTCTGACTTCATCCCTATCGAAGAAATCGCCGACGAACGCCCCGGCCCCGAAGACCTCGTGGAATTCGGCCAAGTACAGAAATCCGCTCTTTCTCCCAGCATGCACTCCTCCCTCGTCTGGTGGAAGAAGCACGGCACGCGTTCCGCGACCGCCGTTCGCTACTTCTAGCCCGCCAGCCCGCAAACAAACACAAAGCCCGAGCATCCGCTCGGGCTTTTTCTTTTGGTATTTTAATTCATTGCTTCCCCGTACTTCCGAACCTCCCCTCCCCTCTCTGTGTTTTTGAAAGTTCTTTGACCTCTTTTAGCGTCGGAAGAGCGACGGGGAAAATGACAAGTTGGGCAATTTTATCTCCCTTCGAAATCTGATAATTTTTTTTACCGAGATTGATTAAATTTACATTATATTCTCCGCGATAGCCCGCGTCATATACTCCGCCCATAACGTGAACGCCTCCGTTTTTCGGCAAACTACTTTTATCTTTGACGATGGCCCCATATCCGAGCGGGAACTCCAGAGCAAAACCGAGATCAAAAACATATCTTTCTCCCGGCTTTAACAATTTTTCTTCAAGAGAAAAAAGATCCATACCGACGTCGCCCGGATGAGCGTATGATGGCAACTTTGCACTCTCGTGAAGTTTTTTTATTTTCAGTATCATTATCGTGAGTTTTTGTAATCCTCCGTATCTTTCGTTACGATATCGAGCTTAATCTTCGCTTCTTTAAAGACGCGCTTGGTCTGAGCGCTCACCTGATAATCTTTGAGACACACCGCGCGTTTGATGCCGGCGTTGATAATCATTTTTGCGCACGTATAACACGGGGTCATATGACAATACAATGTTGCTCCTTCAAGGCGAATCCCGACGCGGGCCGCGTGAACGATGGCGTTCTCTTCCGCGTGTGCCGTCCTCACACAGTGCTCAGTTTTCGAGCCATCCTCGTGAATCACGGTACGAAACTCGTGCCCGACTTCGTCACAATGAGGAAGCCCTGCGGGAGAACCGACATACCCCGTCGCAAGAATTCTTTTGTCGCGAACGATCACGCACCCGGAACGACCCCTGTCGCACGTCGCGCGAGTTCCTACAACTTCGGAAAGATTCATAAAATATTCGTCCCACGACGGCTTAACGTGTTTTGTTGTTTCTGTTTTGATTGATTTTATTTGCTTCTTCTTCATCTCCACATTATACACAAAAACCGCCCGGTTGAACGAGCGGTTTTTGTATGTTTTTGTGTTTTAGTCTTTGACCTCGATTCCCATCGAGCGGGCTGTTCCCGCGATAATCTTTGAGGCTGCTTCGATGTCATTTGCGTTCAAGTCTGCCATTTTCATCTCTGCAATCTCGCGAACCTGAGCGTTTGAAATCTTTCCGGCTTTGCTCACGGCATTCTTGCTGGAGCCCTTGGCGATACCGGTAAGCTTCAAAATAAGGCGTGATGCCGGCGGGGTTTTCAGAATGAAATCATAGCTTCGGTCTTCGTAAACGCTGATTTCAACCGGGATAATATTCCCCATCTGAGGGCGGGTGGCTTCGTTGAATTTTCCGACGAAATCACCGATGTTGATTCCGGCCTGTCCGAGTGCCGGACCGACTGGAGGAGCGGCAGTTGCTTTTCCCGCTTCAATCTGAAGTTTGATCTTTTTTGTAACTTTTTTTGCCATTTTATTCTAGATTGTAGAAAGTAGAGAGGAGAAGGTAGAAGTGACAACATTCGTTTTGTGTCTATTTTCTACTTTCTACACTCTACTTTCTCGTCTGATAACGAATTCCCCTCTTTGAGAAGCTGCGTTTCCGCACAAAGAGTCTTTAAGGATAAATTAAATGTGTCTGACCTGAAGGAAATCCAATTCTACCGGGGTTTCGCGTCCGAACATGGAAACCAAAACTTTGATCTTTCCGCGTTCGTCGTCTATCTCGGCAACCTTTCCTTCCAAATCTTTGAACGGGCCGTCGGTAATGATGACTGCTTCGTCTATCGAAACGTCGATCTTGTGCTTGATGTGGTCTCCGTCCATTCGTCCGAAGAGCATATCTACTTCCTTCTTATCGAGAGGAACGGGGGTAACTCCGGCGCCGACGAACCCCGTCACGCGCGGTGTATTTCTAACAACGTACCAGGAGTCGTCCGTAACGATCATATCCACGAGTACGTATCCGGGATATATCTTTTCTTCCGTTTCAACGCGCTTCCCTCCTTTAACTTTGATTTTCTTTTCAATCGGAACGATCACATTAAAGATCTTGTCTTCCATACCAAGCGACTCAATACGCTGCTTCAAGTTACGAGCAACGGCGTTTTCATATCCCGCGTAGGTATGGATTGCATACCAACTGCGTTCGCTTTGTATCTCTTGTTTCGCCATAAATATTTATTGTTTGTGCGAACCCTCTTTCGACAAAGGGACGCTTTTTTATTTAAGTATGAAAAGCTCGAGAGCTTTTTTAAAGATTGCGTCAAAAACGCCGAGGAGTGCCGCCACTCCGAGAGAAATCACGATAACGAGAAGAGTATAGGAAATAGTCTGGTCTTTAGTCGGCCAGCTGACGTGTTTCAATTCTGCTTTCGTATCCTTCAAATAACTGATGAAATTTTCCATAGAAATATTTTCCCTTAAACTGGTTTTAAAAACCGCCCCGAGGGCGTTATTTGTATAATACCCGAAGGGGTGTCAAAAGTCAAACCCCCGTTAAAAAGACACCCCGCCATGGGCTCTTTTCACTTTTTGCTTGTTTGCGGGTATAATAACCCTATGGACAACGACAAAACAATAGACGGTCGTGAATTCGCGGCCCAAATGAAGCATATGCCGATAGCTCTGACCAAAGAAGAGTTCGGCAAACTTATCACGACAAGAATTGAGAACATCACCGAGGAGTTTACGAGGGGATTTGAGTTTCTTCGCGGACTTGAAAGAACGGTTACTTTTTTCGGTTCGGCGAGATTGCCAGAAGACAACGACCATTACAAAACAGCGCAGGAACTTGCAGGGAAAATTTCAAAGTATGGTATCGGCGTGATCACAGGAGGAGGCCCCGGAATAATGGAAGCCGCTAATAGGGGTGCGTTTGAATCCAGCGGATATTCTCTCGGTCTCAACATTAAACTCCCGATGGAACAAAGCGAAAATCCTTACCTGAATGAAAGTATCACATTCTCTTATTTCTTCGTAAGAAAAGTTCTTCTCGCGTACGCCGCGGAAGCCTACATATTTTTCCCTGGAGGATTTGGCACCCTCGATGAATTATTCGAAGTAATGACGTTAGTCCAAACACGAAAAATGGAAAAAGTTCCGATCATCCTCGTCGGAAAAAGCCACTGGGAAAAGCTTGATGATTTCATTCGAAAAGAAATATATGGTCGCCATGAGATGATCAATAAAGAAGATATGGATCTCTATACGATTACAGACGACCTTGACCAAGTGGTGGATATTGTCCGCCACTCTCCGATACGTTCACAACACTAAGTAAAATCCCCGCTTCTTGGCGGGGATTTTTATTTAAAGATTCGGCTCAATTTCTCCTATCCAAGGGTGAATATCTCTTGCTTCAAAACTTCCCGGACCTTTCACCTTCCCTGTCATTTTTATTTTCTCCCCTTCTTTCGGAAAAATCGGGGATTCAATCTCGGGAAGAAAAGTGATTTTCCAAAGTTCACCCTTCCAATCTTTTAAAGCGAACATTTCATCTGAAACAGAGAGCACCTCTCCAGAGAGGAGTCCTTTTTCGGGCTGAGACCAGAGCGCCGTGTGGTTCCCCGTTACTTCGTGATAGTACGGAATCGTTGCGACTAAATAATCATCAATGCCTCTCGCAATGCCGAAATAATACAAACCAACACCCAAAATAGCGGAAAGAGAGATGCTCGCGATTCCGGTGCTTGCTCGAAGATAGTTGTATCCGCGATCGGTGTTGTTGAAAAAATATCGCGCATAAAAAAGAAACGCGAGAGCAAAAACGACCCAGAGATAAGGAATGACACTCAAGAAATAAGCGACACGGCCCTCTCCGATGATTCCAAAAATGTCCCAATCATTACTGAGAACAATATCAAGAAAGATTCCAAAAGAAACACTACCAAAGAGAAGTGATGCTACCGATGTCGTCCACGTAGCATAATCGCAAAACCGACACATCTGTTTTGTCCGTGGAGTGATGTTCTCTCTTTTTATTCTTTCGAGCACCTGCTCGCTTAAGTTATGTTGCGTGTCCATATCGGTTTTCATATTCTTTTTTAAATTGCGTTTTTGCACGAGAAAGAAGCGTCCCGACCGTCCCGATAGGCTTCTTCAATATGTCTGAAATTTCGTTATATTCCATGCCTTCCAAAAAACGGAGGACAAGAACGGAACGATAGTCTTCATCCATCGTCCCTAATATATATTCTACCTCTTCTTTTGCGTACAAGGCGTTTTTCGTACTTCCGGATTCGTCAATTGTCTTTTCGGCAAAAACCCCGAACTCCGATCCCTCGAGAGAGACTATTTGGGGGCGTGAGCCCGTTTTCCGAAAATGACTGACGACATGATTGTGAGTAATGCGATATATCCATGACGAAAATTTAAGCTCCGGACGAAACGCATTTAGGTTTACATAGGTCTTTATAAAAACCTCCTGCAAGATATCATCGAGGGTTTCCCCCGCTTTCGGCATAAGTCTTCGCACATATCTTGAAAGGGGTTGTTCGTAACGCCCCATCAGGCACGCATAATAATCCGGGCTCTCGAGAGAAAGCTTTACCAACTCTTCGTCTGTTTTGTTTTCACACTTTTCTTTCATAGATTACTACGCAAATATTTTATTATCTCTTACAACACAAAAAACCAAAAAGCGAGACCCGCGACAACCCGATAAATACCAAATGAAGTAAAAGAATATTTTTGAACGAAGCCGAGAAGGAATTTTATACTCGCAAGAGCAACAACAAAAGAAACAAAAAACCCGACGGCAAGGATGCCAAATTGGTCCCGACTAAACTCTCCATAATTTTTGAGGAGATCAAGAGAGGTGGCCGCAAGCATCGTCGGAACGGCAAGTAAAAAAGAAAATTCCACGATAGCTCCTCTTTTAAGCCCAAGAGCAAGCCCCCCGAGGATTGTCGCCGCTGAGCGCGAAACTCCCGGGATAATGGCGACGGATTGGCAAACACCAAGGACTACCGCCTGTTTGTACGACATACCGGAAATTTCTCCGAGAGTGTTTTCTTTCGGGCGTTGTGTGTACCATTTTTCAAAAAGAATTATAAAAATTCCTCCGACAAAAAGAGAGGCGACAACGACAAGAGCATTTCCGAGAAGATATGTTTTTACTACCTTGTAAAAAGCGAGACCGATGATAGCGGTGGGAAGAAAAGCGACGGCAACTTTTTTTTGCGTTTCCCTGTCGACAAGAAGAGACCGCCAATACAAAACCACGACGGAAAGGATTGCGCCGAGCTGAATGATTATATCAAAACTTTTCTCAAAATTTCCTCCGGAAAATCCAAAAAGCTGTCCCGCAAGAATAAGATGCCCCGTCGAAGAAACGGGGAGAAATTCGGTTATTCCTTCAACAATACCGAGAACGACTGCTTGAAACATATCCATACAAAAAATTGTATCACAAACGAACGTTTTTAAAAAAGAGAACCCCCGACCATTGCAGTCAGGGGTTTGTATAAAAATTCCTATCAGCATTTCTCATCCGTGAGAAAGCCCGTTATCCCAAAAAGAGGATTACGATTTTTCTGCGACGATGGTCGTTTCGGCTTTCTGCTCGACAAGAAGGGCTTTTTCTTCAAAGCCGACGGGCGGAGGAACTTCCTCCAACGGCTTGCCTTCCATGATGGCGTTCACTTGCGGAACGCCGATGGTTTCCCACTTGAGCAACGCGCGGGTCATCACGTCCAATTCGGAGCGATGGCTTTCGAGCATTTCTTTGGCAACATCGTATGCCTGATGGGTAATGGCACGAATTTCATCATCGACCAGTTTGGCTGTCTCATCCGAGACGGCGCTCTTTACGAGGCCACGGCCACCCAAGTCGCGAAGCCCGCTTCCATCTTCCGCAAAAGTGCGGTGACGAAGCAGAGGATTGTCCGCCATGTCCCACAAACGGATCATGTTTTCCGCAAGAGAGGTTGCCCGTTGCTCATCATTCTGAGCACCGGTCGTTACTCCTTCCGGACCGCGGTAGATTTCTTCCGCAACGCGTCCGCCGTACAAACTGTACAGCATTCCCTTCACACCGCGTTTGCTCATGCTTACACGGTCGCGTTCGGGCAGGTACATAGTAATACCAAGTGCTCCCGATCGGGGAATAATGCTCACCTTGTACACGGGGTCGTGTTCAGGCGAAAGGTATCCGACGATGGTATGCCCGGCTTCATGGGCTGCCGTCAATTCCTTTTCAGATTCAGTCATAAGGAGAGACTTATTTTCCCGACCCATAAGGATACGGTCTTTCGCCTCTTCGAATTCCTTCATACTGATGACGGTATTCTTTTTACGACCGGCACACAGGGCTGCTTCGTTGCAAATCGCAGCGAGCTGACCGCCGTTCATTCCGGAGGTACCACGAGCGAGGTCTCTTGCGGAGACGTCTTCGCTGACCGGCTTCCCGCGCATATGGATCTTGAAGATCTGTTCGCGAGCAAGCAAATCAGGATTCATGAGCTCGATAATGCGGTCGATTCGGCCCGGACGCATAAGCGCGGGGTCGAGGTTTTCCGCGCGGTTCGTAGCGCACATAAAGAGTACGCCCTTCAAATCGCCAAAACCGTCCAGCTGAGCCAAAAGTGCGTTTAAGCCACCTTCGGTTTCTTTTTCACCGCCCATCGGGCTCGCACTCCGTTTACCGGCGATTGAGTCGACTTCGTCGATGAAAATAATGCAAGGAGCATTGGCCTTCCCTTGTTCAAACAAGTCGCGAACACGTGCGGCGGCGACGCCGACGAACATTTCCGCAAAGTCAGAACCGGAAAGAGAAAGGAACGGCACTTTTGCTTCGCCGGCGACCGCTTTTGCAAGCAAAGTCTTACCGGTACCGGGAGGACCGACGAGCGCTGCGCCTCGTGGCATTTTACCGCCGAGGGCCGCAAAGCGTTCCGGGTCCTTCAAGAGTTCAACAGCCTCCCTCATCTGATCAGTGGCATCGGGAGCGTAAACGTCGCTAAAAAGTACCTTGATGTTTTCTTCCTTGTTAATGACAGCCTTGCTTTTGCCGAACGCATCGGCCTGGCTTCCCATACCGCCCTGTCCGGACGCGCCCTTCATCATTGCCGACTGCCTGCGTGCTTGCCACACAGTAATGCCGACGATTACAAAGATGAATATCCACATCGGATTTCCCAAAATACTTGAGAAGAATCCGGGAGCGGGGGGCTTTCGCAGATTGATGTCCTTCACCTTGTGCTCGTCGAGCTTCTGGAGAAGAGTATTGTCGACAGGCGGACCGTACACGAGGTACCACCCACCGCCTTCAACCTGATACTTGTATTGAGTGTCGCCGAGAACGCCCTTGAAGGCGCCAACGCGATTTGAACCCAGGTCTTGAGAGAACTGAGAGTATGCCGCGATATCGATCTTTACGGGCTCCGGCTTCGTCATGTAGCCGGCCATAACCGCGTAAAGGAGAGCCGCACATACCAGAGAAACAATGGCGCCGATACTTCCGAAGCGTTTCGGCTTCGGAGCCGGATTATCTCTTGATTTGTTCGTCTTATCCATTCGGAACCTCCGTTTGGTTGCTGAAATTAGGAATGTCGAGGTGCTGTCCTCATCTATCGTTCTTAGTAGACACCGGTCCACTAGTTTTAAGTTTCCACAAAACGAGAGCAATGTCAAGAGTATCCCAAAAACAAGAACGCCCCAAGGAGGAGAGAGACGGTATCCACAAACAAAAAAACACCCCGCGATTTGCGGGGTGCGAGATAACTTACTGATCAGGATCAACGACTTGCTTCGGCGTTTTTTCTTCAACGCCCAAGTAGACGCATTCACCCGTCTTTACCGCCTCGATGGAGCCGGTGACGATCTCGTCGATCTCTGCAAGCTTCGTCTTGGCGTTTTCGATTTCCTTCACGGCATTCGGAGACTTGGCATAGCCATGCTCAAAGCCGTAAACGATGCGCTCATACGTGTTACGGAGAACCTTTGCCTGCTCTTCGGTAAAGCAAGGGGTTCCCTTCACTTGCTTCGCTTCCAGAAGCAACTTTTCAGCAATCTGGAAAGTCCCTACGACGGGAAGCTTCGTGACGTCAGTCAACTGAACGTGGCGATTGTAAATGGCGCCGGAAGCGGGCAGGAGGAACAAGATTAAGGCAACGATGGCCAAAAAAACTTTCAGTTTCGTACTCATGAACACCTCCAAGGGTGGAAATCAACGATTGTCCTGAACACACAGGTCTATACAGACTTTTCCACATAAGGCAAAAAAAGTCAAGCCTTCTTTTTGGGCTAGAGCCAACGGCGAAAAAGAGAGAAAAGGCCGTGATACCACTTGGGCTTAAAAAGCGCGGGGTCAAACACTCTCGCTTTTTCTCGCCATGCGTATAAAATTTTCTGAAGATCGCGAATCATCCCTTTTCCCTCAAAAACAATTCCGGCTTCCGCATTCATGTCAAAAGAAAGGGGGTCGAGATTTTGAGAGCCAATAGTCGCCTTTTTCCCATCAACGAGCATCACCTTGGAATGATTCATTTCGGGAACAAAAAAACAGACCGCGCCCATCCGGGTAAAAAGAGCGAAGTGATATCTGTTTACCGGCCCCATAAGCCAAGCATGGTCGGTGTGTTCGGGTACGACGATTTCAACACGAACCCCCCGAAGTATCGCTTCGTGTAAATGAGCCATAAGCCATCGTCTTGGCACAAGATAGGGGGTAAAAAGAAGTATCGAGGTTTTTGCTTCGGAAATGTTCTTTTCGTAATGTTTTCGAAGCGCATATATTCTCCCGCCGATCCCGTGTTCCAAAAACCAAGTTCGAGCTTTTCTGAAAGGAAGATCTTTTCCTTTTTCCAAGATCAATTTGTCTTTCCCTTTGCATTCTTTATACACGCGGGCAAAAGATCGTATCGCGGAACTGACAAATCTTTTTCCGATCACTCGAACTTGAAGATCTCTCCAAGGAGCATACTCGCCGGAAATATTTACCCCGCCCAAAAAGGCGACGGTCTCATCTATAACAAGAATTTTACGATGCAAACGCCGAAGCCAATAACTGAAAAAAAGAACTTCCGCCCCGGAAGAACGGAGCCTCCCCACCTCGTCTGAAGCAAGGCCGGAACTCCCGAACGAATCAAGAATTAAAATAACACGAACCCCCGAAAGAGCTTTTTCACGAAGAAGCGATAAAAAATCATAACCGATGGTGTCGTCTTGAAAAGCATACATTTCAAGATAAATACTCCTCTTCGCGATAGTCAAAGCGGAGTACATTCCTTTCCATGCTTTTTCGGATGTAGTGTAAAAACGATATCTCACTTTTTTATTAACGAATTATACTCTTCAACGAGACGGGAGCCGACACTGAAACAATCTCGAAGCGCACGCGACCCAAGATTTGCCCTTGCTCCGTCGCGACGTTCACCCTCCACTTTCCGGGCGTGAGGGATATCTTTTCGGAGTACCCGCGATACCCGCCGTCCGCGCCACCGAATATCGGATACGTAACTTTCGCGGAAGAGATCCACTTCCCTTTCGTTTCCGAATAATATTGCCAATCGTGAACTATACTCGTATCAATCCTTGTCGGGGCGAACACTGCGCTATAAAGGTAAAGGGGATTACCGGGAACGAGATACACTTTCGGATAAGTTCGAAAATAATCCATCCAGGTACGGTATTCTTCTTCAATGGAATAATTCCCCCCGCTATTTCGAGATACAAAATGATAGACCCCGGCATCTTTAAGAGAAAGAGGTATCGGGGGAATAATATTCGTAAAGTATAAAATATTAATCGCTATATAAATTATTCCCACATTTCGAATAAGCGCTCTTTCGTTTTTCCTTGCGCCGACAGGCAATACAGCAAAAAGAAAATGAACAAAGGCCCCGACGGCGATAAGGCTCACTACCCCGCTCGCAAGAAAAACCAAAGAACCCATTTCTCCAACGATGATGGGCACAAAAAATATCGAGAGGAAAAATACTGTTATAAAAAGAATTGTAACTTGAAAATTAAGAAGGAGGTACCTCTTTTTGAAAAATTCATTTCCAATAAAGATAAAAAGTAAAATGGCGAGGAACGGCCAACTTGTTGAGAAAGAGGCGCTCCTCATATAAAAGACGGTGAATCCGCTGAAGAGAGCGCCGAACGAAAACTGGATTAGGGGTGGCGCCCATTTTTCGGCGCTCCCCAAAATCCCCCCGGCTGTGGTTTTGTGACGAGTAACATTCGTAAGGAATATTCCAAGAGATGCCCCAAAAAGCCAAAGGAGAAGAATACTTATATCAAAGAGGCGATCAATGCGCTGAAGGGTAAGATTGTCGAATAAAAAACCAAAGAAGAATACCGCGGGGCTGACGAGGCGCTCGTTCTTTTCATACCATTCGTGAATTTTTTGAACTTGAAAAAGCATCTTATTTTATCCTCTTTACAAGGCCTTTTTACATATCCGATAAAAAAATGATTTAACCACTTCTCCCACCAAAAGGTACACGGCGACAATGAGAACGATTGCGAGAATCACAGAACCGGGCAAAATAGAAAATCCAAGAGCTTCCCCGAGCGAAGTAAACGGAATTATCCACGCCAACCCCACAATGCCGAGAGTGGAAAAAACCACAGGAAGACTCGGAAAACTTTTAAAGAATGGGACTTGCTTTGTTCTGATAATATAGATGATGAGAACCTGAGTGGCAATAGACTCAATGAACCAGCCCGTTTGAAACCCGGATTCCCCGAGAGAAAACACCTTGTACAGAACATAAAAAGTGAGAAAATCGAATACAGAGCTGACTAGTCCGAAGACGGCGATATATCTTCCGAAATAATGAGTATCCCATCGAAGCGGTTTTTGGATATCTTCTTTGTCGGTCTTGTCCGTTGAAAGAGTGGTCTGAGAAAGATCGTAGAGGAAATTGTTGAAAAGTATCTGTGCTGGAAGCATTGGGAAAAAAGGAAGAAATGCGGAAGCCCCCATCATCGAAAACATATTTCCGAAGTTTGAACTGAATCCCATTTTTATATATTTGAGAGTATTCTGAAAAGTCTTTCTTCCCTCCACTACACCGTCGCGAAGGACCTCGAGGCTTTTGGTAAGAAGAATAATATCCGCCGTTTCTTTTGCAACATCGACGGCATTGTTTACGGAAATTCCAACATCAGCAGTTTTGAGAACAGGAGCATCGTTGATACCGTCGCCCATATACCCGACGACATGCCCGCGTTTCCGCAAGACCGACACGATGCGTTCTTTTTGTTCTGGGGAAATGCGTGCAAAAATAGTCGTCTCTTCGGCTTTAATACCAAGTTCCGTATCGGAAAGTTCGTTCACTTCAGTGCCAATGAGTGTTCCTTTTACGCGGAGAGTGAGTTCTCTGCAAATCTTTTCAGTAAGAACTTCGCTGTCTCCCGTAATAATCTTTATTTCTATATCGAGATCCTCCAATTCTTTGAGAGCGGGAATTGCGGATTTTTTTGGAGGATCAAGAAAGGCGGCAAAGCCCATAAAGATGAGATCCTTCTCTTCTTCCACACGGTAAACGGAACGTTCTTCTTTTTGAATGCTTTTTTTTGCAACAGCAAGAACTCGGAAGCCGTCGGCGGATAAAAGGTCAAACTGCCTTCTCGCTTCAAGAAGGGCTTCTTCATCAAAAGGAGATTCTTCTCCATTCCGGAGATGTGAGGAACAAGCTTGAAAGACACTTTCCGGAGCGCCCTTGCTGATGATTATCCGCTCCTCTCCCTTATCAATAACCATTGAATCTCGACGTCGATGATAATCAAAAGGCACTTCATCGACTTTTGAATATTCCGACATATCGATTTGCGTGTACTCTTCGATAGCCGTATCGAGAGGACTTCGTATCGCCGTATGGAGCTTGCTTGAAAGATACGAGAGGAGGAGAACTTCTTCGGACTTATCGCCCTTCCCGTCGAGGCATTTTACCAACACGATATGATCTTCGGTAAGCGTTCCCGTTTTGTCGGTGCAAAAAATATCCATTCCTCCGAAATTCTGAATGGAGGAAAGATTTTTTACAACAACTTGTTTTTTTGCCATAAGGAGCGAACCGCGCGCGAGAGAAACAGACATTATAACAGGCAGAAGTTCCGGAGTAAGGCCAACGGCAATAGCGATAGAAAAAAGAAGCGCTTCCAGTATCTCACGACCGAGAAAAGCGTTTACCGCAAAAACAATGACAACCATGAGAAAAGTTAAGCGGATGATGAAGACACTCATACTTCGGATTCCCCGCTCAAAATCGGTTTCAATCGAGACACCGGCGAGCTTTTCAGCAATGCGCCCAAATTCGGTTTTTGCGCCCGTACGCAAAACAACAGCCGTAGCAAAACCAGTGACGACACTTGTCCCCATAAAAACAATCGATTCGGAAGAGGGAGAAAGTACTTCTTCTTCCGGGGGAAGAATGAGGCTCTTTTTTTCATCAGCCCGTTTTTCTGTCGGCAAAGATTCTCCAGTAAGAGACGATTGATTTATAAAAAAGTCATTTGCAATAATAAGTCGACAATCGGCAGGAACAACATCTCCCGCAGAGAACTCAATAATATCTCCGGGGACAAGCATTCTCATGGAAATTTCTCTTCGGTATCCATCACGCCAAACCGTTGCCGTCGCTGCCACCTGAGAAACAAGTTTTTCGGCAACCGCTTCAGATTTTCTGGTGTTAACAAAGTCCATTACGGCCGAAAGTAGTACCATCACAAGAATGATGACGGCACTCGAAGCCTGCCCCAAAAAGAGAGAAACAACAGATGTCCCGATAAGCATAAGCAGCACCGGGCTATTGAACTTTTTTATAAAGGAGACAATCGGACTCAGGCGTTTTTTTCGGTAAATGATATTTTTCCCATAGTGAGAAAGGCGCTTTCGGATCTCGAGATTAGAAAGCCCCGGAAAAGGAGATGTGCCGAGAGTAGAAGTATCAAGCATGATACTTCGTATTGTACCAAATTTTTATTCAAAACTCATTACAAAAAAATTTTCTTTTATTTAAAAGTGATAGAAAACGGATACATACCCATACCACAGGAACCGGCAAGCGTGCCGGCGGGCTGAACGCCCAAATCTATTTCTATCACGCCAGTAGGCGGAAGATTTTTTGAAATTCTCATACTTGGAATGCGGAACGCCGAAGAACAATCAAACGTCCCTCTTGTTGAAACACGAAGAATGGTTGAAACCCCCGCCTTAGCTTGCGAGTTTTCCGGTAGGTATCCCCCTTTCGCGGTTATTTCAATAATTTGTTTTCCATTTTCCATCACAACATTGTTTCTTGAATCTTTTGAAACATTCGAACTTTCTTTTCCAGAAAACACCACGAAGCAGGCGCCAAGAATTCCCGCAATCAATATCCCTACTGCTATTTTGTTTGAAGACATTGAATTAGAAATTAAAGATGGGTTTAATCACCCCAATAACGACGAGACTATTAATGATATTCATCAAAGCGAAGAGAATAACGATGAGTCCGATTGTTTTGAAAAATATTCCTATATTTTTGCTTTTTCTCAAGCCTAGAGAACTAAAAGAAAGAAGCGCGAGAATGGGAAGAGTTCCAAGGGCAAACGAAAACATCGTAAGAGCGCCGACCATAAAATTTCCGGTAGAAAGCGTGTATATCTGCATCGATTGAGTAAAACCACATGGAAGAAAAAACGTTGCGACCCCAATAAGAAGGGGGGTAAGAATGTGGTTTGTTTTTGTCAGACGAAAGGCATACTTGGATAAAAATTTCGGCGTTGCGGGAACAAATCGTTTCGTAAAATTAAAAACATCCAAAAGATTTATTCCCATAATAAGCATTACTATTCCAACAAGAAGACCGAGAATAAATGTACCGAGGGTGTTCAGCTGAAAAGCCGACCCAAGAGTTCCGATTGCCCCACCGAGAAAGAAAAACGAAAGAAGGCGACCTGAATGAAAAAATATTTGGGGACGAATAGTATCTCCCCCTTTCGCAAAGGTTGCCGACACCGAGAGGACGAGACCGCCGACGACGGCCATGCAGGTTGAA
>Ga0172379_10006770_pt1 | contig 15168 bp, 11 predicted proteins | sample GrowelOW334metaG_FD_119756 | JGI IMG/M metagenome (GOLD analysis project Ga0172379, IMG submission 119756) | Groundwater microbial communities from an aquifer near a municipal landfill in Southern Ontario, Canada - Groundwater well OW334 metaG | ecosystem: Environmental > Aquatic > Deep...
ATGATGCCGTTGATAAGCAATTTGCCTTGCATTTCAGGTTGACGAGCCATACCTTCTAGAGCTCTAGAAGCAGCGATACCGATACCGATACCAGGTACGCCTACGCCGATAGCTCCCAAGCCTGCGCCGATTAGGGCTGCTGCTCTGATTACAGTTTGACTATCAATTCCGCCCGCGACGGCTCCGGCCTGGGCAATCAGTTGGTGGTCCACAGAAAATCTCCTTAACACAATCGAAAAATTCGCCAGCTATTTTGAAATATCGCTCCGAAGGAACGCATTCAAAAGGCGATTTGATTATATCAGTCGATGAAAGGCTGAAAAATCGCTCCATTGCCGCTTAAAAGCGATTAAGCACCAACAAAACCCACTGCCCAAGCCAATTTGGCTGAACAGTATTTAAATAGTGCCAAGAAAGGGCGTAATTAAAGTGAACAATTTCCTAACGAAGTTAGTAACTAAACACTGCACTAGCAGCCGCTTTAGATAACAAGTAGCCAAGACCACTAGTGAAGTGAAGTTCTTGGCTACCTTGAATTTCTTTTTTTTCGAACAGCGACAATGAACAATGAAGAGTGTTTCTTGAGAACCCACTAAAGTCTAGTGGTGATCGGCCACCGCTGCACCAATGTAGATTGATGTAAGGAGGGTGAAGACGAAGGCCTGAACTATGGCGATGAAGACTTCAAAGGCCATGACAAACGATGGCAGAATGACTGGGCACATTCCTAGAAATGCACTACGCAACATTTCGTCAGCGGTGATAACCAAAAGTAAACGAAGAGCGAGGGTAGCTGGGCGAACCACAAGGTCGAGCCATTCAAGAGGAGCGATTGGCTTCCACAAGAAGAGACCAACATAGTGATGACCGTGGGCCATCACACCAGAAGCTAGGTAGGTAATGATGGCAAGACCAGCAAGACCAGCGGTTACGTTGAAGTCAGTTGTAGCTGCGGCGACTTCAAAATGCTTTCCGTCAACATGTGGCCACCATGACATATGCTCAAGAACTTGGTAAGGCAAAATGCCAATCAAGTTGCTCGCCAAAATGAACATGAACAGACCGCAAAGAAGTGGCATGTAGGGCTTATATCGGTGGTCGCCGATTGAGCCTTTAGCAATGTCTAAAATGAAGGTGTAAAGCCCCTCAAGAATCCCTTGGCCTTTTCCGCCAGGGCCTTCGACTGTGAGGTTACTAGTAATCGCTGAACAGCTCAGAAGAATGAGAGCCATGGCAGCCCAGCTGAGAATGATGGTATCGGCGTGAATATCGCCCACAGTGCCCATGCCTAACGGCAACTGAATGCCCGTGATTGATGGGTCGTGCACTAATTCTTTTAAGGGTAAACTCTCGCCTAACATTCAGCTATTCCCGCTCTTTTACTGGTGATTAAAAACTTGAAGCGCTAAGCTTCGGTCTCTCTACTTGATTACGCAGCCTTGCTTGGCAGGAAGATCTAAGGAGCAGACGCTCCAAATAATAGCAGATGAACTTCAGCCAAAAAGCCGCATCAATCGAGCAACAGCAGATTGTAGAAATAGGCCGCGAAGCCTGCTCAGTGTTTCTTATCCATGTCGTTTGAGCGTTTTATAACAAAGGCAATGCCAAGGCCAAAACCAATTGAGATGCCGATAATGACGCCATAGGGTGAAAACTGAAAACGCCCATCCAGCCATGCTCCAGCGAAATAGCCTGCCACAGTCAAGACCACAATTGCCGAGCCCAGTTCGGACGCCATCATAATTTGTGCGCCCAATCCACCCATCGGCTCATCGGTTTGATTCTTCATAAAGTTTTCAACATACCCATGGTTATTGGCGTTCAATAGGGACCGTATGTTTCTAATGTACACCCTAAACAATAGTTGTTAGATTAGGCAGCTGTTGAGCGCCAAAAGCGGGCATAAGTGAAAATATAAAGACCAAGCCTGTACGGTTTGAATGCTAAGAGCAAATTCATGCTATGAGTATTAAGTCTTTATCTTAGGTTAGCCTAGATAGGTAATAGGAGTTATCAGTAGATGTTCGATCGGCTTGCACAAATCATCAAGGCTGCCTTCAATGCCATTCTGGGCAAGGTAGAAGATCCACAGATGATGCTGGAACAGACCTATTACGACCTGCAGAACAATGTCATTCAAGTTCGCCAGGCCGTCGCTCAAGCGATCGCCACTGAAAAGCAGTTAGAACAACAGCTTCAGAAGAACAAAGACCAAGCTGCTACCTGGCAGAACCGTGCAGCCATGGCTGTTCAACAGAACAATGATGAGCTTGCCCGTCAGGCTTTGCAAAGAAAACAGCAATACGCCCAGGCTTCAAGCGATTTAGAGCAACAACTTAAGGTGCAAAAAGAGGCTACTTCTGGCCTAAGACAGCGCCTGACTGAGCTTGAAAATGAACTGCAAAAAGCTCACACCAAAAAGCAAGTCTTAATTGCCCGTGATAAAGCCGCTAAGGCTACTATGAAAGCCAACGAAATCTTGTCTAAGACCAATTCGAATGGCACCTTGAACGTTATCGAACGCATGGAAACAAAGGTTCTTGAGCGTGAAGCAAAAGCAGCGGCTCTCGGCGAACTAGGCAGCGACCAGCTCGATAAGCAATTCAAGAATTTCGAAGGCAAAACCGATATCGAAATGGAATTGATGATGCTCAAAGGTCAGATGGGAGCACCCGCTGCTAGCTCTGGCGATCAACCAAAACTGATTGTTGGTGATAAAGAAAATCTTGACCCAGTTCTTCTTGAGACCAAAGACATCACTTCTATAGAAGCTCAGGATGTTCGCGAACTGAAGACCAACGACTAAAGTAATCCTGAAAACGACCTTCAAGAATAGCTTTACGGCAATTCTGCGCCTCATCAATTAAGTAGCTGACATTGTGAATGGAGAGCAACATCGCTCCTGCCATTTCATTTTGTCTTACCAAGTGGTGCAAGTAGGCACGGCTATGATTGGCACAAGTCGAGCACGTACACTCGCTATCAATCGGCCCCCAATCTTTTCTATATGGTGAATTTTTGAGTGAGATTCGCCCTTCTTTCGTGAAGGCTGCCCCGTGTCTGGCCAGGCGAGTAGGCGATACACAGTCGAACATATCAATACCGCATCTGATGGCATAGATGATGTCCCAGGGAGTGCCCACACCCATCAAATAGCGGGGCTTAAGGCGTGGCAAAAGAGGAGTGGTGTAGAGAACGATATTCTCGATGGTTTTGCGGTCTTCTCCCACGGCCACGCCACCAATGGCAAAGCCAGGTAAGTCGTGGGCAGTTACCTCTTTAGCCGACTGCCTGCGCAAATCTTCGTAGATACTGCCTTGAACTATGCCAAACAGAGCTTGGTCAGCACTTCTGGCATGTTTGTCTACACATATCTCTAACCAACGATGGGTGCGGTCCATGGCCGACTGGGCTTCTTCAAATGTAGCCGGATTTTTCACGCATTCATCAAAAGCCATAATGATATCGGCACCGATGGCATTTTGAATGGTCATAGATTCGCCGGGTCCGATAAAGTGTTCGCGGCCACCGCGGTGATCTTTAAAAAAGACACCCTTATCGGTGATTTTGCGCAGTTCATCAAGGCTGAAAACCTGGAATCCACCAGAGTCTGTGAGAATTGGCTTGTGCCAGTTCATAAATTTGTGCAGGCCGCCAGCTTCTTTTATCAACTCATGGCCTGGGCGCAAATAAAGATGATAAGAGTTAGAAAGCACAATCTGAGCGCCACAATCATCGGTTTGCTCAAAGGTAAGTGCACGCAGAGCAGCATTAGTACCCACCGGCATAAAGACCGGTGTTTCTACCGTGCCATGGGGGGTGTGAAATTTGCCCGCTCGTGCCCCAGACCAGGGGCATTCGGCTTCAAGTTCAAATGTGACTGCGTAGTTCAAAAAGGGTTACCGTGAGCCTAAGTCGACCGAAGCCTAAAATGTTTAGTATAGATATAATTCCAGATAGATGAAAGCTTATATTACCCAATCAATAATTAGCGCCTGTTCTGGGAGCGTCCTCTTGCTCTCCGCCCTACCAGCGGCAGCCCAGTTTAGCTTTACTGAAGGTGAAGAGAGCGATAGTAAAGCTATCTATGCTAATCGAGTTCTGAAGCGACGCTTGCAAACTGATAAGCGACTAGCTGTGAACATGTTGGCCAAAGAAGAAGGCGGAGCGGATGTATACGCTAGCCTACCTTTTGAGTCAGATCAACTGCATTTGCTGCTGGGGCGCTACCAAGCCTTTGGTCAGTCCACGGCCCCTGAGAACGGTCCTAAATTAAAGGGCTCGGTAGACGACAAAAGACTCGCCCAGACGCGGTTTCAGGCGGAACAATTGATTCTAGGAACGGCATCGAATGATGTAAAAGTTCTAGACGAATTTAGTGCACCACCGGTTGCTGATGGCGAAGGAGCACTGCTAAATAAAATAAACCCGGTTGATTGCAACTTAGTGCAAGCCTTTGATCTGGCTCTAGATGGACGTTTGGCCGATGCCTTAGGCAAACAAGGAGATGCCGCAAAAAGCATTTCGGGACAGCCTAGTGCCACCGCCCAAGCCAGAATAGAGAACAACCAGCTCTGTTTAACGGCGCTATCTGGCAATGTAAATTTAGCTGCCATTGCCATCAAGAAGGCTATGCCTAGCTCACCTTGGCAGAAACAACCGGCAAAATATCCGATCAATCTTCTCAATCAAGCCAATATTTTAATGGCAAACAAAGATGCTGCCACTGCCTTGGCCATACTAGAAAAGCTTGATCTAATCAACCTCTCTGGTCGCCTCGCTCTTTCTCTTTTACGCACGAAAGCAAGTGCCTACAGCCAATTGGGTGAGAAAGCGAAAGCTCAAGAATTGGTTGCAGAAATGGTCAAACGCTTTGGTAACAACCCCGGAGCACTCACCATGGCTGGTGACCTAGCCATGCAAAGCGAAAACTACAAGCAAGCGGTTATCTATCTAAAACAGGCAGCCAGTCTTAATAAAGCAAACCCTGATTCACTAATTAAGCTAGCCCAATGTCAATCTAAAATGGGTGATCTTGATGAAGCAATCAAGTCAGCTACTCTTGCCACCCGAGATTATCCACAAAGCCCTGAGTCTCATATGGCCCTAGGCAAGCTGCATATGGACAATAAAGAATTTCTCGGTGGGCGCCTGCAATTCGAGCGAGCACTAGAGGTAAGCACTACTTTTGCCGAGAAACGCCAAGCGTTTTTGCCTCTGATCAAAGTACTAGACATCATGAATGAAGACAAAGACCTGCTCAAATTTCTTGCTCAGTGGGTCAAGCAATATCCCGATGAGCCAGTCTGTCACTACAATCGCGCCTTTGTACTGGCAGACAAAAAGCAAGTCGATGAGGCAATCGAAGAATATACAAAGGCTATTACACTGGCACCAAAATATAGCAAAGCGCGTTACAACCTAGCATTACTCTACGTGCAAAAGAAAAAGTCGCTAGAAGCAAAAGCACAGCTGGTGCGCTTTATCGAAGACACTTCTGGCCCAGAAAAAGAGCAAGCCGAAAAATTACTCAAAACTCTTTAGCGACATCCTTATATATGGAATACTCCGGTCAAGCCTTCCAACCCAAGAGGTTGAGGGTCGAAACGAAGTCACCGCGCCGCCAGAGCCAGACATGGAAAGCGAAAATTAGTTGCTCGGCTGTAAGTACGCCTTGCGATATGAGAGCGTGGCCAGATTTAATGGCATCGAGTTTTTCTTGATCAACAAAGCCACGATTGACCAAAAACTGCTCTAATTGCTCGCTATCTTGCCGTTCGACAAGCCTGACCTGTTCTAGCTCTGCACTGTTGACGATGCCGATTATCTCGATCATATCTACCAGACTAAGATCTTCTTTTAACTCACTAAACGGCCGCACCATAACTGGTTTCATGGCAGCTAATTCTTCTACCGAAAATTCTAATGGGCGGCCGGTCTTAGCACACATACCAAGCATCTGAGCGGCCCTAATTGGGTCTACAGTGCCTTCAGCTATATACTTTTGTGCACGTAATGCTGAAGAGACAATCAGTTCACTGATAATTCCTTCGTCAACTAAAACTTGCCCTAGTGGCTTAGCTTCGGCCATACTTTTTTCAACGCATGAGAGCAAATCTAGCTCTGTCAGTAACTCCGACAATACGAAAAGTTCGCCTAGCCGTACAGAATTTTCTTCGCGATAGCGCTTTAGGCCACCAAATTCTAGAATTTCTTCTATATGCTCATTGTGCATATGCGATAGCTTCAAGGCGCCGACAGCCTGATCGTAGCCAATTTTGCGTTCATTCACCAAGAGCTGAGCAGTGAGGCCTGCATAGGCGACCATTTCATTGACAGACTTTTGCAAAACTAAAACGCGCACAATCGGCAGACCCGACAATATGCTTGTCTCTAGGGCCAGCGAAAGTTTATGAGGTGAAATGGCACCGGCATCAACAAATAACTTGCCTAGGTTTCGTCCAAAGTTAATGTGCTCAATTTCACAGCCTAAAGCAAAAAGATTGTCGACGAAGGTGTCGCCGTTGACCCGCATCAGTTTTAAAACTTCGCTTGCCTTATCAGGGCTGATTAGCCGCTCTCTAATAAGGTTTTGGGCTTGGAGAGTACCGTTTAATTCGCGCTCCGAGACCAGGCCAGAATCAACTAAGACCTTACCCAGCGGGCTTTTTCGCCCTTTTGACATAACCAGAGCCGAATCGATACTATCAGAAGCAACAAGCCCTGCTGTGACTAGCAAATCACCAATTTGGCTGGACGTATGAGATTGAGACACCTGAACACCAATAAACTATGGGACAAACGTAAAAGTATATATGGTAAGCAGCACTCTTTCTATAGCCTGAAAACCGCCAAAAGAGCTTAATTTTAGTCAAATTAGCTATATGCTCGCTATGCCTTTATGACTACATTGTCACTACAAAGTCGCTACTAAGCGTCCATAAAGAAGCTAAACACATATCTGCTAATATTCACCGCCAGCGGTGCAGACGGTTAGATAGATACAGTCTAGGGGCCAGACAGACGAAATATTGCTAAATCTACCCCAGTAGATATTCAATTGATCAAAAAGTGGTGCTCCGGCAAAGAAAAGTCGGAGAAAAATCAGCAAATTTTGGCCAAAATGATGACAGCACGGCAATTTCGGGATAATATTGTCATGCTAAGTATTGTCTACACTTGACACTAAATGCAGTGTGTAGTCTAATGCGGCAATAGGGTGCCATCTATCGCATCATTCAGGTGTATCTTTGCGAATCAAAGAAATCGAACTTGATAACTTCAAGTCATTCGGCAAGCAAACGTTAGTCCCTCTATTAGATGGCTTTACGACCATCTCCGGGCCCAACGGTTCAGGTAAGTCAAACATCATTGACAGCCTGCTATTTGCCTTGGGTTTATCTTCAACTAGAACTATGAGGGCTGAAAGACTGCCCGATCTACTCAATAACTTGAGTGGCAAAACCGAAGCTAAAGTGCGCGTTCGCTTCTGCCACGATGACGGTGCTGAGCTAGAAGTAACACGCAGAATTCGTGTTAAAGATACAGGCTATACATCTACTTATATACTCAACGGTCGCGTTGCCACTCTTACTGAAGTGCACGAAGAGCTGACTAAATACAACGTCAGCCCCACCGGCTACAACGTCATCATGCAGGGCGACGTCACTGGCATCGTCACCATGAGTGCTTCTGAGCGCCGCAAGATCATTGATGAATTGGCTGGTGTTGCCGAATTCGACAGACGAATTGATCAAGCCCAAAATGAGCTTGAATCAGTTGGCGAAAAAATCGAACAGCAAAAAATCATTCTGACTGAGATTCTCTCTCGTCTCGAAGTTCTCAAAACTGACCGCGATCAAGCTCTTAAATATCTTGAGCTAAAAACCCAAAAAGAAGTAGTAGAGCGCGATCTCGTCTTTGTGCGTTCGGCTGATTTAGAAAACCGTTGCGCTATTGAGCTTAGAGAAATTGAGAAGCTCAACAAAAAAGAAGAAGAATTAGTCGAACGGCTTCACCAAACAGAAGTCAACTTACTTGGGCTGCGTACCGAGATGGGTCGCATCGATCAAGAGATTCGTGAAAAGGGCGGCAATGAGCAGCTCTTGCTCCGTCAAGAACTTGAGACTAAACGAGGCGAACTAACTCGCGAAGAGAACAAGCTCTCGAACTTGAACGGTGTTATTGGTGAAAAATCTAAGCAGTCTAAACAAATTGGCGCTCAGATCAAAGCTATTGACAAGCATCTTTCAGATATCTCCAAGCAAAAGAAACAGCATCAAACTGACCAGCAGGCGGTGCGCCTTGGCTTGATGGAGCGGCAAGGTGCCTTCAGTGCTGTAATGGCTGAGATTGAAGTATTACGCCAAGAAAAAGATAAGTCTTCCGACAAAATCTCGAATCTGCACGGCGACTTGCAAAAACTTAGAGATGATCGTCACGCCCTTGAAGTTAAGAAAACCGAGCTGCGCACCAGGCGTGAATCGCTTGAGCGCGAACTCGATGCTATGCGCAGTAAGGCTACCGAGCAGATCACAAAGTCAGCTCAAACTAAAGGCTTATTGAGCAAGCAAGAAAAAGACTTCGTCGATCACCAAGCTCTGGTCGCTGGTATTGAACGCTCACTACAACAGTATGAAGGTGAGTTAGCTGGCACTAGAGAAGAAATTGAATCGAAGCGTCACGCCCAAGATACAGTTAATCGGCGCCTAATCGAACTTGAAACTACCCGCGAAGTAGCGGGCGAGTCTGGTTATGGCAGAGCCGTTGAAGCCATCTTGTCTGCCAATATTCCCGGTGTACACGGCACCATTGGCCAGCTAGGTTCAGTTGACGATCAATACACCACGGCTTTAGAAACAGCGATTGGTCCACGACTCGGACACATTGTTGTTGACGACGACCAAGTTGCTCAAGATTGCATTCAGTATCTGAAAGCAAATCAAGCTGGTCGCGCCACTTTCGTTCCCCTCAATAAAATTCAGACTCAGCCTCCAGGCCTGCTGCCTAATCGTCCTGGCATCATTGATTTTGCCTATAACCTCATTGATTTCAATCCTAAATTTGTCAAAGCCTTCCAATATGCCTGTGGTCAGACAATAATTGTCGACACCATGGAGAATGCTAGAAAGCTTCTAAACCAAGCACGCATGGTCACTCTGGGCGGCGAACTTTTCGACAAATCAGGTAGTATCTCAGGCGGTAACGACAACAAAGGCAAACTGCACTTTGGTAATCGTGGCGAAACCGATTTGGCTGTGCTCAAGCAGACAGCGAAGAGCTTGGCCGACCAAGTACGCTGGCTCAAAGATTCATTGAAAGAGCTAGAAACGGCTCTCAACGAAGAGCGCGGCAAACTCAACAGCGCTCGTCAGGTATTGGCACAAAAGTCTGCCGAACTCGACAATAACCGCAAGTCAGTCAAAAACATGGAAGACGATGTCGAAAGCATCAAGCCGCAATTGCGTAGCAAGGGCGACGAGATGGACCTCATCGATCAAGAAGCCGTGCAAGTAGAAGCTCAAGTTAAGCTCTTAACTGCCGAAATCACCAAGCTCGAAGATTCACTCGAGGGCGCCCGTGATAAAGGCAAGAAGACTCACTTAGAAAAACTGATTATTGAATCAGAAGAGTTGAGACAAGCTCAAATAGCGGTTGAAACTGAGTTCAAAGAACTGCAACGCTTGATAGACGTAACTGAAACTGAAGAACGCGTTGAAATCAATAACCGCGAAAATCTCACCCTTCAGGCAAACGAATTGGGCGCTGAGCTCGACGAATTAGAAGCTCAAAGACCAACTCATGAAGCTGTCATCACTGGCATGCGCATCGCTATCGGCGAGATGGAGAAGAAGGTTTCAGCCATCTCTGATGAGCTTGAATCTATGCGCAAGGCCAAAGAAGACATACACGAGAAAGTGACTGCTTCAGAAATTGAACGCACCAAAATTGATCAAGAACTGATTCGCGTCAAAGAACATAGAAATGAGCGCAAGATGACTCACTATGAAATTGAACAGCAATTAGTTGTAGTGAAAGAACAAATTGCCTTGATTCTTGCTGAAAATCCGAACTACGAGCCCCCTAATGCTGGCACCGTAGAGCAGCTGAAGCAGCAAGTAGAGCGTCTGGAGCGCCGTATGCGCGCCCTTGAACCAGTAAACATGAAAGCTCTTGAAGATTACAATCAGACCGAAGAGCGGCAGCGCGAATTGGCTGAGAACCTTGAGACCTTGAGCGATGAGCGCGAGCAAATCGACCACCGTATTCTCGGTTATGGTCAATTGAAAAAAGAAAACTTCATGGAAGCCTTCACAGCCATCAATGCCAACTTCCAAGATATCTTCGCCGAACTCTCACACGGTACTGGCCGCCTAGAGCTAGAGAATCCTGAGAGCCCATTTGAAGGCGGCTTGATCATTAGAGCTCAACCGCGCGATAAGAAGATGCAGCGCATTGAGGCCCTATCAGGTGGTGAGAAGTCACTTACGGCTCTATCGTTCGTGTTTGCCTTCCAGCGTTTTGCCCCAGCACCGTTCTATGCCTTCGACGAAGTCGATATGATGCTTGATGGTGCCAATGCTGAGCGCTTAGCTCGTATGGTTAAGACTCAATCGGCTAGTGCCCAGTTCGTTGTAGTGAGCTTGCGCCGTCCGATGATTGAGAACGCCGACCATGCCATTGGTGTATCACTGAGAGCAGATGGTTTCTCTAGAGTCGTTGGCATCAAAGAAGTTCAACTGCCCGATGAGTCGCAACTTCCTGTGGCAGCTGGAGCTTAGTGCATGAGCAGTGACATATTTAACGATGTGACTATTCAGAATTTGGCGGGGGCACTCAAGCCTCCTACAAAGTCACGCAAAAAAGCCGCCCCAGTAAGTAGCGTGGCCACAGATTTAGATGCAAGCACCAAGGGTGGAGCCAAGAAAAAAGCCTCTGGTAAGAAAGCTAGCCCGCTCAGCACCAGAACTTTTCCCACCGAATCGTTTGCACCACCTTCACCAACTACTGATTTCGCCCCTCTGACAAGAGCCGAAATTCTTGCTCAGATGCCGGCAGAATTAACTGGCGAGCTTTTAGCTGATCCAGCCCTTGCACCTCTAGCAGCTGGTCTTGGCGAAGATCTGATGCAGCCAGAATCTACTGATGTAATTCGTTCTGGCAACGATTATGCCTTTAAAAGCGAACCAGACTCAGGTATTGAGATTCTGGTTAAGATGGCAGAGAAAGGCGAGATCGATCCAAAAAACGTCGATATCATCGACGTCTGCGACAAGTTCCTTAAAGCCATTGCGGCAAATCCCAAAGAAAGCTTACGCCTCAGTGGAAAAGTAATCTTCCATGCCGCAGTTCTTCTGCGCATGAAAGCAGAAGCACTATTATCTTTAGCTAATAGCAGCCTTAATCCAATTGCCGATGACTTTCTTGATTTTGACGATGAAGGCGGTCCGATTCTTTATGACTCGAACAAGCAAGAAGTTGGCAGACAGCTGACCTTCAAAGATCTTGAAGGAGCTATTGTTAGACGGGCGCAGCGCAAAAAGACTCAGGTTCGTGAGCGTAAAGTAACCCTCGAACAACTGATCGCAGCTCTGCGTGAAGCTGAGAAAGTTGAAAAAACAAGACAACAGAAAAAGCCAAAAGCCACCATTGATCTATCTGATCACCATGAAGTAAATGCTTATGACGATATTCTTGATCTTGCTCACGATGAAGACATTCAAGAATCAATTGAATTGATTGAACAATGGATCATTCAAAACATGCTCAGTGGGCAGGGTATAGAAGTTTTTGAGTTAGTTTTAAAACTGTCTGTAAAGCAAGACTGGGTTGAAGTATTTTTAGCCGCGCTATTTTTGTCAAATGCAGGTAAGATAGATCTAGAGCAAGAAACATTCTACGGACCGTTGTTCTTGACCCTCCCTATCAGTCTATCTAGCCCTTCCTCTAGCACTGACTCAAGCACGAACTCTAGCACTATTAGTAGTACCATCACCGAGAGCTGACAGCGCCATGAGCTTAAAAAATCACATCGAAGCACTTTTGTTTTTAACCGATAAGCCAATTAAGGCGGCGGTAATTGCTCGCACTCTAAATCAAGACGTGCAAGACATTCGCAAAGCAATGCTTGACCTTATAAACGACTACGAGACTCGCAATAGCGCTCTCGAAATCGCTGATGAAGACGGCTACATGCTGCAAGTCAAAGATGAGTTCTCTGGTCTTGTTGATGAATTTGCACCATTCGAATTGCCTACATCTTTGGTAAGAACTCTTTCAGCAATTGCTATTAAGCAACCGGTAGCTCAATCTGAAGTAATCAAATTGCGTGGTGCTGGTGCCTATGATCACATCAAAGAGTTGATTGCTCGTGAATTGATTCATCGTCGCGAAGACGGTCGCTCACCACTGCTGACGACAACTAAAAAGTTCCAAGAATATTTCAGACTATCAAAAGATGGCCAGACTTGGCGCCATCAGTTAGAAACTGCCACCAATAAAGACCGTCCTGAAGAAGAGCAAGTATCACTTCAAAAAAATGTACAGCTTGAGCTTTTCGATGCTCCAGTGCCAAGCACCGACAATGTGCAGCTTGACGCCGATACCGAAGCTCAGATTCAAGCAGCGGTAGACGCAGACAATCATGTTTATGACACGACTCCTAGCGACGACTCTGACGACGAAGAAAACGAGAGCGAAGTTAAGTCTCAAGTAGAATCTCAAGTAGAAACTATGGCAGTAATGCCAACTCAAGAAGTTCCAACTTCATCATATTAGTCAGTGCGAGATAAGTAATTGCTTCAAGCACCAGATGCAAGACAGGTTTCGTTTGGCGCTGTCTTAGTTGCTGGCGGCTCTGGTAGCAGGTTTGCAGCAGAATCAAACTTAGCCAACGAAGCACTGCCAAAAGCTGAGCCTAAACAATTTTTACCCCTTAACGGATATCGATTGTATATATGGTCGCTATCCAGGCTATATAAAAACGGTCAGTTCAGCAATATAGTCGTCACAGTGCCGGCTTATTTCGTTGATGAGATTAGCCTTGAGCTTGCCGTAATTTTTCCCAATCAAGACTCTTCAAAAATATCAGTCATTGCCGGTGGTAGTAGTCGGCAAGAATCTGTATATAAAGGATTGAGCAAACTATCTGAGCTTGGCAAGCCAGACTTTGCGCTGGTGCACGACGCGGCTCGCCCCTTTGTTTCTGCTAAAACCATCAGAGATGCCATAGATACAGTCACCACGAGAGGTGCCTGCACTGTCGCCACTCCAGTATCGGACACTTTAAAAAAAGTCGAGCAAGATAAAATTTGCCAGACAATTAACCGAGAACATTTATTTGCGGTGCAAACCCCACAGGCTGCGCCTTTCGACTTACTTTGGCAGTGTCACCAAGAGGCCGCCAAGCTTTCAATTGGTGTCACCGATGATGCAGCTATCTTGGAATATTTTGGCCATGAAGTCGGTGTATTCGCAGGATCAAATAGCAACATTAAGGTTACAGTCGTCGACGACATGCGTGCCTGTGAGCTTCTTACCCCTCTTTATCTACCTGATACACCTTTATAACCACCTGCGGTGCATATAGATTCAATAGCAAATCGCACCTCCCTCAAGAGTTGTCACCAGTTGTGGTGCCTCTTGCGCATTTTATAGAAACGACTAAAATTGATAGCAATCAGTATTTATTTCCAAGCATAAAAAAGGGAAAGCCATGGTTGACGATTATAGAGACAGCCCACAGGACAAACCTATATTTGCTAACGAGACCAAGTCTGGCAAAAGAGAAATTGATCTTTTTCCAGCCCTGCAAGATCGTCGCATGATGGCATTGGGTTCCGTTCGACAGAACGCACCAACCAGATTAGGCACCCAGATTTCAATATTCAGCCCAGTATCATTCGAAGAAGCCCTCGAAATTGTTGAATGCTTGCGCTCTCGCGCTGCCACCACAATTTCGCTCGAAAATATGAAAAAGCTCGACGCTAGTCGTCTCGTTGATTTCGTCGCTGGTGCCTCTGCTGCACTAGATGGTGACTTCCATAAACTGAGCGAACAGGTTTATGTATTCTGCCCTTCGAACATTCGCATCACTCCACCGGCTAAGCCAGTGGTTGAAACTCCGTATGTTCCTTATGGCGATACTCTCGCTGGTTTGCCAACTCCATCTGAATCTCTTAATTCAGATCTGGGCCTTGGCGCTCTTGATTTTCTCTATCCTGGTAGAGGTAGTCAAGGATCAAGCCAGTCGACTTCTCCTTGGACAAACTCGTAGTTTAATTAGGTCTGCTTGTTAAAGAAATCTAATAGTTCTGGCCCTGCGGCCTTTGCAAAGTTCTTCTTCAAGTTTTTTAACAGCTCCTCTTAACTCTCGCTGGTATGATTGAAATATGAAGCACCGGCGGGTTTTCCGCTTGTTGCCGCCTCCTCCTTACCTAATCCACCACAACATTCTTCCCCTTCGTCCAACGAGGGGGAAGTTCTGTTTAAGGCAAAAATGTCGCTCAATATTCGCACTGCTAAATTCAGATTCGCTTCACTTCTGCTCATACTTTCATTTGGATGTAGCGGTGCATCTTCAAAAACGAAGCTCGAGGCTCAGGTCGGAGATCAAGTCACCGTATCAGTGACAGATGCCACCATTCCTTTACCTGCCACAATTTTGGCTATTAACAAAAACAAGTACACAGTACAGATGTTGCCTTCTTTTCAATTTAAAGGCAGCGAACAGTTTCAGGTCTCCGCCAGGCAAATCAAGTTAGTATTCCCAGCAGGCACGGCTAATTCAAAGACCAACGACTTGAGTAGCAAAACGGAGGCAAAAGCTTCTAACCCTAAAGTGCTCAAAGCCACTGCCACTGCTGGCACCAAGGCAAAATCTCTGAGCGGATTGTACACGCGCTTTGGTCAAAGCTTTGCAGGCAAGAAAATGATTTGCCAAGAGGAGCTATTCTATTTCTATCCTGATGGCAGGGTCTATCACGCCTTGCCACCGGAGGGCCCCGCTCACTTAGACTGGGCAGAGGCAACACGAAAAACTCCAAATCTCTGCGGTACCTATGGCATCATCGGCGACACCATAGTTTTTCAGTGGAGTGGTGATGAAATCGATACGCCCGTCACATGGAAACTTCGCCACAAAGGCAATAATCTAGAACTTAATGGCAT
>Ga0172379_10006771_pt1 | contig 15167 bp, 15 predicted proteins | sample GrowelOW334metaG_FD_119756 | JGI IMG/M metagenome (GOLD analysis project Ga0172379, IMG submission 119756) | Groundwater microbial communities from an aquifer near a municipal landfill in Southern Ontario, Canada - Groundwater well OW334 metaG | ecosystem: Environmental > Aquatic > Deep...
GCCGGAGATTTATTCCCGCGCCGCCGCTCAATTGCTTTTTAGCCGAATTTATAAGTCAGCGCTGGGCGCCGATAAAATTGATTTTACGCGGCTGGCGGAACAACACCGTGAAGCGTTTGCCGTTTATCTCCGCCAAGCCGTCGCCGCTGAGCGGCTGGATCCACGCCTCTTAGATTTTGATCTAACTAAACTGACCGCCGCCTTGCGGCTGGAACGGGATGATTTATTTCAATATCTGGGCGCCGCCACTTTAGCCAATCGTTATCTCATCAGAGATGTCGTGACCAAAAAAATCTGGGAAACGCCGCAATTTTTCTGGTTGCGCGTCGCCATGGGCGTGGCGCTGGCGGAAACCGCTGACCAACGGACGGACAAAGCCATTGAATTTTATAATATTATCTCCACCCTGCACTTTCTGCCGTCTTCACCCACACTCTTCCATGCCGGCACCCTTTTGCCGCAATGCAGTTCGTGTTACCTGACCTTTATTGATGACTCACTCGACCATATTTTCAAAGCCATTGGCGACAATGCCCAGCTGTCCAAATGGGCCGGCGGCGTGGCTAATGATTGGAGTAGTTTGCGCGGTGTCGGCGCTTTGATCAAAGGCACCGGTGTCGCCAGCCAGGGCGTCGTGCCCTTCTTGAAAATCGCCAACGATACCACCGTGGCCATTAACCGCAGCGGCCGGCGGCGGGGCGCCACTTGCGCTTACATGGAAACTTGGCATTATGATATTGAAGATTTTTTGGAACTAAAGAAAAACACCGGCGACGAACGGCGCCGGACGCATGACATGAACACCGCCAACTGGGTGCCGGATTTGTTTATGAAACGGGTGCGCGACAACGGCCCTTGGACGCTTTTTTCCCCTGAAGAAACGCCGGAACTGCATGAAACTTATGGCGCCAAGTTTGACGCGCTATATCAAAATTATGAAAAAAAAGCGGCCGCTGGCGAACTCCGTCTCCATAAAACTCTCCGCGCGCGCGACCTTTGGAAAAAAATGGTCACCATGCTTTTTGAAACCGGCCACCCTTGGATTACCTTTAAAGACCCCTGCAATGTTCGTTCGCCGCAGGACCATGTCGGCATAGTCCATTCTTCCAACCTCTGCACCGAGATTACTCTTAACACTTCGCGCCAGGAAACCGCGGTTTGCAATCTGGGCTCGATTAACCTGCCCGAACACTTAACCGCCACCGGCCAGCTGGATTTACCCCGACTGGAAGCAACGGTCAAAATTGCCATGCGGATGCTGGATAATGTGATTGACATTAATTTCTATCCCACGCCGGAAGGCCAAACGGCCAATTGGCGCCACCGGCCGGTGGGCCTCGGCTTGATGGGTTTTCAGGACGCGCTTTACCGCCAAAATATCAATTTTAATTCCGCCGCTTGCCTGGATTTTGCCGATCAAAGCGGCGAGGCTTTGGCTTATTATGCCTTACTCGCTTCCACCGAGCTGGCACGGGAAAGGGGAGCTTATGAAACTTTTCCCGGCTCCAAATGGGATCGCGGCATTTTACCTCTAGACACTTTAGATTTGTTAGAAAAAGAAAGAGGGGAAAAAATTGATCTGCCGCGGACGGGAAAACTGGATTGGCAAATTGTCCGTCAAGCCATTAAAACACACGGCTTGCGCAACTCTAACTGTCTGGCAATCGCGCCCACCGCCACCATCGCCAATATCGCCGGCGTTTTCCCCAGTATCGAGCCAATCTACAAAAACGCTTATGTTAAATCAAATATTGACGGCGAATTTACTATTATCAACCAATATCTGGTGGCCGACCTCAAAAAGCTTGGCCTATGGAACCAAGCCCTGGCTAATGAACTGAAAGGCCGCGACGGCAGTATTGCCGAAATTGAGATTATTCCAGTGGCCATCCGGCAAAAATATCAGGAAACTTTTGACATCGCTCCCGAGTGGCTGATTCGGGCCGCGGCTCGGCGAGGCAAGTGGTTGGACCAAAGCCAGTCGCTTAATTTATTTGTCAGAAATACTTCCGGTAAAGAAATTACCGAGATGTACTTACTGGCTTGGTCACTCGGCCTAAAAACCACATATTATCTCCGTAGCTTGGGCGCCTCAGCCGTGGAAAAAAGCACGCTGGGGCTGCACCAGCAAGCCACTCGCCGCGACTCAGTCGCCAGCCAGCCAAAAGCCGAGCCCGCCGCTCCCGTTGTCTCGTTTTGCAAATTGGATGACCCGACTTGTGAAGCTTGTCAATAATTAAATAAAAAAATATGAAAAACAAAAGTATTATCAACAACTCGGCCACTGACCCCAATAAAATTTTACCGCTGACATACCCTTGGGCGCGTGAACATTATAAAACTGGCGTCGCCAACAACTGGGTACCGGAAGAAGTGCCGATGCAGGATGACATTGAGCTCTGGAAAAAGCAGGGCGCCGGCGCCCTGACACCGGACGAACGGCGGATGATTCTCTGGAATTTGGGCTTTTTTTCCACCGCCGAAAGCCTGACGGCTAACAATATTGTCCTGGCAATTTACCGCCATATCACCAACCCGGAATGCCGGCAATACCTCCTGCGCCAAGCTTATGAAGAAGCGGTGCACACCGAAACTTTTATCTACTGCTGTGATTCGCTCGGCCTCGATCCCGAGGAAATTTACAATATGTATCTGACAATTCCCAGCATCAAAGCTAAAGATGATTTGGTAATCGCCACCACCCAATCGGTTTTAGATCCGACTTTTACCACCGACACTGAAGAGAAAATCCAAAAATTTGTCCATGATTTAATCAGCTATTATGTGATTATGGAAGGCATCTTTTTTTACGCCGGCTTTGCCATGATGCTGTCGCTCTTACGCGGACGGAAAATGATCGGGGTCGGGGAGCAGTTCCAATACATTCTGCGCGACGAAACCGTCCATTTGGCTTTTGGCACGGATCTAATCAACACCATTATTCAAGAAAATCCAAAAATCTGGACCGCCGACTTTCAGCAAAAAATCAGCCGCGATATTCAAGCGGCCGTGGAGCTGGAAGGGCAATACGCGGTTGACGCTTTGCCACGGGGGATTTTGGGCTTACAGCCGGAAACCGTCAAACAATATCTGCGCCACATCGCAGACCGGCGGCTAGAACGGCTCGGTCTGCCGACGGTTTATGGCGATGATAATCCCTTCCCTTGGATGAGTGAAATTATCGATCTGCGTAAAGAAAAAAACTTCTTCGAAACGCGAGTGACCGAATACCAAACCGGCGGGCTCAATTGGGATTAATCAATTAATTCATAATTACCAATTTTATGCTTAAACGAAATTTAAGCGGCGGCAACGGTTGTTAGTTGCCAAAGAAAAGGGGCAATTTATTTGCCTCTTTTCTGTTGTGGACAAGCCTTTTGCCGCCACCGGTCAACTCTTGCTATGATTCAATTAAGAAAATATGATTAATCCTCTAAAACTCACTTGGCGGTCCGAGTCGCCAATAATTGTCCTGATTGCCCTTAGCGCCGCGGCCAGCGTTTGGTTTTATCAAAACATGCCGGCAATCGTGCCGATTCACTGGGGCTTGAGTGGCCAGGCGGACGGCTATGGTAGCCGGGGGTTTGCCGCTTTTTTCTTTCCCGCGCTCATCTTGGGTTTATATCTCTTACTGACCTTCATTCCTAATCTCGATCCCAAGAAAAATATCTACGCCGAATTCAAAAAAACCTACTGGATTTTACGGCTGACTTTTATTCTATTTTTTATTCTGATTTATTTCACCGCTTCTTTGGTCGGAGTAGGGTATAACCTGCCGGTGGGCCAAATTGTCTGCGGTGGCATCGGCCTCTTATTCATCATTATCGGCGCCTGCCTGACTAAGATTAAACCCAACTGGTTCGTGGGCATCCGCACGCCCTGGACCTTAAGTGACGACATAGTCTGGGAAAAGACCCATCGGCTCGGCGGCAAGCTGTTTATGCTTGCGGGCCTCGGCTTTATCGCCAGCATCACCTTGCCGGCCGGTTGGAACTTGGGCCTGGGCCTCGGAGTGACATTTTTGGCAATAATTATTACCGTTGTTTATAGCTACTGGCTTTCGCGCCAGAATTAACCGGGCAGAAGATAAAATTCACTTGTTGATAAGTGGATATTGCCTATTTTCTGGAGGAATGAGATAATCTTTTTACCCCAGTTATTGGGGTATTTTTATCCCTAACAAATAAGCTAAAATTATGTCTTTTTTTCAAGACGATGAGTCTTTAAACAGCGATGACACTGTCGCCGGCGACGACAACGCCGATGAAGTGGAAACCTTGGAAGGCGACGAAGATTTCGCCGACGATGACAGTGATGACGAAGATGAGGATGAAGATGAAGCAACCGAAGAATAAACTTCTGCTGCAAAAAAACCTTCGGGGAAACTCGGAGGTTTTTTTATTTAAAACAAGCGCAGTGATCAAGTCTCTAAACCACCGTAAGTAGCTGGCGTAGGGGCAATTCACGAATTGCCCCAAGCTAATTCAAAAATCTAATCCTTGTTAGATAATACAAATTACCTTAATTTATTACCCTCGTTTTGCCCTCGCCGGGCAGGCGTTATCCGCCGCGGCGGATAACCAAAGAGTCTTGGGTCATTTTGTCTTGCCTTCCAAGACAAAATGAGCAGACGCGCGGCTACTTGGCAATTATTTACTTTTGAATAAAAGACACTGTAGAGGAGTGCTGGTATAAAATCAGTCTAAAAAAATAACCGCGGGGTGATGACCGCGGATTTTGGTTTTGAGGGGATGGGGACGGATGATTATTGGATGGGGATTTTTTTGAACTTTGAGCCCTGACGACGGTCTCGCCAACGGCGCCATAAATTGCTGAGGGACGGGGGATAGTCGCCGCTACATTCAGAGTTGAATAATCCTGTCCAAATGAACGCCCAAGCTTTTTTTAAGCATTGATCAATCCTCCTTGTAAATTATTATCGGCTTTTGGCCTACTTCTGTCAACCAAAATTTTAATGTTTTCTGGCTCTTATTATCTTTTTAACCGCCGACAAGCCGTCTAACTGTTTTTGCAATAAATAATCCTTTAACCCCTCTTTACCCTTAATAATCTCGTAAGTAAATAATTCCTCTTCATCGTCGCCGGGATAGGGGAAGATGAATACTTTTAAATTATCATCATTTCTAAAATATTCAGTGACTTTCCAAGGATCAGTATCGCCGCATTCAAATATTATATTTTTGTCTAAACTAATAACATCAGGGATCCGGCCAAAAAAATTGTATTCCAAACTGGATTTTAAACCAAAATTATTTCTGATATATTCTTCTGCCAAAACTTTTAAAGCCAGATGATTATTACTGCCGCCCTGATAATCAATGCTTTTAATCTGGCCATCTAAAATTTTATCAACAGTTGTTTGATAATCGGCTTTATTAAAGCCAGTTTTTGTTTTACTGATTTTTATATACTTCCGGTTCAATAAATCCAAAACATCGCTTAGCCCCTGATAATCCGGACTGCCGGTGAAATTTGAATAAAAAATTTCAAAAATATCAGCTCCGTCCATAACTAATCTTTTAAGGGATGAAACTTATGATGCGTTTTTTCCGCGTAACGGTCAGAGGCATGAACATAACGAGTGGTGGTATTCAACGACTCGTGACCGAGCAAATGCTGCAACGCGGCCGGATTGGCCCCTTGTTCAGCCATATAAGTTGCAAAACCATGCCTCAACGAGTGGGCGCTGATCGGTAAATTAATTCTTAATTTTTCCCGATATTCTTTGATTTTATATTGCAAATAATTAGTGGAGATGCTTTTATTTTTTTCATTGCAATTACTACCGCGATAGGGGATAAAAAGGGCGGCCGAACTGTCATTCCGCTCGGCTAAATATTTTTGAATTGACTTATGCGCCCGCGGAGTTAAATAAACAAGTCTTTGTTTTTTGCCCTTACCCATAATAAAAATTCTGCCGGTGTTGTCTATCTGGCTCTTTTTTAAAGACAACAACTCGGAAATACGCATACCGGTAGAGAAGAGGACTTCGAGCATCGCCCGGTTGCGATCAGCAATAATTTTATTATTTTCCAGTTCAACCGGCGATTCAATCAATTTAATCATCTCCTGCAGCTCGGCGATTTGCGGATGTTTTTTTTCGGTTTTAATCAGCTTAACCGCTTCCGGGGCAATAGGGGAGACATAGTCCATATCAACCAAAAATTTAAGATATGATCTAAGGGCCGATAACATGCGATTCATTGAGAAGCTGGATAATTTTTTTTGGCCTTTATTTTGATTGGCAGTATTGCGGTCAATTGAAGTCAGGTAGGCTTTATAATAATTAATATCTTTCTTGGTCAAGTGATCAAACTTTAATTTAGCGTCAGTCAAATAATCCTCGAAGACCTTTAAGTCCCGCTCATAACTATATAAAGTTTCCTCGGAAAAATTATTAGTCCGGAGGTTTAATAGATATTCGTCTAGATAGGCTAATTGATAGGAGGGCATAGCGGGTTTATTGTATCATAGTTTAAAAGACCAAGTCAAACTGAGTGTAAGGGATATTATACTCAGTTATAGATAAGGGCCAGTTAAAGCCCTTGATATAATAAAAAGCCCCTGCGCGAGGCTATATTTAATTTTTGCTATTTAATTTTTTATATTTACTTGATGAATACCCTATTACCAAACATTAAATTAATATAATTAATTTTTTGGTCTTTGACTTTTTCTCTTAAAATCAGGTTTAGATTGGCCAGCTGGCGGTCCAAGTCATCAGCCGTGTTGAAATAGACGCTATAGCCCTTCTTCAGGACGGCTCGGACTTCTGTCCCCTGCCTGGTTGGCAATTGGAACGACTCCGGCTCTAGTCCCCCGGCAATTAATTTATTTTGCAGTAGGGAAGTGAAATTTATTACTTCAGGGTCAATAATTTTCTGCCCGATTTTAACCTCAGTGTCACTCAGATCATAGATCAATGGCAAACCCGGCTCCAGGACCGACAGGTCAATCAGACTCTCGCCTGACCCCGCGGCCGGCGCCGTAGCCTCAGCCGTCTCCCCCGCGACTAAAGTGACATTGGCAACTAAAACTTCTTTAACTGCCAAGCCGCTCGGGTCCAAATAATAATACCGGCCGTTACTAATATACACTATCTGGTTATTCTTCTCTTTAACCTCAATTTTCAGCGTTTTTAAGGGCCGTTTCTTGATTTGGACGCTATCTATCACAAAACGGCTTCGGAGGTCATTTTCGGCCATTTTTGAGCTAAAAAACCATAGATTTGACTGGGAAAAGACCCCAAACCGGCTCTTGCCCAGTTGATCGCGGATAACCGCCTCGATTTGACCCGCATCCAGGGTTTTAGTCCCTGTCACCTGAATATTCTGAATCCGGAAAACACCGGACCAAAATAAGATATAAGCGAGAAATAAAAAGCCGACCGCCGCGAGCGCCGCATAAACTTTAAAACTCCGCCGCTGCCAAAAATACTGCCGGACACGAAACGAGCCGTCGTTGCCATGGCGCGGGCTAAGCATCCGGCCGGAAGGGTGTTTGAATTTATTGCGGGACCAGAAAAACATAATAGAAGATAAAAACTTAAAGAGAAAAACTAAAGACAACAACTCAAAACTCAAAACATGGCTGTTTTTCGTTTTTATCTTTAATCTTTTAGTTTCCCTTATACCAGTCGCTCCCCGAACTAAAATCCGTGGTCAGATTATTTTTCTCCTGATGGCGCTCCAGGGCGAGCCTGATCAGTTCATCGAGAAGTTTCGGGTATGACAGGCCGCTGATCCCCCAGAGTTTGGGATAAATGCTGTGCGAAGTAAAGCCCGGAATGGTATTCGCTTCGTTAACATACAGTTTGCCCCCGGACAAGAAAAACTCCACTCGCGCCATGCCGGACAGGTCTAAGGCTTGATAAACTTGCAAGGAAATTTCTTGGGTTTTTTTGATCAATTTCTGGCTTAAATTTTGGGCCGGGAAATAATAAGCCGTCTGGTCGTCGTAATACTTGGCGGCAAAGTCGTAGAACTCGTTTTTGGGCGCCACTTCGCCAATCGCCGACGCCCGCGGCCGGTCGTTCCCCAGGACCGCGCACTGCAACTCCCGCGGTTTCCGTATCGCTTTCTCGACAATAATTTTCCGGTCAAAACGCGCGGCAAGGTTAATTGCTTTAACGAGCTCAGGCCGGTTATGCGCTTTGGAAATGCCAACTGACGAGCCGGAATTAGCCGGCTTGATAAACAGCGGATAACCGAATTTGGCTAGGCGTCGCAAAATAACCGAACGGTTTTTCTGCCAAGCGCTTTTCAAAAACCAGTCATACGGCCCCACCGGCAAACCGGCTTGCTGTAAAATCTTCTTCTGAATAATTTTATCCATACCCACGGCCGAGCCGAGAACGCCACAGCCGACATAGGCTTTATTGGCCATTTCTAATAGACCTTGAATGGTGCCGTCTTCGCCATAAGTGCCATGCAGGACCGGAAAAAAAACATCAATACCATAACCATTGCCAAAATGCGCCGCTCCCCGGCCACCGGCCACTGTCGCCAACTTTTTCTCTTCCGGGTCAGCGAGCAAAAACGCCGGCTTAACCAAGGCGTGTTGATTGCCAGCCGCCAACTTCAAACCTTGCTGGAGAAACTTAACCGCGTCGCGGCCGACTAACCACTGACCCTGTTTAGTAATACCAATCGGCACCACCGTGTATTTTTTCTTATCCAAAGCCTGCATCACTGATTGGGCGGAAACGATGGAAACCTCGTGTTCGCCGGAACGGCCGCCGAAGAGGACACCGATGGTGAGTTTTTTGTGTCTAGACATAGAGATAGTGTGAAGTTCAAAACCCTAAGTGCAAAGTTCAAATCAAGTTCAAAGATCAAAAGGTGCCAGAGTTTTGACATTTGAACTTGATTTGAACTTTGAATCTTTGAACTTTGAACTTATTAGCGCGTTTTGCCTTCAAATTATGTTAATTGGCGTGGTAACAAAGGATTAATTCTAGCAACTATTTCATAATTAATCGTCCCAATCTTCTCCGCCAAATCCTCCGCCGTGATTTCTAATTTCCCCTGTCGGCCGATCAAGACAGCTTCAGCGCCGACCGGCACCGGGCCAGCCTTCGTCACTTCAACTATCGTCAAATTCATGCTGACGCGGCCGCGGACCGGACAACGGACGCCGTTGATCAGCACTTCGCCTTTGTTGGACAAATGGCGGTCATAGCCTTCAAAGTAGCCAACCGGTAAAATCGCGAGTTTGGTTGGTCTGGCTGGTTTATAAGTGCAACCGTAACCAATACAAGCGCCCTTGCCTACATATTTTACCGCAATCACCCGCGTTTTCCAAGCGAGAACCGGCCGGAGACTAAACTTGGGATAAATTTTCAGAGTTAATTTTTTCGCGGCCGCGCTCGGCCAGAGGCCGTAGAGGCCAATCCCTAGGCGAATCAGATTAAACCGGCTGTCCGGCCGCACCAGGGCCGCGGCGCTGCAAGCAAAATGCTTGAGTAAGATATTAATGCCGGCTTTTTCCAATTTAGCAACAAAACTATTAAACCGCTTAATCTGCAGATCCGTGAACTTCTGGTTCTCTTCGCTCGCCGCAAAGTGTGAGAAGACTCCCTCTATTTCTATATTTCTATATTTCTTTATTTCTTTTATTGTCTTTAACGCCTCACTCTCCCCCACTACTCCGAGGCGCGAAGTCCCGGTGTCATATTTAAAATGGATTTTCGCGGTTTTATTTATTTTCTTCGCGGCCGCATTTATCGCTCGCGCCGACGCCAAACTATACACCACCAAACTGATATTATTTTTGACCGCCAAGCCGAGGTCGCCAAAATAATATGACAAAACCAAGATCGGCTTTTTGATACCGTTCTTTCGCAGTTCCAGCGCCTCGTCCAGATTGACGACCGAGAGCCAGTCAACTTCCCGCTGAATCACTTTAGCCACTAGAACCATGCCATGGCCATAAGCGTTACTCTTCACCGCCGGGGCCAGTAAAACTTTCCGCCCCAAAATCCCCCGGAATTGGCGGAGGTTGTGGCGGAGATTTGAGGTTGATATTTCTAGCCAAGAGTTATTGACAAAAATATTATTATATGCTAAGTTAATAAATATAAACTCCATGTGTACTAACCACAAACTGCAAGAAAGGACAAGAAATGCCTAATAAACTTGTGTTCACTACAGATGTAATAACCATTTCGAGCGGAATCAAATGTGAGCATTGTGGAGAGACCATCAGCAGAGGCAAACAGTATCTGTTGATTTCCGGCCACGGCCACAATACCGCCAGCGGTCCGGAATACCACTTCTCTATCCATCTCGACTGTCGGGGAGAAGTTGAGACCACGAGGCACCTCAACCATCTAAACATTGATCTCTAAACTACTGTCAATTCCAAAATCCCACCCTGGGGACCTAACACAATTAAGGTCCCTTTTATTTTTACTCAACCACCTTGAATGACTTAATAATTTTTTCTTTGATTTCAGCGGCGGGCGAGTTTTGGATACTGCAGTCAAAACTCAAAAGGTAAAAACCGTTGTCTTCCAAGAGCAGGCCGTCATTAGAGCATTCGGCGCCAATCGTCACTTGATAAGCTTTTTGCCCGCTGAGTTTGGCATCAGCGACTTTTTTAATGCCACCTAGACCCTGGTCGGCCAATAAATCCGCTAAATTTTTGTAGTTAGTCTCGCCGCTCTGCGACTTGAAAGCTTTGGCGAGGCTAGCGAGATCCGGCCAATAATCCACGGTTAAATATTTATAATAACCGGGATTGGCCTCGCCCATCACCGCCAAATCGGCGTCAGCGTTAAACACTAAGAACTTGGCCAGTGTGCTGGAGGTTTTCTGCTCCTCGGCGGTGGCAGCCTCAAACAAAAAAGTCTCGGGGTAGCTAATCTCAAAGTGCTTGCCCTGAAAAGTTTTCCAATCGCCAATCTCGGCCGTGGCGCGGCGGAGCGGTTCAACTAGATTGGTATTAATACTACTCAACCGATTATTTAAACTTAAATTCGCGCCGGCCTCACACTCACTGACCTGATTTTTGGCCGCGGCCGCTTCGGCTTTAAGTTTAGTTACCTGGCCGCGATACAGCGAGCTGACAGCGACCACGGCAATAATGGCCAAAACGACAACGGCGACGAGAGCGAACTTTAGCCACAAGACGGCGTGGCTTTTTTTGAAGAGGGACATAGGAGGAGGTATTAGATTATTATTTAAAATCACATAACACATAACATGGAACAAGGGTGGTTATAGGTCTCTTGTTATGTGTTCCATGTTATGTGATTTACTTCCCTTGGTTCTATTCTGTCGTCACGCCGTCAAACTCGGGGCCGTTGGCTTCGGCCTCGGCCTTGGTGGCGCGAACGACGCCATCCTGATGGTGCGCCGGGGAATAAATGGTGTAAAGCTTTAGCATCTCGGAAGCGGAAGTATTAATCACATTATGCTGCGCGCCGGCCGGCACCACAATCGCCGACCCGTCCGTCACCGCGTACTCATTGCCGTCAATCAGGCACTTACCCATCCCCTTTTCAAACCGGAAAAACTGGTCATTGTCCGTGTGCACTTCCAGGCCGATTTCTTCACTCGGCTGCAAACACATCAGCACCAGCTGGCTGTGCTTGCCAGTGTACAGGACATGGCGGAAGTCGGTGTTCCGAAGGGTCTCTTTTTCAATGTTAGCGTTAAAGCCTTTCATAAAGTTAGAGGTTATTTATAAAATTTTATTTTTTTTCGTTCCCTTTTTACCTCCCAAAACGATCTTCGGGGTTTTTGCTTTTTCTCACTTTTGTTGGTTCTCCATCTGGACCGATAGCCAAATCAGTATCAAGGTCTGCCGCCGCTGGTCTTTGATAGGTACTCGGTAATTCATTCTTCTCTTTGAACAATCGCTCTATTTCAGCCCTTCGTCTTAAATCCTTAGCTTCTTTAGTTTCATTGGCGGGTGGTAAAAAATAGTCTGAGAATGGTTTTTCTGGCGGCATATTTTTTTAAGTTAAGGGTGAGTTAGTTTATTTTTTTAATTAATTTTAATTTCTCCGACTTTTTCAATTTCTTAATCCGCGCTTCCTCGCGCGCGGCCGCTCCGCGATTCTTAAACTTCCTACTATAAACCACCCTCACCGGCCGCCGCGCCCTGGTATACTTGGCGCCGAGCCTACCGCCATTATGCTCCGCCACCCGCCGCGCCAAGTCCGTGGTAATGCCGGTGTAGAGAGTGGCGTCGGAACAGAGGAGGATATAGAGGTGGTACATAGTTAGTTGTTTTTGTAAATTTTATAGTTAATCAAACTAAAAACATTCGCTGGCAAAAAGCGCTAATTCCTATTCCATTTGTATTACAAGTCTGGACTCTATATACCGGTACATTATTTATAAAAATAGTATAACCTACATTTATACCACTAGCCTTCTTAGCTATTATCACATCTTTTATTTTTGTCTGCTTGTCAATAGGTTTATAGATAGTAACACCCAAATCATTAACAATGATTACATATAAATCTTCGTCTTGACAATCTGTAATAAAATTTAAGAAATCATTTTTTTGCTTTGGTGTTAAATTATTAAAAGCATCAAAACAAGTAGTATTCAATAGAGATTGATATTTTTTACCATGCTCTCTGGCCCAAATCAAAAGTTTTTGATTATTCTTAGCCGTCCTCTTTAATTCACCCCTTTTATTAATATTCTTACCAGTAATTTTGAAAATGTGGTCATGTAGTTCTTTCCACATTTTATTTTGCTGTTTGATAAAACTAAAACCGAAAAGTTTTTCTAATTTTCTTTGACCTAAATTTTTTAATGTTCCGGTTCCCGATTTAGCAATAGATTTTATGGAAAATCTTGTTTTCTTTTTGCTAATATGCTCCGCATCAACATCGGAAGTTGATTGCTCAATAACAAAATGACGGCCAGTCCAAACAACTCCGATGATCTTACCCTTTTTATCTATTTCGTTATCTAATATTTTTTTAATTTCTGGCTGAATTTTTATAAAATTATCATTTTGCAATTTTAATCTCTTCTTACCGTCTTCTCTTGCTAAAACTTGGTTAGATAATTTGGCTAAATTTTCACTATAAGAAAAAGTTATTTTATAAAGATGACAAATATACTGACAAACTAATAATTCAAAATAGTCCGCTTGAGCTCGATTTGACTTTTCTTTATTACCCTTTTTCATATTTAATTAGTTAAAATAAGCACTAACTATTTTATTAATTTCTTTTTGTTCGCGTTCAAAATTATAATTTAGATCCTTTTTAATATTTTTAATAATATTTTCTGATATACTGGCTATGATTTTTATCTCTTGAACTTTAAAATTAGGCATGGGTAATTTTTTTATATCCCTAATCTGAATTGAATTAGTGTGATTTAATAATTTAATTATTTTATTATAAATATTACTATTCAAAATACCAACAAAAAATTCTGGGGGGTATTTTAAAGGATCTTTCGGAAAAAAACACATGGCCTTATTGCTTTCCCAAAGCGCTCCTCTTTCGGCTATCCTTGCCGACAAAGAAGAGCATATTCCTGAGATAATAAAACCGTCTTTATTACTTTCTAGATTTAAGTTTTTTGAGATTTTATAATTTTTTATAGATTGTTTATCCCACTTTATACAATATTCTACAGGAGAAAAATACTTTATATCTCCACCCTTTTTATGATAAAACTTCCAATCACCGCTTGCCTTAATTACCTCTATCGGTATTTTCTGTAGACCACCGTTTCCAAACTGTCTCCCCCGATAATCTATAACACCTAAAAACGCTTTGTTATTTGTAGTATGCATCCCAAGCCCACCATTTAAAAAATCAACTAATTTTGGAAAAACTTTCATCTTATTAAGTATTGTGACATTGCCATTAAATCCAAAAATATAATCAGGGTTATTTAAAATTTCTCTTTGATTTATTCTTTTTTTAATCCCACTATAATCAGCTACTTGGTTGTTTCTACAATCGTTAAAAACAACAAAATGATTTTTGTCTGGCTTTTTATTTTTTAAATATATTATACAAGTATTTACCGACGCGCCGGTATCTTTAAATAAATTCTTAGGACAAATAGTTATTTCATTTATAGTATAGCTGGTCAGTAAAAATTTTCTTAAATTCTTATGAATTCCTAGGGTTAAGAAAGTATCGCTAATAATAAAACAAAGCTCGCCATAAATTTTTAAAAGTCGACAGCTTAAATAAAGAAACATGGCGTATGTATCATTAGCCCCTATTTCTTTATATATTTTTTTAAGCTCGCCCTTATTTTTTTTTATATAGCCACTTTGTTTATTAAGATAAGGAGGATTACCAATTATATGGCTAAACTCTTGTTTTTCGTTAAATAAACTATTACTCAAACTAGTTTCTAGCAGAGTATCTTTGATGACTATATTTTCTATTCCTAATTTAGTTATTATTTTATTTGTTTCGGGATTTATATCCCAAACGGTTATTTGTTGCGGCGATAATAATCTTTTTTCTAATATTTTAGAAACAAAAGCGCCATCACCTCCGCTGGGTTCAAGCAAATTACTTTTTGAAGTAAAACTTTTTACAAATTTATTAACCATATACTCAACGGTGTGTTGAGGTGTGTAAAAAGCTCCTAATTGTTTTTGTCTGTTTTTATCCATAATTACACTTAATTTATCACGACTCCCTCTTGATCTTCTTCACCCCCCCATATACTTCCTCAAAACCTTCGGAATCTCCACCGAGCCGTCTTCGGCCCATCCCTACCATTTTCCCTAGAAGGTGAAAATGGTTATCCATATTTACAATGTGCATTTTTTGCACATTACTTTTATTGATATTCCAGTATGTGCAAAATTTGCACGGACTGAACTAGTTCCAAAATGGAAACAATTGGGGCGTCTATTTTTTGTTATTAACACCAATTTTCCACACTCCTTTTTCACGAAAAGCCGGAATGGTTTGCCGTTTGGCTTTATTAAGAAGAGTAATAATGGATTCATCTTCTTTTTTGGCATATTCAGAAAGCCGAATAATTTTATCCCCTTTTAGATAGGCGATCCTTTTGTGAAAAGATTCTAAAAGCGCCAGGGATAAAACTTTATCCATGATAGCGGTTTTTTTCTTGTTGCTATTTTTGTATTCTCCAAAGGACTTATAATAAGCGGCCTTTTCTTTATCGCGAATA
>Ga0172379_10006772_pt1 | contig 15165 bp, 12 predicted proteins | sample GrowelOW334metaG_FD_119756 | JGI IMG/M metagenome (GOLD analysis project Ga0172379, IMG submission 119756) | Groundwater microbial communities from an aquifer near a municipal landfill in Southern Ontario, Canada - Groundwater well OW334 metaG | ecosystem: Environmental > Aquatic > Deep...
CCCCACCGCTCATACTACCAGCATGTGCAAATAGGTTTTTGTTGCGTATAGCCAGATACAATGCTCCATGACCACCCATGCTTAAGCCGGTGATTGCGCGTGCAGCTCGATCGGGAATGGTGGCATAATGAACATCTACGTATGGTAGCAAATCACAGGTTATAAATGATTCGTACTGGAAAGTTGAATCAATTGGACTATCGAAATACCAACTACTGAAACCGCCATCAGGGCATACAATAATAAACTGATGCTCGGTGGCAAGCGACTTAATCGAAGGCACCGTTTTTACCCATTTTGAATAGTTATCGCTGTAGCCATGAAGCAGATAAACCACCGGATAATGTTTGTGCTTTGAATAATTTTCAGGAAGTACAACCACACTTTTTATGGGCCTGTGCATTTGGGTAGATAACACGGAAATTGTGTCGACCTGCAAGCGGCCGTAAGCAAACTGAACAATAATTACAACAATTAAAAGAAAGGTTATTCGTTTCATTTTCAGAAAAGTAATTTATTTTTTATAATTATCAGATAGAACCTGAAGAATTAAGTTATACATTATTAGCTTTAAACGGATCGTTATTGAAATACTCAGGTGCATTCAGTTTGGCTTCACCTGGTGCAGTTGGTGGTGTTGATTCCAATTGCAAGGCTATTTCATTATCCAATTCTATAAGTTCCACTTGTGGAACAATGTATGTTTGTTTATTTGTGTTCATAATATTTGATCTTTTGTAATATTTAATTAAATTAATTTTTCTCGTTCCCAACACTCTCTAAAAAAGGTGATACTTGAGAGAGTGAACAGATAGAGTTACAGAATTTGAGAAACATCAACTTTAAATCAATCAATAATTATTTTTTTTATTAGCGTTCTTCTATCATTGCTAACTGATACAAAATAAACTCCCGGAGTTAGTGCATTACCCAATACACCAGAAGTGGATTCCAATGTTTTGGTTAACAACTTCTGACCTACTGCGTTGTAAACTGCTACAGTAGTTTCGCCGTTTGCTCCGTTTATCACAATCTGATTATCAGCATTCCGTGAAATCCAAACATAGTTGTTTGGATTTTGGTTGATTTCTGTAGCTACTGAAGGGGCTTTGAATAGCAATGTAAAGCGGCTTTCATTATTAGCTGTTACATCTGAATAGAAATTGTAATCTGCCACTGTCAAATCCTGCTCAGCATTCAAGATATTATCCCTAAGAACGATTTGTGACCCTGATACAAAGTTTACAAACTGTGATGCTTTAATTCTGAAGTTATTAGCTTCTCCGGTGCTGAAACCTAATGTAAGTTGCGTCAGATCGTTCACACCGTTGATTGTTACTTGCTCGTTTCCTGCCAATGTGTAAATTTCAGGGGTTGAAGCGGAAGCATTCGACATTTTTGGAGAATCATAGTTATCAAAACTATTCGACGCACCGGCATTGAAATAAATCAAAGCTTGATCGCTGCTTAATCCATTCGATACTTCCAAACGTAATAAAGGTTGAGGACTTGCTGTACTTGATTTTGATTTGAATCCATTAGATCCGTTATCTGCATGAGCACGTTGACTGTTCGTTACAGAAAGTGTCCCTGAAGTCTGACCTGCATCCACACGTACCCAGAAAGCCTGCATTGGAGGTATCAGGTTGGTAACAGCTTTTGCTCCTAGTGAAGTACCTACACCACCGGTTGCATTGTATGTATCAAACACGTATGTTGTAGCACCCGTAACAGGTGCAGGAGCTGTTTTTGTACGATACCAAATAGTAGTTGACAAGTGGTTTTTTGTAACATTAGTCCAGTCTAAATAACTTGGATACGGATTCCCAACCAGATTAAATCCTTCTTTAGTCTGACCTACTGTACGGTTAACAACAATCTCTTTCGTACCCGTATTTAATGTACCACTGAAAGAAACCACTCCGGATGAAGCCAGATTAGCTATATAACCCTGCATCACATTCAGTGAGGTTGAAGTATTAGTTATGGTTGCCCATGGAACAGTGCTCCCGTGTGCTTCATCATACCAAAAAACCGGATTTTGGGATGTTGCAGAAAGCACGTTCGTAATTGCTTCTGAAACAGGACTTGAAAAATACCAGTTACGTCCTGATGTCAGATATTGTTGCACAGTGGCTGTTACAGCTTGTGGAGAACTTGTGGTATTATCAACCAAGGTAGCTGTACCCGTGGCATCGCTTTGTAAGGTAATAGCTCCAACAGTTAGTGCATTGCCCGAACTTAATTCAAGACCTGCTCCGGGTGCAACGGTAATGCTACTGACTGCGGTTGCCTGATTAATGATTAGTTTATTCGATGTTACCACCACATCACTTACCGGTTTTAATGTCAAATCAGAAATATTTGTTGGTAATGAAACGGTAATAATATCGGCAAAATTGACAGACCTAGTACTAAACAAGGCAAATGAACTTATTGATTTATTTTTTTTATTTACTATTAAATTACTTGAATTAAAAGCCAGTGTTTTAATACTGTCTGCAATAAAAAAACTATTTCCCCCTGATTTCCCTTTTATTAAAAAAGTAGTTTGGGCATTTAGACCAACTAGCATAAAGCTGGATAAAATCACAAAAGTGATTCTGATATTTTTGTGTTTCATAAGATTAACATTTTGTCTGTTATTAATATTTGATGATTAACTTTTAATTAGCACTTACCCGAATGAAAGCATTAACATAGGATAAGACTATTGCAAATTCAGTTTTTTTGAACATGAAATTCTATTTAAGACAATTAACGCCTTGGTTAAGTTGTAACTTCAGTTGTCCATAGATGTAGATACCTATTGTGCCATTTGGCAATGTTATTTCACCAACAAGTTGTTTATTAACTTTTTTCAAATCAACAAAGATAATCCCATTCGGATGTGGCATTGAACCCTTTACATATGATAAATTTCCTAAAGCCGGGGCTATTTTAATTGTTTTAAATCCGGGTGTTGCCGGTTCGATACCAAGAACAGTAGCCAAAAAATCGTACATAGGGCTTGCACTCCAAGCATGACAATCAGAGCGCGAAGGTTCAGGTTTCTCAGCAAAAGTGGTTAATCCATTGGCAATCATTTTGTGCCAAGTACCAATGTTTCTCAAGTATTCATTTGCAAAACCAACTTTTTTCATTGCCCGAAACAAATAGAACTGATAATAAACAGTGGCTTGAATTAATGACTTGTCAGTCAATAAATTATTAAAAGCTGCTAATTCTTCCTGCGGAGTTAATGAACCCGATAAAATACCCATAATAGAAGCATGTTGAGAATAACTTGTATGAGCGATATCATCAGCATACAATCCTCTTGATTTATCAAAACAACGCATTTTAACCGATTTATTGATAGTATCAAGTAGTTTATTGTATTTTTCAACTTCGTGTTTCTCACCAAAAGCTATCATTAAATCTATTGCATCCTTCAATGTATAAGCAAGTTGCAATGACAAGATTGATGACCCACCATTCATTCCTCCAGGTGCTACACCTCCAAGTGGGAAATCATTATTCCAAGGCCATTCTTCAGACCAATCGGTAAAATTCCAATGTGGCATTGCTCCTAGCATACCTGTTTTTGGGTCTATCTTATCTGCATACCAATCAATAATAGTTTTAACCGTAGACAAATGTGACTTGACAAAAACATCGTCTGTTCGATGCATCCAATAATCGTGCACCATATTTATCCAATAAAGTGAAAACGGTGGAATAATCTGGTCATAACGTGCTGGATAACGACTTTTTAGGATTCCTTCAGCTGTTCGCGACCAGCTGAGACAGTTGATTGCTTTGCGCATCAATCTATCATCACCACTCACATAAAGTGATATAAGTGCCTGTATACGAGTATCGCCTGTGTATTGAAGTTGTTCGTAATACGGGCAGTCATAATAAGTATCTCCAGCACAAAGTTTGGCGGTCCGCCAACCGACTTCCCAAATCTTTTTCAGCGATGAATCGCTGCTCGAAAAAGTCGCGTTTTCTTTGAATGGATAACCTGTGTATTCACCGATTATACTGTTAAATGTTAATGGTTCGTTTGCAGTTTCAATCGTGATTTGAATATATCTGTAGGTTCGATACCACAAAGGAGAATAGTTTCTATTTTCTCCACCATCGATATAAAATGAATCAATTTTTCCAATTATTGATTTCCCTATAACCTCATTTCTATTTCCTTTATCTGTTTTATTCAGATACATTGCTTCAGAATAAATGACAGACACTTTTGCATCTCGTCCTTTGCTAAATTGGAATGTTGGATAGGCATTCGTCAGAACTCCTTGGTCAAAAAGAATAATTGCTTTTTTATTGGGAGCAATTGTAATTGCACTATCACCTTTCAGGAATCTATCGGTTATTAAAATGCCACTACTTCGACGAACGGTACTAAGATGTTCTAACTTGCTTTCCAACAAAGGAATATCGCGTGGAATAAGTGCTCTAATATATTGTGTCGAAGTTAAATAAGGACTTCCTGATTTTCTTTCAACAGCGGACAACCAAGACTGGTTATTATCGTTTATTTGATTCCAATTCCAAGCATATTTACGTCCATCGATTACATCTCCTGGTCCAACATCCTGCATGTATTTTGTTGATGGGGAGTATGATGCATCCCTTATCGTTTTCCACGAATTATTGGTATTTACAACTTCCTCTGTTTTACTATTCCCCTGAACAATTAAGCCAATTTGTTGCGAAATTTGCGCACCTGGACTCCAAACTCCGTAATGCCATACAGTTGCAGAGATGAGATTCTGTCCCTTTATCAGAAATGAAGCTATATCAATCGTTTCGTAATACCAATGTAGAATATCTCCAGTGGCTGGTCCTCTAGCTACGCGTTTTCCATTTACAAAAAGTTCGTATCGCTGATCTCCAGATACGTTGATAACAAAACTGTCAGAAATTGATTCAATTTCAATGGTTTTCTTAAAATGGTAAACACCATAGTCATAAGTTGAGCCTGTGGCCCCCGTAATCCATTTGGCACTCCATTTTCCGTTTAGTAAATGGGTACTTGGCTTGGCTTGTCGTACTTGTTGAGCACTCAATGACAAATAATTAATAAAAATAAAACAGAACAATATTCTGATTCGTAATTGGTTGTTATTCATACAGGAGTCTATATTATTTATCATTATCAGTTTCTAAAGCCCAATTGTCAGTTCTAAACGGTGAGGCCGGTAAATTGGCACTGTTCCCAAGATTTGCATCTGTTGGATTATTCGACCACCCATATCTTACTGATACTGGGCTTGAAACTTTTGGGCTATAAATCTTAATACTTTTCCCATCAGGCAAAATGGTTGCTTCGGCTTCAACAAATTGTCTGTCTTCTCCTGCAATCATAAAACCAGTGAGGGGTTTATTGTTAAGTGCTTTTAGGCCATCTCCTATTTCTATAAAAGAAACAATGGCCTCATTTCTCTTATTATATGTTACACTTTTAAACAATGGGCTACTACGCACTATATCCCGAAATCCATACACATCATAGAGTGCTAATCTTGAGAGACGGTTTCCAATTTCTAGCTTTCGTGTAGGATGTATATTGGTTTGGCTACCTAAATCTGTAGCTACAACCATTCCAATATCGCTAAATTTGTTAAGGGTTAATCGCTGCGATTCACGTAAATGTGGCCAAGCATCAACAATTTCTGAACCAGACTGCTTACCATCGTATCCTGCCAATTGAACGAAATAAAAATTCAATGTGCTATTATTCAATGATTTACGCCAAGAGGAAATTAACATCGGAAATAAGTGTTCGTATTGCTTTGCTCTATTTGCATTTGACTCACCTTGATACCATATCACTCCGCTTATTGAAAAAGGAAAGTGTGGTGCAATCATGCCATTGAATAAATCCCCTGGAGCATGACGTTGGCCTGGTACATCCCACGAATAGCGTAATTGATTGTCTGTTGGCTCCCCTTTTTCCAAAGCCATTTGTGCTTTGTTATAACGATTCAAAATTGGTATCGTAAATGAGTCTGTGGCTAATTCCGGTCTTGGTATCCAACTTTCAATTGATGTTCCACCCCAATGTGATGAGATGATACCAACTGTAACTTGAAGTTTTTTTTGTAATTCAATTGCGAAACTCAGTGCCACAGCTGACAATCCCAACACATTTTCCGAATCGGTATTCACCCAATTACCTCCACTATCGAAGCATGGATTGGTCGATGACCATTGTGGCTGTAGGAAGAATCGCACTTTTGTATTGTCAGTAAGCTCGATTGCTGATTTCGCAACATCGGTTTGCCAAACCCTCATTTCCATATTTGATTGACCCGAAGCCAACCAAACTTCACCAACAGCAATATTTTTAATTACAATACTCTCTTTTTCGTTTTTAACAATTAATTTTAATCCTACTTGTGCTTTCATTGGTGGAATTTTTATTTCCCACTTTCCATTATCATCAGACAAGGTATTATAACTTTTTCCTGATATAGTTGCATTTACAATTTCTTTTGAATTAGCAATCCCCCAAATGCAAAGCGTTTTATTTCGTTGTAAAACCATTCCATCCGAAAATAGCGGAGCTAATTTTAATTTTCCAGAAAAAATTCTGGTACTTTCTACTTCGAAATTTTTAAACGTTACACCTACATTATTCGTGTAGAGTCCAATCCGTCCCAAACCAAATGCGGGTTGATCATTTTCGATTCCTTTTTTTATTATTAATGTATCCGCTTTTAAGTCTGTAATTGTTATTTTCCACATTCTCCAGTCTTCTTTATCAACCATTGGCGCACGTCCTATTGCCAATCTATAAGTCGTATTAACCGAAAGAAAAGTGGAAAGTTTCATTTCCTGCCATTTGCGAAAGTGCCCGTATTGCCAACGTAATAACTGAATAACAGGAACTTTGTTTAAATTACTTAATCTTAAAAGTTGAAATTCATCTTTGCTAATTACATTGAGCAGAACTCCAAATTGAGATCTAATACCAGTTTCCGTGCATTTAAAATCAATACTTGTGCTACTCCATGGACTTTCTTTGGTCATCCCCATATTCACAACACTATATTCAGGGAAAGTGCTATTTTGATTAATTAATGGCTTGATTGAATCTCCCTCAAACTGCCATTTGCCAAAAAATTCAGTCCATTTATTAACAGCAGAGTTGGCAATTAGTTGTTGTTGAAAAAGGAGGATAATCAATACTCCTAAAGTCCATTTTATTTTTAGGTTCTTCATTCTCTTAAAAATTATTAGTCATTGTAATATTCATCTGAAATCATAAAATAAGGTGCACCCGAGATTCTATCAACAGCGTCCGGTTTTTTCTGTTCCCAGTAGGGGTGATCATGGGTCTGCTTTTGCCATTCTTTTATCAATCCGGGCAATAATCTGGTTGCTTCAACTCCCTTTTTGGTATCTGCAATATTATTTAATTCAAATGGATCATTGACAATATCATAAATTTCAATCATCGGACGCGGGTAATTAAATATCTGTGATTGTTTTATCGATAATTTGCCTTTTCGCTGCATTTTTTTTAGCGAATACCAACTAGGGCTTGTTGTTAAATCGAGTGATGTACCATGTGGTAAGTTGTAATAAGCATTATAAATATATTTGTACTTTTCGGTTCTCACACGACGGATGTAATCGTCACTGTCGTGCCAATTTCTCTCAGAGTAAATATAGTCACGACCTCTCAATGTATTATCGAAAAGAAGATTTGCAATGCTTTTTCCGTACATAATTTGTGGCGTTTGAATTCCTGAATCGTAGAGTGATGCTTTGGCACGGGGAAAAGGCAAGCCATTATCGCTTAAAAATACAATAATTGTATTGTCCAATAGTTTCCTTTTTTCTAATTCAGCTATCATAATTCCAATATCCTTATCCATTCTTGAAATCTCATTATAATAATCTAAAAGATCATTTCGAGTATCTTTGTCATTTAGTAAATAGGGCGGAATTGAAACCTTGCTAATTTCATTTACTTGTGGAGTATTAGCATTATTATAAGGGCGATGAGGATCTACAAATCCAACCCATAGGAAAAACGGTTTATTGATGTTTTCATCCAAAAAATGATTGTAATTTTCATACACACTCGACTCCAAACCTGCTTCAAGTGGTTTATATCCACCTTTTAATAATGTAGTAAATTGTTTATCACCATTAGCACCCCAATGTCTTTTAAGTATTGAACCTGAAGCATATCCAGCAGATTTTAAATACGAAGGAATCATCAATGTTTTATCATCGAGTGGAGCAAATAAATCCTCTGCACCAATAGTGTGTGCAAAACAACCCGTCATCATGCTAGTACGTGATGGACTCGACTGAGGCGATGTGTTAAAAGCATACTGAAAACAAATGCCTTGTATAGCCAATTTATCAATATTGGGCGTTTTAATACCCTTATTTCCATAGTATCCGAAATCCATACGGCATCGTCTGCAATAAATACAACGATGTTCGGTCTGTCGAACGATTGACTTTTTTGACCCAACAATAAGGATGGAGAACAAATGAGAGTCAATAAATAGGTTTTATAGTTATTCATACTTAATAAATAGTTTTATTATGAAAATCAAAATTCTTAGATAAATCAAAATTCTTCAACAACTTCTCTTTTTTCCATCCATGCCAGCATATTCAATACTAAATAATTCCAGTTCTGAAATCCGGGATTTAATATGGGTTCACCATTTTCCGGCTGATAATACTCATGAAGTGTTCCACTCTTTTCAAAATCTTTTCCAAACATAATAATCGTTTTAGACGCAAGTTCTTTCGCTTCATTCTTGAAACCGTATTTAACCAGGCCGCGCCAGGTCATGTAATTGGAAATCCCCCAAATAGGACCAAGCCATGATGACGGATTGCCGCTTGCCTTCAGATTATACATTTTCTCCAGTTTCGAAAGCGTGCGAACGCCATAAGGTGCATTGAACGTTTTAGTATTTTTGTAATGCTCTTCAACCATACGCTTGGCTTGCTCGGGAGTTGCAATATCAGCCCACATAGCTAAAAAGCCCGACCAAACACCAATCCGTTGAATCAAACAATCCCAATCGCGCGGCGCACCACCATGATATGCCCATTTATCGGTATTAATGGGTTTTAAATTCAGGTCGACACTGTAAAAGAATCCATCTCGTTCATCCCAACAGTTTTTTTGAATGGCGAGCTTTAAATTTTCAGCATCTGTTTTATATTGTTGAGCTATTTCTCCAAAATTTAGTTTTTCTGCTAAGTAAACCATAGCATTCAATTCTTTATACATCAAGCAATTGAGATAGATAGAAGCCGAACTTCTATCAGGACGGAAATATGTACAAGGATCATTGTCAACGCCTATCATCACATCATTTTGCCAGAAGTAAAGTTCCGTAGCTTTATGTTGATAGCGGTTTTTATATGCTCCCACAAAATACTGAAGATTAGCAAATTTATCTCTAAGCCACTCGGCATTTCCATTTTCTTGTTGTATCAAAAAAGCGGCATGCTGAGCCAAACAAGGCTTATGCATGTTTTCACTATAGACATTTTCTGGTTTGTTTTTGGCAACATCCATTTGGCGACCAATCATTATTGGCATCCAGCCATCTATATTACAGTAATTCAAAAAATTAAGAATACAGCCTTGTTCGTACTGACTGGCTTCCTTTTTATCTGCTGCCGATCCAGATTCATCTAAAATCTGACGCAAAGCGATATTGCTCAACCACGAATCCCAATCCCAAAGAACATCAGCATATTGTTTACTTCCTGGAGTAAGAAATGGATATTTTAGTGACTCACCAGCTGGACGAAACATTGCCATGTAATCGGCATGAATCTTTTCTTTAATAAGGCTTGAGTACTTCTCATATCCCGCAACTGGTTGGGCAGAAATACCAAAACTAGCGAATAATGTAAGTGCTAAGAGTGTTTTTTTTAATTGGGTTTTCATGAGATGACTGGTTATTTGTTGTGTAGATTATTTATTAAGGCTATTGAGCCAAAGTTTCATATAGTTGGTCCAAGTCGCAATATGAGCATTGTTTGTACATAGACCAAATCCGTGATTGCCCTCAGAGATGATGTGAATTTCTGCTGGAATTTTATTTTTTCGAAGTGTTTGATACATTATTATAGAATTTTCAGCAGAGACTGCAGTGTCATCGTCGGCAAGTATCAGCAAGGTTGGAGGTGTATCGTTTTTAACCTGCAATTCACTTGAATAGTACTGCAACAACTTGTTATCTGGACTTTGACCTAGTAAATTATCTCTTGAGCCTATATGTGTACAAGCATCAGTCATAGAAATTACTGGATACATAAGTATCATAAAATCAGGTATTTAGCTTTGCTGTTCAACCGAATCGACTGCCAATTTGTTGCCATAATCGAAATGTGTGCCAGCTACCGAAGCCCATAATGCCAATTTCACTTGGATATACACTCCATTTCTCGGCATTGAATCGTACCAAACGAATGGCACGTTGAGCATCCATCAGGGGTGATTTATGAGGTATAAGACTATTCCCTGCCACAGGCAATCTATATTTTAGTACAATTGCTGCAACTCCTATTGAATTTAAATAACGGGCTATATCAGTTCCTTCCAAATCATAAGCCAAAACTGCATAACCGCCACCAGGGCAAATTATTACAGCTTGACCTGTTGAAAAACGTTTGCTTGGTAAGTAAACAGCTATGTTTGGTACTTGCACATCGCTAATAAGTACAATATCGGTTTTAGTAATCTTTTCAGTTTTTTTGCTGGCAATCGAATTCGGAATCTCACCATTGTACAAAGGCAAAACGAATTCTTGAGATTGAAGCATGGAACTTGAAAAACTAAGTATTAAAAGAATAATTATGGAATATTTCTTTCTCATCTTTTATTTTGTTTTAAAATTTCATCATATAGCTTTCTATCTTCATCGATATTGGGTTCAGCTTGGCTATATCTAATTATATCATTTTGATTATTCATCCAATGATACAACCACGAAATACCAGTTCTGCCTTGAAAATACTCTTTTTGTCCATAAACACTAACTTTCAAGGCTTGGTCAACACTTATAAATTGATAGTTTTGATCCTTTAATTTTTGGATAATAATAGGTAAGAACCTTGCATTCAATATATTATCATGACAAAGATATATATTTCGGATAGCTCGTCCATAATCTTGTTGAGAAATAGAATCGAAATATGCAAAATGAGCCATAGTATTATTTATGTATCTTTCGGCTGTTTTGTTGGCATTATGAATATCATTTTTATCTAAAAAATGTTCGTAAATAATGCTGTACATCCAATCGGAAGTTTCAATAGTAAAAGGCATCATCCTATATTGTTTTTGTTTTAAAAATTCTTCCAATTGCTTTTGTTATTCGGCATTATTTTCCAAATCATTATACGGTGGACGAAAATATTTTAACGATTTATGATATTTATTTGTCATTTCTCGACTCATACACTCCCCTTTTTCTATATCAATTTTGAAGTTTTCAAATCCAACATCAGAATAAGTTGTATGATTAAAAGTATGATTTCCAAGTGTTACGAAATCACGTTTTGCCCATTCGTTAGGCACTTCAAAGTTTTTACAAACTGAGTCGGTCTTATATATCAATCCTTCGTTGATAAAAATCGAAACTGGAATTTGTAGTTTATCAAGTGTGTAAAGCAGCGACGATTTATATCCAAATACCTGATATGTATAGCTATTTGGCACATCATCTATAGAGATGCTGACCATACGTTGTGCAAACACACTGCTTGACAGATTAAGAATTAAATTGAGAATTAAGAACTTCTGTAACATTTAAGACAATCAATTTTATTTCGTATGACTTAGCTTATAATTTGCATTTCTCATAGGCAAATAGGCTCCATTCTTTTTTAACCACAACAATATCTCAGTTGAAAGTTCTTGTACAATTTGAGGATTCTCACTTGCCACATTGTGTTCTTCGCGAAAGTCGGAACTTATATTATACAGTTCGGGATTTTTCTCAAACGAATAAATCAACTTCCAATCACCTTTACGCAACACAGTACAAGGATAATTGATGTAATTCGTAACCTCTTGATCATGTGAATATCCAGCTTGGTAATGTGGAAAATGTATGAACAAAGGTTTCTTGTCCATAATTTTATTTCTTTGAACACTCGACCAGATACTCTCGCCATCAACTTCATTATTATTCTCCAATGGAATTTGTAATATATCCAAAACAGTAGGCATCCAGTCCCAAATAGCTACTTGATTTTGATTTACAGATGGTTTACAATTCGGATAATATATTATTGTTGGAACTCTTATTCCGCCTTCATATACCGTACTTTTACCGCCACGTAAAGGCTCGTTGGAAGTAATGGTCATGCCTGGCACAAAATAACCTCTGTTGTAACCTGGATTATCTCTGTCAGAATGGTTAAAAGTCAGCACGCCGCCATTATCCGAAGTAATGATAATCAGCGTATTTTTCAATAGATTGTTCTTTTGCAAATGTCTTTTCAGTCGCCCAATATTTTCATCAAGCGTGTACATCATAGATGCATAATACGGATTTCGTTGATGTTCTCTTACATCAACCTTAGTTTTGAATTTCTCCAACAATTCTGGTTTAGCTTGCCAAGGTTCATGTGTGCTATAATAACTCATGTACAAGAAAAATGGTTGCTTTTTGTTGGTTTTCGACTTATTGTCAATGTAATGTATGCTTTCAGTGGTGAGTCTGTCATCCAAATGTTCACCTATTGGACCATCAGTTAAGTATTCGAGTCCATAAGGTGAAAAATAACTTTTGGGACCACCTTCCGAGCCGCCCATATACATGTCAAACCCATGTTTTAATGGCGAATTTGTTTGCATATTACCTAAATGCCATTTGCCAAACATTGCTGTGGAATAACCAACACTTCTAAGATATTCTGGCAGAGTTTTTGTTTCTTGCGAAATTTCACTTAAAATATCGGGTTCTGCAAGCATTCTTTGAGAATTTTCTACCCACGCATTTTCGTTAGGTCCATTTCTCTTATGATCTGATGGAATAATGGCTCGTGTAAGTCCTTTCTTAGCTGGATTGATGCCAGTTAACAATCCAAAACGTGATGGAGAACTCTGCGGACAAGCATAACTGTTGGTAAAACGAATTCCTTGTTGTGCAATGCTGTCGATATTGGGCGTTTCATTCAGTTTGCTACCGTAACAACCAAAATCCATCCATCCCACATCATCCAACACAATCAACACCACATTGAGTTTTGGAGTTGTATCTTTAGCTAATTTCTTAACAACAGCTTGTGAGTTGGAAGCGATTATTGTTAATGCTGTTGCTATGTAAATATGTGTTTGTTTGTTCATTTTACTACTTTTAAACTCAGTTTTTTTATTTTAATAGCAGCATCAAAAGTGCCTGGAATTTCCCATCCAAAGTTCATACCTGTTATTCTCAAATCTTCGAATGCAGTGTTTGGGAATTTACCCAAAGCCTTTACAGCATTGAAAGCTGTAAGGATCTGAGGTTTTAAGTCAATTTTACCAGTTCGCCATTGATTCACCTGAAATTTAGTGCTTCCCCACACAGTGTTTGGTGCTAAATTGGCAATATAAGTCTGTGTTCCATTGTCCCACATGGTGGCTGGTTTGTTTGATAATACTGCATCTCTATAATCAAATGAAGGAATTCCAAACCAAATATAACCATCTGTTCCCTTACCCTTAACTACAAAATACATAGGACTTTGTGCCGTATGCAGACCGGGATTGAAAGTTCCTGGAGACATTTTATTATCGCATTTGAGCAACATAAGTTGCGCAGAAAAATCAATCCGTTTAGCTGTGTTTACAAATGGAGCAAAAGAAAAATTCTGCTCTATTAACAAATGCACCCATGGTTCACCATCGAGCCTAGGATGAGCATATTCGGCACTTGCATTGAGTTCCAATACCAATGAGCTATCAGGATATAGAGCAATTTTTTTTGCAATATTCCCAAAATACAAACTACCATCTGTTGCTGTTTGAAGAGCAGCACCTTTTAAATCCACATTAGTATTCCATTGTGCTAAGTGCCATAAAGGATTTCCAGTAGTAGATTTAAAATACAAGGTATCCACATAACCCACTTTAGCCATATCAGAAGATAATTTTGGAGTTAAGCTAAAACCAGTTGTAAATGCCAAATCTCTAATTGTTTCAGTGGCAGTTTCTGTAATTTGAGGTGCTGGAGTGTCAATTGGTGGATTGGCAGTACAACTAAATGACAAAAAATTAATAATACCTAAAATTAATAATACAGTATGTTTCTTCATTAGATTTTGTTTTATAATTATTTATATTCTACATTAAAATTATAAATATCTACTGAAACATCATAAGTGCCGAATACTTCCCAACCAATATTAGTAGATCCTATATATAAATCATTCCAAGTAGTTTTAGTTAGGAAATTTCGTTGCTGAGCAATTGTAAATGCTTGTCTAATAATTGGTAAAACATCAACATCTACATTAAATACTTTGCCTATTTGGGCTTTACCTTGAGACAACATAATTGATTTCATATCAGGATGGAAAATGAATGCACCCGTGTTATTTACCTTGCCACCATCTACTGCTGAATATTGAGGTGCATAATCATACCTATTGTCGTGCAATATTAGTCCAAACCAGATATATTTGCCAAATTCTGGCGAAGTCATATTTCTGTTTTGAACAGTGATATACCATAAGAATGAAGCTGCATGCAATGCTGGATTTGTAGTTCCTATGGGCATTTTATCGATAATATTTAATACTTTGTAGCTTGTGGTCATACGAATTTCTGTTTTATCAGAAACTTTAACTATTAGTGATTCAGGTAAATTTGTAGAGCAAAGAAGTGCAGGCCATGGTTCTTGATCTTTTCTTGGATTACTTGTAATTCCATTCAAACCATATTCTGTACTGGTATTACATTGAAGTGTAAGAGTACCATTGCTTGTATTTACAGTCACCATATTTCCATTGGTACCCACTTTATATTGCTGCAAACCATTCACAAAGCTATAGTTAGCTTTCAATAAATCATTGTTTATGCAATTCCATTGACCAATTACCCAAAAAGGTGTTCCATTGGCAGTGCCACCATAATCCAATTCACCATGAATAGCTGAGTTAGCTTCATCGGTTGAA
>Ga0172379_10006773_pt1 | contig 15164 bp, 11 predicted proteins | sample GrowelOW334metaG_FD_119756 | JGI IMG/M metagenome (GOLD analysis project Ga0172379, IMG submission 119756) | Groundwater microbial communities from an aquifer near a municipal landfill in Southern Ontario, Canada - Groundwater well OW334 metaG | ecosystem: Environmental > Aquatic > Deep...
ACCGCGCCACGCTGCCATCGTCGCCATCGAGACCGGCGACACCGGCCCGGTGCAGAAGCTCAAGCAGCGCGTGGACAACGTGAACGCCCTGCTCGCCGCGCGTCTTGGCGCGCCGGAGGGTGGCATCCAAATCGTGGACATGGCGGTGAACCAGGCCAGTGGCAAAATCTACCTCGCCGTCCAGCGCAAGGCGGACAACGCCGCCCTCATCGTCGTGGTGACCGCCGACGGCCAGGCCACGCCGTTGAACTACGAGAAGCTCCGTCACGCCCGTGTCTCGCTGCCCGCCAATGACACGGCGAAGATCGGCAACGTCTCCGATGTCGCCTTCGCCAACGACCGCGTGCTCGCCGCCGGCTCGTCGAACGAGGAGTTCTCCAGCAAGATTTTCACCCTTTCGCTCCCGCTCGTCCACGGCGGCAGCGCGATGCCGGTGAGCGCGGAGACTTATCACGTCGCCCACGGCCGCTGGGAGACCAAGGCCCCCATCACCAGCTTCGTGCCGATGGAGGAGAACGGCCGCCACTACGTCGTCGGCTCGTTTGCCTGCACGCCGATCGCAAAGTTTGAACTCGATGACATCAAGCCCAACGCGCAGGTCAAGGGCACCAGCGTCGTGGAACTCGGCTCCGGCAACCGCCCGCTCGACATGTTCACCTACGAGAAGGACGGCAGGCAATGGCTCGTGACGCACACGCAGCGCTTTCACCAGAACCTCTTTGGTCCGAGCAAATACTGGGCGGCTCGCGTGGACATGTCGCTGGTGAAAGTCCGCGACGAGGCGAAGATCAACCAGAAGGCCGTGCGCCGCGACGTGAAACAGCCGAAGGGACCGGAAGGCATCGAGATCGTGGAAAGCCTCTTCGGCGCGGTGCATGTGGACAAGTTGAGCAACACCGAGGCCGTGGTCCTGCGTGAGCAAGGCACCGCCCTCGCGCTGGAGATCGCGCCGCTGCCGTGAGCGGCCCGCGCCACCGGAGCGCGGACGCCCACGTCCGCAGCAGGCTGGCCCGGACGTGGGCGTCCGTGCTCCTCCAGGTCTGCGGTTTCCTCGTGATCACGGGCACGCTGATCCGTGCCGCAGACACGGCTGCGCCCGTCGTGCTGCGCTTCGAGCCCGCGAGCGCCAACCCGCTCGCCATCACGCTCATCGCCGAGGCCCGGGACAGCGCGCTCTGGCCGACAGATGCCGTCGCTCTCCTCAGCCGTGCCGCGCAACCGTGGTTTGGTTTGTGGCTCGGCGAAGGCAAACCCGGCACCGTCCCCCTCGCAGGGACATATTCGCTTGCCGGCGCGCAACTCCGGTTCCGCCCCAGCCTGCCGTTGCTGCCCGGCCAGACTTACACGGCGCGGCTCGAACGCCCCGGCCTGAGCCTACGTGCCGAGCACCGCACCGCCGCGCCCGCGCCGGCCGCCGCGCCGAAGCTGCTTTCGATTTACCCGACCAGCGACCGCTTGCCGGCGAACCATCTCAAATTCTACCTCGTCTTCTCGGAGCCGATGGAGAGCGGCGTGTTCCTGCAACACTGCCGGCTCGTGAACGCGCGCGAGCAGGCCGTGGAAGCCCCGTTCCGCGAGACGGAGCTGTGGTCGCCGGATGGGCGGCGGCTGACGCTGTGGTTCCATCCCGGCCGGCAGAAGACGGGCGTGAACCTCAACGTCGAGTTCGGCCCGGTGCTGACCGAGGGCGGCGACTACCGGCTGGTCATTGACGGACGCTGGCCGTCCGCGCGCGGTGCGGCGCTGGGCGGCGACGTGTCCAAGTTCTTCCACACCGTCCCGCCCCTGCACGAGCAGCTCAACGTGAAGAACTGGCAAGTCCATCCCCCCGCCGCCGGCACGCGCGAACCGCTGCGCGTCGCGTTTCCTCTGCCGCTGGACTGGGCAACGCTTCAGCGCCAGCTCCGCGTCACGACCGCGGCGGGTGCGGTGTCCGGTGTGATCAGCGTCGAACGCGGCGAGCAAGAGTGGCGGTTCGTGCCGGAGCGGCCGTGGCGGACGGGCCCGCACGAATTGCGCGTCGGCACGGCGATTGAAGATCACGCCGGCAACAGCCTTGCGCGGCCCTTCGAGGTGAACCTGCAACAGCGCGCACTGCGGGCGGTCGAGCCGGAAATTGGAGTTCCGTTCTTGGTGCGGTGACCGCGTGAAACCTTCAGGCCGCTTCACCGTCCGGATGACAATGTTCATTCGGATGAGGACAGAGTCCTTCAACTTTGTTTTCTCCGAACCAAACACAAGTCGTCGTCGTGAAACTTCGTGAACATCCTTCCAAATGCAGGACTGACAAGCATTACTCCTTCGCCAGTGGCGTCTCGCCAGTAACCTGTCCACCCATTACTTGCCTGTGTGATGATGGATTCAACGATCGCTTCCAAGTCACCAATCCGGACTGAATCACCTTCACGAATTGGCTCACCGGTTGAGTATGTCGGCTCGATTTCCATCATTGTGTAAACTCAGGGTATGCCTCGCTTACTTCCCACCGATGCACCAGAGCGCCTTGTGCGTGCGGATGAGGAGATCGCCGTTCGAGGGAACGATGGAGCTGTTCGAGCGTTCGCCAAGCGGGTTTGTGGCGAGAAGTTCAAAGGTGGGGCTGGCCTTGAAGACGAAGCAGTCGCCGCCCTGCGTGATGGTGTAGCACCTGCCGTCGGCCAGCAGCACGCTGCTCCAGTTCGCGCCGGTGGCGGCGCCGCCCTTGAGGCGTTCGTTCCAGACTTCCTTGCCGGTCTCCAGATTGAGGCACATCGCGGTGCCGGGGTCGTTGTGGATGTAGATGTGGCCCTCGTGGATCACGCCCGAACCGATGCGCTGCGGCGAGCGCGGATGGTGCCAGAGCCGCTTCGACTCCGTCACGTCGCCGCTGCCGCCAGTGCGGACGGCCAGTGCCGAACCGCCGAACCCGCTCATGGCCACCACGATGCCGCCGGCGTGAATCGGCGAGGTGTAAGCGAGCGGCGTCAGGCCCGTGGAGTTCCAGCGTTGCTTGCCCGTCATCGGGTCGAGCGCGCAGAGGCGGCCCGGCCAGGACATCAGGAGCGAGTCGCGCCCGCCTTCGTTGATGATTGGAGGAGTCGTCCAGGAGCCGAGCCACTTGCCGCGCGGTGCGGCCTTTTTGTCGGCGGGAGTATCCTTGGGCGCAGGCGGCGGATTGCCCGAATCGCCGCCAGGCTCCTCGTTCTTCCAGATGGTCTTGCCGGTCTTCTTGTCCATGGCGAGGAGGTAAGTCATTTCGCCGGGGCCGAAATTGAGGAAGCACAGATTCTTGTAAATCACCGGCGAAGACGCATTGCCCCAGATGTGAATTTGCCGGCCCAAGTCCGTGCGCTTCCAGACTTCCCTGCCGCTGAAGTCGTAGCAGAACAACCCGTCCGACGCGAAGGACACGATGACCCGCTCGCCATCCGTCACCGGGGACGCGGAGCAATATGGGTTCGTGCCGTGCGTCGGCTCCTTCTCCTTCGTGGTGACGCCGGCCTGCCAGAGCAGCTTGCCGTCGGCGCGGCTGAGGCACATGAGGGTGCGACGGTCGCCGACGGGCTGCGTGACGAAGATGCGGTCGCCCCAGACGACGGGCGTGGAGTTGCCGGCCTCGGGCAGCAGCACGCGCCAGCGGACATTCTCGTCCTTGCTCCATTTCACGGGGAGATTCTTCTCGGTGGAGATGCCGTCGCCATTTGGCCCGCGCCAGGCCGGCCAGTTGGCGGCCGGGATGGACAACGAAAAAGAAAGCAGAAACCAGAGCGCTCGTGTGATCATGACCCGACGATAGCCATAGCCCTCGGGAACGACAAGCGCCGCATCCGATCTGGCGGGATTTCAGCGAACTGGATAGCCTCCCTTCATGCCGCATCTTGCCGAAGCCATCTTCGTGGGGTGCGGCATCCTGCTGATGCTGGCGCTGTCCCAGCCCGAAGAGCTGCGGCCCGGTCGTTGGGTGAAGATGGCGATTTCATTGCCGGTGCTGGCGACGCTGGGTTGGCTCTTTGACCAGGCAAGTCCCGGTCTGGTGATGCCCATGTCAGCTTGCGTCATCGCGTTTGGCCTCATCTGGATGAAGAACTTCACCTGGCTCGGCGCGCAGGTATGTCATCGCCTGACCTTCGGCTCGGGCAAGGCTGGCGGCGGCTTTGTGCCGGACTACCGCAGCGCACGGTCACGCGTCGAGGACGGGGATTACCAGCAGGCCATCGAACACGTGAAGTTCGAGCTGGCCAAGGAACCCGGCAACTTCGAGGGCCTCTGGCTGCTGGCGGCGATTTATCAGGAGCAGAAGAAAGTTCCGGAGGCGACGCAGCAGTTGAGCCTCATCCTCGCCTGCCCGGCCAGCACGCCGGAGCAGATAACCGCCGCCCGCACCGCGCAGCAGCAGTTGCGCGCCCTGCAAATCCAGTTGGATTCCGAACGCGAACGGAAATAGCCTCTCCGCCACGACATGAGCAGTCACGCGCCGCAACTCAGCCCGCCGGCCAAGGCCAACATCCCCACGCACATCGCCATCATCATGGATGGCAACGGGCGCTGGGCCAAGACCCGCGGCCTGCCGCGAGTCGAGGGCCACCGCAACGGCGTCGAGTCCGTCCGCTCCACCGTGCGCACCTGCGGCGAGCTGGGCGTGAAGTATCTCACGCTCTACGCCTTCTCCGTCGAGAACTGGAACCGCCCCAAGGACGAGGTGGACACGCTGATGAAATACCTCGCGCGGTTTCTGAAAAACGAGATCGGCGAGCTGATGAAGAACAACGTCCGCCTCGAAGCCGTCGGACAGATTTACCGCCTGCCGGAGTTTGTGCAGGAACAGCTTGCCAGGACGAAGGCCGCGCTGGCGAAGAACACCGGCCTCACCCTCATCCTCGCCCTCAGCTACGGCGGACGCACGGAACTCATCGAGGCCACCCGGGCCATCGCGCAGCAGGTGAAGGCAGGCAAGCTCGATCCGGCGGAGATCAACGAGCAGGTCATCGCGCAGAACCTCTACACGCACGCCTACCCCGATCCCGACCTGCTCATCCGCACCAGCGGCGAGCTGCGCGTGAGCAACTTCCTCCTCTGGCAGATTTCCTACGCGGAGTTCGTCGTCACGCCCACGCTCTGGCCGGACTTCCGCAAGCCGCAGCTCTATGAGGCGCTGGAGGAATACACCCGCCGCCATCGCCGCTTCGGAGGGTTGTGAAGCCGGGTCGGAGTTTGCCCGGTTGCGGGTGAATGTCGTCCGGCCGTTCCAGACCAGGCCTCCCAAAACAGTTGCCTTCCCGCCCGGTCCACCGTAAGCCCAAGGCCGCATGGATGAATCTAGCCAGCGCCCGCGTCCGGGCGAGTTTCAGTCGCTCCCACGCCGCTCATCGCGGCCGGAACGTCCCGAGTTCCGCGAGCGCAGGAATTTTCGTGAACGGCCGGAGGGCGAGGATTTCTCCCGCCCCCCACGCGCCCGCTCCGGTCCACCCGGCTCCGACGCCCCGCCCGCAGAGCCACGGGCCGAGCGCCGCCCCGTTGGCCCATCAGCCGGCACGACCTGGCCCACGCCGTGGGTGCAGCTCAGATACTTCTCCAACCAGCCCACGGTTTACCCGGCGATGATCGCCGGGGTGTCGCCGGACACGAAACCGGGCGACCTCGTGGCGGTCTTCGACAAGGAAGGCCGGCGGTTCGGCAGCGGGCTTTGGAACCCCAAGGCGCGCGTGCCGCTTCGCGTCCTGCATCACGGTGAGGAACCCGTGGGCGAGGAGCTTTTCGAAACTTCGCTCAATCGCGCGCTCGACCTCCGGCAGAACCTGCTCGGCATCGATGCGAACACGGACGCCTACCGCGTCATCCACTCGGATGGCGACTGCCTGAGCGGCCTGGTGGTGGACCGTTTCGGCGACACGTTGAGCGTGGAGGTGCACAGCCTGGGCATGTTCCAACGGCTCGGGAAGCTGCTGCCGGTCATCCATCAGCGCCTCGGCACCAGCAAGCAGATCGTCTCGGTGGACGACTTCATCGCACGCGTGGAGGGCATCCGCTTCGCCCCCGCAAACGACGTGCGTTCCGTGAAAATCCGAGAGCACGGCGTGCGCTACGAGGTGAACTTCGCCTCCGGGCACAAGACGGGTTTCTTCTGCGACCAGCGGGAGAACCGCCGCAAGCTCGCGTCGCTCGTGAAGGGCAAACGCGTGCTGGACTGCTGCTGCTACACCGGCGGCTTCGCCATCTCCGCGAAGGTCTTCGGCGGCGCGGAGGAAGTCACCGGAGTGGACCTCGACGAGAAGGCCATCGAGCAGGCGAAGCGCAACGCGAACCTGAACCAGGCGCGCATCGACTGGATCCACTGCGACGCGTTCTCGTTTGCCCGGCAGATGCAGCGCAACAACACGCGCTGGCCGGTCGTCATCCTTGATCCGCCCAAGTTCCTCCTCAGCCGCGAGGAAGAGCTGGAAGGCCGCCGGAAATACGAGGACCTGAACGGCATGGGCATGAACGTGCTGGAGCCGGGCGGCCTGCTCGTGACGTGCTCCTGCTCGGGGCTGATCGACATGGAGGGCTTCGAACAGCTCGTGACGCGCGCGGCGTATCGTCTCGGCAGGCGGCTCCAATTCCTCGACCGCACCGGCGCAGGCGCGGACCATCCGGTGATGGCGAACTGCCTGGAGAGCCGCTACCTCAAGGTGATCTGGGCGCGCGTGTGGTGAAGGTCAGAGCTTCACGCGCGCAAGGTAGATCGCGGTCTTGCCCTCGTGCGAGGAGTAGTAGCTGACCCAGAGCAGATTGTCGTGCCAGACGAGGCCGGGGTAGCTGCTGTCACCGCTGCTGGGCAGGTCGAGCAACGGCGTCAGTTCGCCCTTGTTCACGTCCAGCTCGCACACGACGGTCTGGGTTTTCTTTTCCGGGCCGTGGTTTTGCAGGCGGCCACAGGCGATCCAGCGGCCATCCGGGATCTGGATGAAGTTCGGGCCGCCGAAGAACTTGCCCAGGTCCTTCCACACCCACTCGTCGTAAGGGATTTTCTTGCTGATGCCCAGGAGCGCGGTGTTCGACGGTTTGCCGTCGCGGCGATGGAGGCAATAGAGCTCATTCTCGGGGCCGACGCGCAGCGTGGCCTCGGTCGGGCCGTTCTCCGTGCAGAAATCCTCCACGAGCGTATCGAAGTCCACGCCGTTCTTGGTGAGCAGCAGCATGGAGCCGTATTTCTTTGCTGCGCGGCTCTCGGGCGACACGTCATACGCCACGCCGATGCCGTTGTTGCGGTGCCACGTCACGCGCCAGAGCCACTGGTTCGTCGGGCCGACCCAGAAGACCTTGCCCCACTTCTTCCCGTCGTCCGAAATTGCGACGAAGGACTGGCTCTCGGTCGCGGGCTTGTTGCCCTCGCGCACCGTCGCGCCGCCCAGCAGCATCAGACGTGAGCCGCCCGGCATCACGGAGATTTTGGGATCACGCAAATCAAAACCCGGCATCTCGATGCGCGCCGCCGACTCCCACCAATAGCCGCTGTCACTCGTGAGCACCCGCACCGCGCCGTCCGGCGAGACGTGGCCGCTGCCCTCCCGGAAGACGCAATACCAGCGGTCCTTGAAGCGCACGAGGTCGGTGAACGCGTTGTGCGGCGCGGCGTCCCAGATTTTGCGGTGTTCGACGAGCCGTGCGGTGGGAGTGGCGTTGTCAGCGGCGGCGACCGGCAGCGCAGCCAGCAGCCAGGCAAGAAGAAGCTTTGCGTTCACGCGCTGGTTCTAGCGGGTTGCCGCAACGCTTTCAACTGTCCGCTGAGGTATCTTCAGGCCAGCCGCAGATGCGGGTGGACCCTCGGCGTCGGGAGGGACGGAAGGCGGAACACAAACCGCGTCAAGCTCATCACCAAGCCGTGACGGATTCCGCCTGGCCGTCCCTGCCCTCACCAAACAAACCCCACAACGGACACGAAGTTGAGGCGCACTGCCGGGACCGTGGTCCGCCCGGCCATCCCCGGCAATTTAAGGGCAGTCTGGTCCACATTGCCAAACCCAGGATCCCGGCAGTGCTCGCAGAAGCGCCGTCGCTCACTGCGCACAGGCAAGCAGTGCGCAGTGCTCGCTAGACGCTGAACAAAAAGTCGATGAGCCGATCCATCCGTGCCCTAGCCGCCTCGCGCCAGCCCGCGTCCGGCGGAAGCTCTTCCGGAGGGCGGCCCAGCTTGCGTTTCAGATCCAGCACGATCAGCCCTCTTTCGTCGGCTCGGATCAGCAGCGGCTGGGCGGAAAATCTCCGGGCGACGGTGGCATTCATGACTCTGGAAATAGCAGCCGAGATGCCACTCCAAAAACCACGATCTTCACGGCGACGCCCGTCGCCAACGGCGTGGTGAAATCACCGCGATCCCTGACTTACGGCGCGGACGGCAGCGTGACCTTGTCGCCGAGGCGGAAGAACTGCCAGAAGGCCTCAAGCTGCCTGGCGGTGTCGCCGCCGAGCACGTCGGGCAGCGGGCTGGAGCCGTCCTCCTGGAAATAAACCGGCATCTTGGTCTGCGGCTCGATGCGCAGCGGGTTGCGCAGCCATCGATCGAAGTAGGCGCGTTGCAGACGCGCGGCGGGATACGCAAAATTGACGCCCTCGCTCTCGAAAACCTGGGTGGCCTTTTGCGCGCCGACGGAGTGGCACGAGATGCAGGAGAACCCGCCGTCCACGCCGATGAGCTTCTGTCCGACCTTCGCCAGCTCGACATCCTGCGGCGGATCAGCGGGCGTTTGTGGGGGAAAACCGTGCGACATCGCCAGGCCGGCCGCGAAATCGGCGGCGTAGCGTGGAAAAGCGGGCATCCGGTGCGCGAGCCAGTGGCGGGGCTTGTATTTGGTTTCGCCGGCGATGAACTGCGCCATCCACTCGGGCTTCAGCTTGCCGCCAAGTTTTTCGTAGCTGGTGAAGCCGTCGAGCTGGCCGTGGCAGCCGGTGCAGTTCAAGTTTCGCGCCTGCCGGTCGGCAAACTCCACAGGAACGTGCCGCTTCAAGGACGTGCGATCCGTGGCGGCAAAGGCTTGCAGCGCTTCTCGTTCAGCCTTGTCGAAAGCGAAGTGCGGAGCCTTGCCGACCGGCGTTTCGGCGAGGCAGCCGGCGGCCCACTGTGCGGCAGCAAGCTCCGCAAGCGGCCGGGCCTTGAACTGATTGTCGAGCTTCAGTGCATGGCAGTTGAGGCAGCCGCCGGTTTGCACGAGCCGTTTGCCGCGCGCGAGAACGGCGGCGTCTGTCGGGGCGGCAGCCGGCTTGACCATCGGCGCGATGGACGAGAGGAGGCCGGCGAGCTGCGCGGCCTCGCCTTCCTTGAAATTGAATTTCGGCATCCGCGTCCACGCATGGTTCGCCCCGGGATTTTTGAGGAACTCGATGAGTGCGGCGGGCGGAAACTTCGCGTTTACGTGGGTGAGATTCAGCTTCTTCGGGTCCGTTTCACCGATGTCCGGAAGGTTGTGGCACCCGGCGCAGTGCAGCGCCTCGACGAGCTTCTTCGCGCCTTCAACGGCCTCCGCATCGTTCTTCAACACGCCCGAAGGAACTTCGCCGGTCTGTGACGCGAGAAAGGCGGCGATGGATTCGGCGTCCGCCTGCGCAGCCGGGCCGTGGAGGAGTTTCGGCATCCTGGCGCTAGCGCGCTGGGCCTTCGGGTCGATAATCCAGCCGGCCATCCAGCCGAAGTGCCGGCGCGAGCCGATCCCCTCGAAGCTCGGCGCATCCATCGTCAGCTCGGGTGCGCCCGCATCTGTGACGTGGCATCTTGCACAGCGGGACTCGAAGAACACCTCCCGCCCCAGCCGAAGCTTGTTTTGCTGTGCGAGGGTTTCGTTGCCGACCGCGCGGTTGACCATGCCGGAGCTGACCGGTTCCCAGAGCGAACCCTTCTCCGACCAGAGCAGGCGAAGCATCGCGTCGCCGCTGGCCGGGCTGGTGAACGTGACCTTGAGCGCGTTGTTGCCCTTGCTGAGGCGGATGGACTGGGTCGGAGGGCTGGCTTGCTTCCCGTCACCGGCAAACTCGATGAGTGTGTTCGTTCCCAGCTCAACCTTCACAGCGCCGTTCGCCTCGGCCTTGAAGAGGTAGTTCCCGCGCAGGTCCACGGTGATGAAGCCGGTCCAGACCGCAGTGAACTTGTCCGCGCTCAGAAACGGCGTGGGCGGCTGACCGGCGGGAACGTAGAGCCAGACGTTCGGCGCGGAAACGGTGTCGCTCGCGGCCCCGACGGTGCAAGTCAGCGCGAGCCCAGGCTCGGTCTTCACGGGCTGGGCGAGGGCGGACGCGGCGAAAAACGCGGCGGTGAACAGGCTGCGGAGAATGAATTGCGTCATCGTCGTTCGCGGCTGATCAGGCAAACACTCGGAGGGTTGTAGCGATTTTCAGGGGAGAGACAAGCGATGGAGCGGGTGAAGTGCGGGCCTGGGAATTTCGACTTTCTTCGGCACGAAGCCCGCCTCCAACAGCATCATTGGCTCAGTGAATCCCCTTCACACCGACGGGAATTGCATAGAGCGACTTGCGGGCGGTGATGTAGAGGGTCTTGAGGTCGCCGCCGCCGAAGGCAAGGTTCGCGGGGCTTTCGGGAACGAGGATTTTCCCGATGAGTTCACCGCCCGGTGCAAAGATGTGAATGCCATCCCCCGCGCTGGACCACACATGTCCTGCGGCGTCGCAGCGGATGCCGTCGGGCACGCCCTGGCCAATCTTCGCGAAGACCACGCCGTTGGCGAGCTGGCCGTCGGACTGTACATCGAACACGCGGATGTGCTTGGGCGCTCCGGAGTCGGCGATGTAGAGGCGTTTCTCGTCGGGCGAGAAACACAGGCCGTTGGGCTTGTCGAAATCCTTCATCACGGCGGTGACATTCCCGCCCCTGGGGTCGAAGCGATACACGTAGTTGCCGGGCTGCTCCTTGCCGGTCTTCTGCTTGGTCGCCGGATCGTTGGGCAGGCCGTAGTCGGGATCGGAGAACCACACGGAGCCGTCGCGCTTCACGATGACATCGTTGGGCGAGTTGAAGCGCCGGCCCTCGAACTTGTCCACGAGCGTCCGCCCCGTGCCGTCCTTCCCGGTGATGGAGATGCGCCGGCCGCTGTGCTCGGCGGTGACGAGGCGGCCCTCGTTGTCGATCGTGTTGCCGTTGGAGTTCTGGCTGGGATTGCGGAAGGTCGTGACGCCGCCGGCCCTGCTCCACTTCTTCAGCTCGTTGGACGGGATGTCGCTGAAGACGAGGTAGCCGGCGTCGGCAGGAATCCACTGCGGGCCTTCAAGAAATTTCATGCCTGTGGCGAGACGCTCGACCTTGGCGCTGGCTGGAACACAACGCCGGAACTCGGCTTCATTGCGGATGTCGAAGTCCGCCGCGAAAACGCGGGTGGCGAGAAGGAGTGCGGGCAGCAATAGTTTCGCGGTGCTCATGGCGGGGATGGTGGTGAGGGAGGGTTCCGAGTTCAAGGTTCAAGGTTCAAAGTTGAAGGCAGAGAGAGAACTGCCCGCGAAACACACGAAAGGACGCGAAAGAGGAATGCCTGTTGTTTCGCGTTCTTTCGCGTGTTTCGCGGGCAGAATCAGTTTCTTGAAGGCCGAAGTTTCACTTCGCCCGGCGCTCGACGACCTCGATGGCCGCCTTGTTCTTAACAATGCGGTTCGGACCTACGACGCCGCGCCAGTTGGTAAGCGGATACACCGTGGTGCCGCGCCCGATGACGCTGCCGGGATTGAGGACGGAATTGCAGCCGATGTCGGCCTTGTCGCCGAGCATCGCGCCGAACTTGCGCAGACCGGTGTCGTGCGGGCGGCCGTTGACTTCGACCGAGACGTTGCCGGGGAGGGACTTGAGGTTTGAGAGGATCACGCCCGCACCGAGATGGGCCTTGTGGCCGAGAATGGAATCGCCGACGTAGTTGAAGTGCGCCACCTGGCAGCCGTTGAACACGAGGCTGTGCTTCAGTTCACAGGAGTTCCCGATCACGCAGCCGTCGCCGATGAGGACATGGTCGCGGATGTAGGCCCCGTGGCGAATCTCGCAGTTCCGCCCGATGATGGCCGGGCCTTTGATCATCGCCCCGTCCTCGATCACGGTGCCCTCGCCGATGAGGACGTTCGGACCGATGAAGACGCCGGGACCGAAGGCGTGCGGCGGCGCGGCCTTCGCGCTGGCTTCGATGCAGGCCTTCAACTTCTTGAGCGCGTCCCACGCAAATTCGCAACCATCGAACAGGGCGGCGTGCGAAGTCTGCGTGAGGTCGAAGAGATCGGTCGGCTTGAACATGAGCGCAGGCTAGGGAAACGCCGGCCGTCGGAAAACGAAAAACCGGCGGGCGGGAGATTCGCTTGTCGGCACGCGCGGCATCGCGGATAACGCGGGCATGCAAAATCACCTCACCCGCCGTTCGTTCATGCTGGCCGCCGCGCTGTTTGCGCCGGCCTTCACCCTTCCCGCGCAGGACGCCAAGCCGCCCGTCGGCCACGTCCTCAAGGTCACGCCCGACCATGCTGACGCGCTCTACCAGGCCGGCGAGCTTGTGACCTTCAAGCTGCAACTCACGCTCGACGGCCAGCCCGTTTCCGACGCGGACGTGCAATGGACCCTCACCAAGGACGGCATGCCGCCCGTGACCAACGGCAAGGCAAAGCTCGTCAATGGGAGCGCCACGGTGACCGGCAAGCTGGACGAGCCGGGCTTCCTCTTGTGCCGCGCGGCGTTCACCCGACCGGAAAAGAAGGTTGTCACCGCGCTGGGCGGCGCAGGAATCGACCCGCTGAAGATCAAGCCCAGCCTGCCGGTGCCGGCAGATTTCGACGCCTTCTGGGCGGCGCAGAAGAAGCTGCTCGCCGCCGTGCCGGTGAACCCGCGCCTTACGCCGGTCAAGTCGCCGCAAACCGGAATCGTGGCCTTTGACTTGCAGGCCGACGCCATCGGCGCGCCGGTGTCCGGTTATTTCGCGCGACCTGAAAACGCAAAACCGAAGAGCCTGCCCGTCATTCTCACCGTCCACGGTGCGGGCGTGCGCAGCTCCGGCCTCGGCGGCGCGGTGGGTTGGGCGAAACAGAATTTCCTGGCGATGGACATCAACGCGCACGGCCTGCCGAACGGCAAGCCGGACCAGTTCTACACTGACCTCGTCAATGGTGATCTGAAGGGCTACTCAACGCGGGGCAGAGAGTCGCGCGACACGGTTTACTTCCGCGGGATGTTTCTCCGGCTCGTGCGCGCGCTGGACTTCCTCACGGCCCAGCCGGAGTGGGATGGCAGGACGGTGGTCGTGTCCGGCTCAAGTCAGGGCGGCTACCAGGCCATCGTCGCCGCCGGATTGGACCCGCGCGTGTCGTTCTTCGCCGCCGGCGTGCCGGCGGGTTGCGACCACACAGGCATCACCGTGAAGCGCGTCAACGGCTGGCCCAAGTTCATCCCCAGCCCGTCACCCGAACAACCCGACGCGAGGGTGATCGAAGCCGTCCGTTACTACGACGCGATGAATTTCGCCACGCGCACGAAGGCGGGGGCCATTTTCTCCGTGGGCTTCATTGACACGACCTGTCCCCCGACCAGCGTCTATGCGGCCTACGGCAATGTCCGCGGGAAGAAATCCATCCATTCCGATCCAGATGCCGGACACACCAACACACCCAAGGCGGTCGAAGCGATGCAAAAGGCCATAAGAGAGCACGTCACTGCGATGCGAAGCGCGAGGTAGGGCGGGAAACTCGGGGGGGAAAAGGATTCGGGCAGCAGACGCCAAGGAGGTGGGGGTGGGGAACCCCTCTGAAGAAACGTGCTGCCGCCCGAATCAAAGCTTCAAACAACTGGGGTAAAATTATGATGCCGCGCTCCATTGTCAACCGCGAAGATTGATTATTCTAAAGCTCCCCCGATTGGGGACGTTTCAAGGACTTTTCAGGGGTGCGGAATGCACTGCCGCCCCGAAGAAACGGTGCTCACTCGCGCAACACGGCCTGAACCTTCTGCTTCAACGCGTCCACCGCCTTCGCATGGGCGGCGTTCACGTCATTGTCCGTGAGGGTCTTGTCGGCAGCGCGGTAGGTGAAGGCGTAGGCGAGGCTTTTCTGACCGGCGGGCAAGTTCTTGCCGCGGAACACGTCGAACAACTCCACGCTCTCCAGGTTCACCGGCTTGGCCTGTTTGATGGCCTGCAACACGGCATCGTGCGTGGTGGCTTCGGGCACGAGCATCGCCACGTCGCGGCGGCTGGCGGGGAACTGCGGCAACGGCTTGAAGGATTTGGTCGCGTTGCGACGCGCGAAGAGTTCGTCGAGGCGCAGTTCGGCGAGGAAGACGGCGTCGCGAAGGTCGTATTGCTTTGCAAGGGCCGGTAGCAACTGACCCATCTCGCCCAACGGCAGCTTGCCGCCCAGCGTGACGCCGGCAGATTCGAGGAACAGCGCGGTCGGCTCGGTGCGCTGGCCGAAGACGATCCCGCGCAGACCGAAGTGTTCCAGAAGGTCCTCGACGAGGCCCTTGAGGTCCATCGCGTCGAACTTCGCGTCGCGGTCGTCGCCGCTCCAGAAGGCGAGCGCACGCTGACCAGTCAGGGCGATGGCCACGCGACGCTCTTCCTTCGGCTGCCCGTTCACGTTGGTGAACACGCGGCCCATCTCGAACAGGGCGAGGTCGTAATTCTTCCGGTGGAGATTGTGCCGAAGCGTGTCGAGCAGGCCGGGCAGCAGGCTCGGGCGCAACACGTCCATGTCGGAACTGAGGGGGTTGGCCAGCTTCACGACTTCGGCCTCGGGGAGCCGGCAATTGGCGTGGCTCACCAGCGTCTGGCCTTGCGCCTCGTTGAGACCAAGGCCGGTCAGCAGCCGGCGCACGTCCGCGAGCTGGTCATACACTGCATCGAACGCGTTGGTGCCGACCGCGCCACGCGGGGGCGTGCTGGGAATCTTGTCCACGCCGTGCAAGCGAGCGATTTCCTCGATAAGGTCCACCTCGCGCTTGAGGTCCACGCGGAAGGTGGGGATGGAGAAGGTTGCGGATTGCGGATTGCGGATTGCGGATTGTGACAAACCAAGGCTGACGAGCAGCTTGGCTTGTAGCTCTGGCTCGATGGCGACTCCGAGCAACTCGGTGGTCTTGGCGAACCGCAGCGCAATCTCCTTCGGCTGGGCGGGTTTCGGATACGCATCCACCACGCCGGGCACGAGTGTGCCACCCGCCGTTTCGAGAATAAGCTGCGCCGCGC
>Ga0172379_10006774_pt1 | contig 15164 bp, 12 predicted proteins | sample GrowelOW334metaG_FD_119756 | JGI IMG/M metagenome (GOLD analysis project Ga0172379, IMG submission 119756) | Groundwater microbial communities from an aquifer near a municipal landfill in Southern Ontario, Canada - Groundwater well OW334 metaG | ecosystem: Environmental > Aquatic > Deep...
ATGCGCCGGCTCTCGTGGCGCTCGGTGCCCATTACGTGCAGCCCGCCGACGCCGGCCACGAACTCCTGCTCGCCCGGCTCCGCCGGGTTGCCGCCCAGCACGATGTCGGTGCCGCGGCCGGCCATGTTGGTGGCAATGGTCACCTGGCCCTTGCGGCCGGCCTGCGAGATTATCTGCGCCTCCATCTCATGGTACTTGGCGTTCAGCACCTGGTGGGGGATGCCTTTTACGCGCAGCATGGTGGCGTACTTCTCGGATTTTTCGATGGAGCGGGTACCCACCAGCATCGGCTGGCCCTTGCGCCACCGCTCTTCTATCTCCATTACCACGGCGTTGTTCTTTTCCCGCTCGGTGCGGTAGATGCGGTCCGGGGAATCCTTGCGCACCATGGGCTGGTTGGTGGGGATAGCCACCACCTCCAGCTTGTAGATCTCCCAGAACTCATCGGACTCCGTCATGGCCGTACCGGTCATGCCGGAGAGCTTATTGTAAAGCTTGAAATAGTTCTGGAATGTTATAGTAGCCAGCGTCTGGTTCTCTTCTTTTATACGCATGTTCTCTTTGGCCTCTATGGCCTGGTGCAGGCCGTCGGACCAGCGGCGGCCCGGCATCAGGCGGCCGGTAAATTCGTCCACGATAACGATCTCTCCGTCCTTGACCACGTATGCCACGTCTTTCTTGAACAAGTGGTAAGCCCGCAGCGACTGGGTGATGTGGTGCGCCCATTCGGAGCTGACGTCGTCGTAAATATTACCGACGCCCAGTATTTTCTCGGCTTTGTGCACGCCTTCCTCGGTCATGGTGGCGGTGTGGCTTTTTTCGTCGATCACCGCGTCGTACCCCACGCCCAGGTCCACCCCGTCGCGCTTGGCCTCTATCTCTTCCTTCTCCGTAATGAACCGGGGCGTGAGCAGCGGCACCATGCGGTTGACCAGGTAATACTTATCCGTAGACTCTTCGGCCGGACCGGAAATAATGAGCGGCGTGCGGGCCTCGTCTACGAGTATCGAGTCCACCTCGTCGATTACGGCGAAGTTGCGCTCGCCCATCACCCGCTCGTCCTTGTCCATCACCATATTGTCGCGCAGGTAATCGAAGCCGACCTCGTTATTGGTGATATAAGTGATGTCGCGCCTGTACATCTCGCGGCGCTCTTCATTTTTCATGTCGTGCTGCACGGAGCCCACGGTCAGGCCCAGGAACTCGTGCACCGGCGCCATCCATTGGCTGTCGCGCTTAGCCAGGTAGTCGTTGACGGTTACAATATGCACGCCTTTGCCTGTGAGGGCGTTAAGGTAGGCCGGCAGGGTGGACACCAGCGTCTTGCCCTCACCGGTGCGCATCTCGGCGATCTTGCCGCGGTGCAGGATTATGCCGCCGATGAGCTGCACGTCGTAGTGGCGGAGTTTTATCGTGCGCCGGGAAGCTTCCCTTACGCAGGCGAAGGCTTCGGGCAGCAAATCGTCCAGGGATTCGCCTTTGGCGAGCCGCTCTTTGAATTCGGGGGTTTTGGCTTTCAGCGCCTCGTCCGACAGTTTCGAGATCTCTTCTTCGAGGGCGTTTATCTGGTCGACCACCGGCTGGATGATCTTCATAGCGCGCTCGCTCTTGGAACCGATAATGGACTCAACGAGTTTTTTTAGCATATGGTTACCACTTTACACCTTTTTCAGTGAGGAATTTTTCCACCGTTCTTATGAAATAATTCACATGCGCCATGCCCAGGTCCTGGTGCACGCCGATATGCAGACCCATGTTCCCGATATATTCGGCGGCGGGAAAATCCCCGAACTTGTGCTTCAGGAAAGCGAAGCCGGGGCACTGGGTGGGCATGGACGAGAACAGGTGGCGCGTCTCGATGCCGCTCTTCTCGAGATAGATCCCCAGCTCGTTGCGGGTGAACGGCGCGCGCTCACCCAGGATGATGGCGAAAGCGTGCGGGCCTATCCGCTCGTGCTTCTCTTCTTTTATCGTGGTCAGCCAGGGCTCGAATTTTTTAAATTTAGCTATCATCGCCAGCAGGTTCCTGCGGCGTCTGTCTATTATTTTCTTATAGCCGTCGAGGCTGCCCAGCCCTACCGCCGCTTCCAGCTCGTTCATCTTGCAGGAATAGCCGATGCGCTCGAAAACGAAACGGATGTCGGCGCCCGTCCCGTAGCGAAACCGCTTCTCGCACAGAGCGCCGCCGGCGTTCACCACGCAGACCTTGCATTTGCAGGCCCGGCCATGGCTGCGCAGCGAGCGCAGCACCTCGGCGAAATCCGGGCGGCTGGTGGTAACAATACCACCCTCTATGGTGGTGATGATATGGGCGATATAAAGGCTGTAGGCGGCCATGTCGCCCAACGTTCCGACATTCCGGCCTTTATATACAGCGCCATGCGCCTCCGCCGCGTCCTCCACTACGAAAAGCTTGTGCTTTTTGGCTATCCGGTTTATGGCATCCATGTCGGCAGGCTTGCCCATCAGGTGCACCGGCATGATGGCCCGGGTGCGCGCGGTTATAGCGCGCTCTATCTTTTTGGGATCGATATTCAGCGTATGGCGCTCGATATCCACGAAGACCGGCGTGAAGCCGGCGTGAAGCACGGCGTTGCCGGTGGCCACGAAGGAAAGCGCGGGGATGATGACCTCGTCTCCCCTTTTGGCCCCGAAATCATGCAGCACGGCCAGCGCCAGGATATCGGCGTCCGTCCCGGTGCTTACCGCCACTGCCTCTTTCACGCCTATAAGCCCGGCAAAGCCGGCCTCGAACTCCCGCACCAGCCGGCCGCTGGAAAGCTTGAGCGTATCCAGCGCCTCGTTTATCAACCGGCGTGATTTTTTTGTGACGGCGATAGTGCCGAAGGGGATCCTCATTTCAATTTTTCTCCGGCTTCCCTGTAGCCTTCCGGCGTGCCGATATCATAAAACCGGCTGCCGGTCTCGTAGCCGTAGACTTCTCCGCCGCTTATAAGCGCGGGCAGGAGGTCCCGCTCCAGGGAATACTTAGCGCCCTGCGGCACCTCGGCCAACGCTGTTTTATCCAGCAGATAGATTCCCGCGTTCACATAGCCGGCCCCCGCGGCGGCCTTCTCCCCGAAAGACAGGATCCTGCCAGCGGCGTCCATGGTTATTGCACCAAAACTGCCCGCGTCCGCGACTTTAACCACCGCCAGCGAGGCTTTCGCCTTCTTCTGATAATGGAAGTCGACAAAACCGCGCAGGTCCAGCCTGCAGATGGAATCCCCGTTCATTACCAGGAACGGGGAGGTCCGCAGCAAAGCCTCCGCGTTCTTGACCGCCCCGGCGGTATCGAGCGCCTCAGTTTCGCGTGAGACAGCGATTTCAAGCCCCGGGAAGGCGCCGGAAAAATGCTTCTCTATAATTTCTCCCATATAGCCCGCGCAGAGTATGAACCGCTTGAATCCGAAGCCGGCAGCATATTCCACCAGCAGCTGCAGGAATGGCTTGTTGTTAAGCTGCGCCATGGGCTTGGGCCGGTCGGAGACGACGCTTTGCAGCCTCGTCCCCTTTCCTCCGCACAAAATTACGACATCCATTGCGTTCATGGCCTGTAAAAAATTATCGAGCTTCCGGAATGTTCGAACTTGAACGGGACATGCAGCAGTTTTTTAAGCGCTGTTTTTATCTTCGGCTGCGCCTTGGGTTCGGCGAAAAGAAGCATGAACCCGCCGCCGCCAGCGCCCAATATCTTTCCGCCAAGGGCCCCGCTCTTCAGGGCGGAGGCGTAGACCGCGTCTATCACCGGGCTGGTTATCTTGTCAGTGAGACTCCGTTTTATCTTCCAGCTCTCATGCATCAGCCTGCCGAATTCCGAGATGTCCGTTTTGCCGCCAACGATCTCCACGGCGCGGTCAACCATGGCGCACATCGCCGAAAGTTCGTTCCCGCACTTGGGAGTTTTTTTTATCTGCGCCCCGGCGATATCGGAAGCTGTGCGCACTATCCCGGTGTAGAAAAGCATCAGGCGGTCCTGGAGCTCTTCCAACCGCGCTGTGGACAGAGTGAGCGGGCGGACCTGCAGGTGGTTCTTCGCCCCGAAAGTCACGATATTGCACCCCCCGTGGGCTGCGATGACCTGGTCCTGCGACCCCACGTTCTCTTTAAGCAGGTCCTGCTCGATATGGATGGCATCGGCAGCCAACCGCGCGGGAGAAACGACTTTCCCCTTTAACGCGTGCAGGGCATTGAGCAGCCCCACGGTGAACGCCGAGCTGGAGCCGAGCCCCGAGCGAGCCGGCAGGTCGCCGTCGTGATGTATCTCCAGGCCTTCCTTTATCCGCATGAACTGCAGGCAGGCCCTGACCGAGGGATGTTTTATTTCCGCAACGCTCCGCACATCCTCTATCTTCGAATAAACGATACGGTGCTTGTGGTGAAAGAACGGGGGCAGGGACCGGCAGGTGATATAGCAGTACTTGTCTATGGCGGTGGAAAGCACCTGGCCCTTGTTCTCGTTATACCAGCAGGGGTAATCCGTGCCTCCGCCGAAGAACGAGATCCGGTATGGCGTCTTGCTGATTATCATGCCTTCTCTCCCACAGCCTCAGAGATTGGAATACTGGTTGCGCCTGATTATGCGGAAACCTTTTACGAGTTCCGCAATGCCTTTTTGCAGAGAGACGTCGGGTTTGAAGCCGGTACCCTCTATCTTGGCGTTGCTGACGATATAATCCCGCTTGTCAGGATCCTTGCCGATAGCGGATTCAGAGAAATAAAAATCCGGCAGCTGCTTTTGTATCTCCAGGCACAGCTCCTGCTTACTCAGGTTCGCGTCGCTCAGGCCCAAGTTATACATCTCACCCTTCATCCTGCCGAAATTATCCATGGCGTGCAGAAAAGCCTTGGAGATATCGCGCACATGAATAAAGTTCCGCTTGAAATGGGCCTCAAAGAGCACTATGAACCTATCCGTGACCGCCCGGTAAGTGAAATCGTTTACCAGCAGGTCCAGGCGCATGCGGGGGCTGACGCCGAAAGCAGTAGCAAGGCGCAAAGAGATAGAATTCCCGGCGGAAAGGATTTTTTCTTCCGCCGCGTTCTTAAGCTTGCCATAAAGCGAGACAGGGCGCAGCGGCGTAGCCTCGGTGCAGAAACGGCCTTTTTCGCCCAGGCCGTAGCCGCTGTTGGTGGTCGGGTAGATCAGCCGCTGGTCTTTTGAGCGGAACTTAAGTATCACATCCAGCGCGCCCAGAATAACGCCCCTGGCCTCGACCGGGTTCCGGTCGCAGATAGGGGCCCCGGTAAGGCAGGCGAGCGGGATTATATAGTCCGCGTCCGCTACGCACGCTTTTACCAGCCTTTCGTCGCGGGCGTCGCCCCGCGTTATTTCAAAATCGGGGGAGGCGCAGCACTCCAGCAGGGAATTCTGGCCGAACATGAAATTATCCAGCACCTGAACTTTAAAGCCCCGCCGGAGCAGGGTAGGCACGAGAATGGACCCTATATACCCGGCCCCGCCGGTTACCGTCACTTTTTGTTTTTTGGCGGATTTATTCATATATTTTTAATAGTATAATTTAATTAAGGACACTTACAATATCACGTCCCGTCCTGCCGCTTATGACCGACTTCTTCAAAGATAAAAACGTCCTGGCGCTTTATCCGTCGGAAGATACCGGCTTCCCCGCGCGCTTCTACCCGCTGAAACCGCATTTCAAATCCCTGCACCTGCTCAATTATGCCGAAACCTGCCACACCGAAGGGATAAAAAGCGCCGAGCGGCGCATCCTGGGCACGATAGCCGCCGAAAAAATAGACCTTGTACTAGCCTGCCCTTTCTCCAGCGATTACCAACTTTCAGTGGCATTTTACGCTTCCGTGCGGGAAAAGGCCCGGCTGGTCTTCTGGTTCGCCGACGACCCCGCTTACTTCGAAAGCTACGACAGGTATTACGCGCAGGCGGCCGACGCCGTAATTACCTCCGATCATTTTGTCGCGTTCGCCTACAACAGGCTGGAGATCCCAGCCCTGGTGTACCAGGAGCTTAACCCGGGGAACAATTATCTACCCGTAAAAATAGAAAAAGATATCGACGTCTGTTTCCTGGGGGACCTGCGCAAGCGGGGCCGGCGCGAATACATTAAATTCCTTGAGGCGGCGGGCATAGCTGTGGCGGTTTACGGGCGGGGCGCGGCCAACGGGTACCTGCCCGCGGAAAAGATCTCGGAATTCCTGTGCCGAAGCAGGATCAACCTGAATTTCAGCCAGCTAGGCGCACTTGACTGGAAAAATCCTGATGACCCGCTGCTCAACAGGGTGCGGCAGAACACGGCCCGGCCGCGGGAAATAGCCAGCGCAGGTGCGTTCTGCCTTTCGGAATATTCACCCGCCCTGGAGACTATGTTCAAGCCCGGAGTTGAGATAGATTTTTTCCGCGACAAAGCGGAACTCCTGGAAAAAGTCAGGTTTTACCTGGCCAACCCGGAGAAGAGGGAAGCCATGGCGCTGGCCGCGCATGAATACGCCATAAACAATTACCGTGAAGAGATCTATTACCCTAAGATCCTAGCGGACTTGGCGGAGCGGCTCGCCCGCCCCGCCACCCGGACCGCCGAGCTTTATCTCAGCGACGGCTTTAAAACAAGGGAGATAAACAGTCTGACCTTCTCCCTGTTCGTCATGCTCAGGAACCGGAAGCTGAAAGCTTCGCTCGAGGCGCTGCGCTTCCTTTTCAAACACGGCCCGGAGATCTTTGTCCGCGGCTTTTATGGCGGTCTGCGCAGGGTCGCGGACAATGCCCTGGGGAAACTGGCCCGGAGAAGCCGGCTGGCCGGATGAGCACTAATTTAAAAATAGCCAGGGCGTACACGATACTTGTCGCCGCAAGCATCCTGGGCCACGCCTTGTCGCTGGTAAAAGAAATGCTGGGCGCCAGCCTTTTCGGCGTCACAAAGGCCATGGATTCTTTTTACGCCGCGCTCACGGTGCCTAACCTGGTGAACAGCGTTTTCCTGTCCCCTTTCTCCATCATCTTCATCCCGATCCTGGTCAAATACAGGAAGAAAGACCTGGGAGAGACGAACCGGATCATGAGCACGATCTCGAATCTCCTTTTCCTCATGCTCGCCGCCGCCGCCGCGCTCGCCTTCGTCTTCGCCGGGCCCGTCATCGGGCTTTCCTCTCCGGGCCTGGACGCGCCGACCGCCGCCAACGCCGCGAAAATGCTCAGGATACTCAGCGCCGGGATAATTTTTACGGGGGCTGTAAATATCCTGTCGGGCGCCATCAACGCTTTCGAACATTTCCTGTGGCCGGCAGTTTCTGGAATCTTCGTAACGCTGTGCACGATCTTTCTCATGCTGTTCTTCACGGAAAGGCTGGGCGTGTTCGTTCTGGGCTGGGGCCTGCTGGCCGGGACCATCCTGCAGTTTTTTTTCCTCGCGCATTTCTCACGGCAGCAGGGACTCCGTCATTCCGGCGTAATTGACCTGGGCCATCCCGAGATACAAAAATCCCTGAACCTGATGTTTTTTTTCCTTATAATTTCGGTCCTGTGGGGGCTTAACACGGTAGTCACCAGGTTCATGGCCTCCTGGCTGCCGGGCGGCAGCATCACGGCCCTCGCCTACGCCGACAAACTGGTGCAGGTGCCGCTGATCATCTTTTCCGGGGCCATCTCTACGTCCATCTACCCGTTCCTGTCCGCGCAAGCCGCGGAAAACAGGGTCGAAGACCTCCGCAATACCGTTTCCCTGAGTATCAGGATGTCCGGCTTCATCTTCATCCCAATCGCCGTCACGATGATGATCCTGGCCGAACCCGCCATACGGCTCCTGTTCCAGCGGGGCGCCTTCGACGCTGCCGCCACGGCGCTGACCTCACGCATACTCGTCTTTAATTGCCTGCTTATGTTTTCCAGCTACGCGGTGGCCATACTGGCGCGGCTGCTGTTCGCCTTCCAGGCCGCGGGCAGCGTTATGAAGGTGGCTATCGCCACCCTGCTCGTGAACATAATCCTGAATTTCGCGTTCATGAAGGCGATGGACCCGCCGGCAACCGGCATAGCGCTGGCAGGCGCCGTGAGTTCTCTCTTTTCGGCCATCCTCTACTTCATCGTCCTCAAAAGACGCATCTCGAACCTGCACGGCCTGACCATACTCCGGTCCTTGTCAAAAATAACGGAGTTCTCGGCGGTGACGGGGCTGATAGTGTTCTATACTTTCAGGGCGGTGAGCGGCGTTTTCCATACCACGCCGCCGGGCCAGGCCATCGCTCTCGCGGCCGCGTCCCTCGCCGGGCTGGCAGGTTTTATTGCGCTCTCAGCTTTATTTAAACTGGAGGAGTTCCGGAAGGTTTACCAACTGGTCCTGACGCGCCTGCGCCCGGCCCCGAAGCCGGCGGCTTAAGCGCGGCCCTAATCCCCTAATATCCTGCGCTTGAGCCGGATCTTCGTCATGGCTTCAACATGGTCGCGCGCCGCGCGGCCGAATTTTTTTTCAATCGAAGCGAGATACCGCGGGCTGCTGAAATAGGCGGTGAAAGCGTCGTCTCTGAACCGCAGGATCTCCTCGGCGGACAAGGCGTCGGTGCGCAAGGGAAGGAATTCATAGGCCTGCTGCGCGTAGCCGAGCCAGTTATCGGGCAGCGCAGCGCCGCTGCCGAGGGCCTCGCTGTAAAGGTCGGAGCCCGGGGGCGCCATCGCGCAGAAGAAACTGGGGAACGCGCAGTTCAGCTCGACCGCAAGGTCCAGGGTTTCCTGCATCGTTTCCCTGGTGTCGCCGGGCAGGCCGAAGATGAAATTAGCGCACAGATCTATCCCCGCTTCGTGGATCTTGCCTACCACCCGGCGTATACATTCTTTGTCGTATTTCCCCTTGTGCGCCTTGGCCAGGACAGCCGTACTGCCGGACTCGATACCGAGCTTGAACCAGTTGAAGCCCGCCTTTTTCAGCAGCTTCAGCTCCGCGGGGTCCATCGCGTCCACCCGGTCCACCCGGGCGAAGGCGCAGAAATTAAGTTTATAGTCCCGCTCCAGCAACCCCTCGGCTATGGGCAGGTAGTGCCTGGCATCGAAAACGAAAAGCTCGTCGATCAGGTTTATATGTTTTACGCCGTATTGCCGGGCCAGGATATCGAACTGCTTCAGCGCCCAGTCCGGGCTCCAGTAGCGGATGCGCCTTTCGCCGAAAGTGGCGTGAATGGCGCAGAAAGAACATTTATACGGACAGCCCAGGCTGGTGAAGATCGACGCATAATGGCTGCGCGTTTCCAGGCTCTGCAGCGTCATCCAGTTGAAGGCCCGGTAGTCCCCGCCGACCAGGGGCAGCAGGTCCCAGGCCACGTCGCTCAGCTCGCCGGTCAGGTCCTCGATATTGGCGCCGCGCGCATTGTGGCGGATAGCGCCGCCCTCCCGCCACCACAGGCCCGGGACTTTCTCGTACGGATGTTTTTTTAGTATTTCCAGCAGCGGGTGGAAACCCTCCCCCTGTATCACCAGGTCGCAGGACTCTTCCCGGAGGGTGCGCTCGGGCAGGGCCGACGGATGCCACCCTGTAAGGATAATTTTTATTTCCGGACCCAGTTGTTTTATCTGGCGACAGAGCTCGCCGACGCCACCCATGATGGGCGCGCAGGTATTGGCCTGCTGGCCGTACACCACGATGGCTGTAATTTCCGCGTTGCGGTCCCGTATCTCGCGGGCGGTTTCTTCGATGCTCAGGTTGCGGACGCTCGCATCGAGAATGTCCACGCTGAAACCGTTCTTGCGCACGTAGCCCGCCATAAGGGCCGCCCAGAACGGGGGCTCGACGGCTGAAAAATCCTTGCTTAAGTCCTGGTACACCTTTTTCTTGGTGCCGCCGATATTTACCAGGAGCAGGTTAAGTCTTTCCGTCATAGGATAACGTTTTTGCGGCCGTGGCCGGAATACACCTTAAACGGCCTGTTGCCAGGCCGCCCGACAGGCGTCCATTATCGCCTGCTTACCGTAGCCATGCCGCTCCACTACCGTTTCACGCGACGGGTTGCCCAGCAGGAAACTGTCCGGCGTGCCCAGGCGGATCAGCCTGGCACTGTGCCCGCCGAACGCCATCCAGTTAGCGATAGCCGATGCAAGGCCTCCCAGGGGAGAAGACTCCTCTAGCACTATCACGGCGCCGGCTTCGGCGGTGATCCTCTCCAGCACGGCGGTGTCCAGCGGTTTTACGGTATGAAAGTGATAGAGCGAAGGGGTGATGCCCTCCCGGCCCAGCACGGCCACAGCTTCCTGCGCGACGGCGGCCAGGGCGCCGGTAGTGACGAGCGCCACCCGGGCGCCAGGCGCGAGCTGCCGGGCACGGCCCAGCACGGCGGGCTCGGCGCAGCGCACTTCCGGCTCGCCGAACTTGCCTATGCGCATATAAGCCGGGCCTTTAAGTTTCAGCAGCTGCGGCAGCAGCACGCCGATCTCCAGAGGGTCGCACGGTGCCGTCACCGTCATGCCCGGCAACAGCGACATGAGCGCAAGGTCGTCGCCCGCATGGTGGGTGATGCCGCCGGAGGAATAGGTGTAGCCGCCGCCCGCGCCGATTATCAATACCGGGTAATCCGGGTAAGAGACGCAGACGCGCAGCTGTTCGAAAGGGCGGGCCGTCATGAACGACGCGATGGAATAAATTATGGGACGGAAACCCTCTTTCGCAAGGCCGGCCGCCATCGCCACCATCTGCGCCTCCGCGATACCGGCGTTCACGTAGCGCGGTCCGAATTTAGCGATAAACTCGTCGAAGACCTGGTAGCCCAGGTCCCCGGTCAGGAACATCACGGCCGGATCCTTTTCTGCAGCGCGGCAGACGGCGCTGGCGAAGGAGCGCCTCATGAGCGGACCCCATAGATCGGCCTGGCATCCAGTTCGGCGAGGGCTTTCAGCCTTTCTTCTTCGGAAGGTTTCCTGTAATGCCACAAGACGTCGTTTTCCATAAAGGAAACGCCCATCTTTGTTTTCGCGATAATGACGGAGGGTTTGCCTTTTTCAAAAGGGAAGCGGACCAGCGCGGCGACGACGGACTTCATATCCGAACCGTCTATCGTTACCGCGCCCCAGCCGAAGCTGCGGAATTTTTCTTCCAGGGAGGTGTGCCCCATGATCTCGTCGCTTTTGCCCACGGCCTGTATGCCGTTGTAATCTACGACGGCCAGCAGGCGGTCCAGGTGATGCGCGGCGGCGAAAGTGGCGGATTCCCACACGCTGCCCTCGTTGCACTCCCCGTCGCCCAGCAACACCACCGCCCGCGCGCCGGAACCGCGAAGCCGCAGGCCGTAAAGTATCCCCGTCGCCACGCCCAGGCCGTGCCCCAGGCTCCCGGAAGACATTTCCAGCAGCGGCAGCGCGTGGAGGCAGGGATGGTTCGGCAGGCAGGAGCCTTCGCGGTTGTAGTCGGCTAGCATCGACGGCGAAAAAAAACCCCGGTCGGCGAGCATAGCGTAGAGTGAAGCGCAGCCATGGCCTTTCGACAGGATGAACCTGTCCCGGTTCGGGTTGCCGGGTTCTTTCGGAAAAATTTTCAGCCAGCCGCAATACAGGGCTACGAGAACATCGACATAACCCAGCGAGGAACTGAGATGCCCCTCTTTACCGTCGCAGGCCATCTGCACGCAGGTCGCCCGTATTTCGCGGGCCTTTTTTTCAAGTTCCTGTATGTTCATATTCTGCAGTCCCGCGACGATATCCGCGCTCTGCGCCCTGCTTTTCCGGAAACAGTTGCAAAGCACATTAGCTACCGCTATAATATCAAAAACAAGGCATTTTAAAAAACCGGCTGGCGAAAATTGGAAGCAGGCTGTAAAAACTGATAAAATTCAGTGCAGCCGGCGGGCAAAGCGACAATTCGTTTCAGTCCGAAGTCTCCAGCACAAAGTCGAAGGCCGGCACGCATAAAGGAGCTGAGTTATGCCGCTTCACCCTATGTATCGGCGGCGCAAAGCGGACCGCAATACCGTAGTGCGCGCCGGAGTGGGCGTGATCATCCGCGACAAGCGCGGCCGGATACTCCTTGAAAAACGCAGCGATTGCGGGCTTTGGGGCATACCGGGCGGGAGCGTCGAACCGGGTGAGTCGGTGGAGCGGACCGCCGTCAGGGAGATCCGCGAGGAAACGGGCCTGACCGTGCGCGTGACCCGGCTGTTCGGGGTTTACTCCGGCGGCGCAGCCCGCCTCGTAACCTTCCCCGAGCGCGTGGTCCAGCTGGTGGATTCGCTGGTGGAAGCCAGGATAGTGCGCGGGACATTAAACCTCAGCCACGAAAGCGAAGACCTGGCCTTTTTCCCGCTTAATAAACTGCCTAAGGACATAGTGCCTCCGGCCAGGGGCATACTCTCGGACCTACGCAAAGGACGAAAAGTGGTGCTGCGGTAAGCCGGACGCGCTCGCCACGAAGCCGGACAGGCTCAGCTCCGGGAAAAGCGGATAATTTTAAAGCTGGCGACAACAAGGACAAGATGGAAGCCGAACAAAAACTTAAATTATTTCGTGATAAGTATATCACGAACAAGCTTTTAGCGAAATTCGTAAATAAAGCGTATTCCATTTGTTTTTCTTCTTATGCGGCCGAGTTTTTTAAATACCATTATTGTCTTTGGAGAAACAAACCCTATTTTGGCTCATTTTTATATGCCAGCCTGGGGGACCCCGCAAGGCGCGCATATATGGATAAGCTCGTAGAAATGCTTTCAGCGCAGGGTAATTATCTGCGGATATTAGAAGTAGGCTCCTGGGCCGGGGGCAGCGCAATTCTATGGGCAAAAGCTCTTGCCAGGCATAATGCCGGCAAGGGTATTGTTTTTTGCGTAGATCCCTGGAAGCCGTATTTCCCCCCCGGCGAGACGGGGGAAAACCCCCATATTTATAAAATAATGGACGCTATTTCCAAAACCGGGGATATCGCAGACCTTTTTCACCATAACGTGAATTCTTCCGGCTTCGGCGGCAAGGTAATTTCGGTCAGGGGTTTTGCCGATGACTGCCTGCCGGTGTTAAAAAATGAACAATTCGATATTGTCTATATAGACGGCGATCATTCTTACCGTGCGGTTCTAAAAGACTTGAATAACGCAAAAGGCCTATGCAGGGAAAACGGGATACTATGCGGCGACGACCTGGAGCTTCAATACACCGGGGCCAATAAACAGGCTATAGAGCTGAACCTGGATAAGGATTTTGCAACAGACCCCGACAGCGGCACCGGATTCCATCCCGGGGTAACAAAAGCCGTCTGGGATGTTTTTGGGCAGGAAGTTTCATGCTACGGCGGTTTTTGGGCTATGCGGAAATCCGGAGACAAATTTACCAGCATTACAATACCCGGGTAGACGCCGCAGCTAATGATAAAAATCCTGCTCTTAAACTTACCCGGCGGCCGGATCCGGACGGATTTTCCGCCTGTCGGAATTTCAAGAGTTATCGAGGGCATCAGCCCGGAAATAGAATGCGATGTGTCATTTTATGATCTTGATTCCTTAAGACCGGATTTTGAACAGATAAAAGCGAAATTAGCCGATTTTTCACCGCAGATAATCGGTTTCAGTGCGATCCTTACCCCGGCGTTCAAATACCTCAAGGCTTTATCAATTTACCTTAAGAAAGAATTCCCCGGCATGATACAAGTGCTTGGCGGGGAAATGGCCGTCATCTATGAGATAATCCTTAAAAGCACCGCTATTGATTTCTGCGTCGTAGGGCAGTCGGAACCGCCTTTCAGCGAACTGATACTCGCGCTAAACCACGACAATTTCCTGGTAAAAGATACCTCATCATACAGCAAGATCCCGGGGCTAGTGTTCCGGGACAAGGGCAAACCTTTTTTTACCGGCCCGGCTCCGCAGTCCAGTCCGGTCAGACAGGTTAACTACGATCTCCTCTCAAAATTCACGAATATTAGTCGTTATGTCCAGGAGGTGAACGGTCAGTATTATAAAGCAAGAATAAACCCTGGCGACCTGAACGATTTTTTCTCGTTATTTCACAAAGCCAATTTAAATAAAAAAATGGCGGCGCTATTCGCGTCCAAAGGCTGCGTGGGAAGATGCACTTTTTGTCACAGGTATTTCAAAGGGTACAAAGCCCTCCCTGCCGGGCAGGTTACGGGCGATATTCAACATCTTATCAATAACCACAATGTCGGCATGATTTTATTTTCGGAAGAGGATTTCGGCTCCGACCGTCGCTCCACGGCTGAAATAGTCGATTTCCTGAAAAAAAAGAACCTGAATTGGTCGGCTGGCGGCGTCCGGGTGACCAACCTTGACGAGAATACGATAAAAAACTGGAAGGAAGCCGGCTGCGTTAACGTAAATTTCGGCATAGAATCCTGCTCGCAGAAAATCCTGGACGTGATGGAGAAAAACTCCCGCGTAGAAGACAATTTAAACGCCCTGAGATTATGCAGCAAACACCGCATCGCCACAATTATCAGCCTGGTGCTCGGCATGCCCGGGGAAACGGAGGAAACCGTAGACGAAACAATTTCCAGCCTCGCCGGGGTCATTCCGGACGACATAAGCCTGGTCTATGAAATAAGCATAAATTTTTTTCAGGCCGTGCCGGGGACCGCAGCCTACGAGTTCGCAAAACACATGGGCGTGATAGACGCTTCTCTTTCCGGTGAGGAAAAGTACATTGAAGGCCTGCATAACGCAGGCGCCACCGAATTTTCCCAATATTTGAACTTCACGGACTATGAAACAGAAGAAGTGCTGTATTGGAATGATTATGTTTTGCTCGAGCTCTATTCCGCCTACCTGGGCAAGCACGGCGTGCTGAAAGTTTTGAAGCGAAAAAAGGCAAAACGTTTCTACTACGCGGCCATCTACAGGCTGCTCCCCCGGAAAGCCCGGAGGTTCCTGCTTAAATATTACACCGTGGTAAAACACCACGGCCTTTCCGGCCTGGCGGACCTGTTAAGGAGGAAGTGGTTCGTAAAACGACCGGCGGTTTACGCCGGGATAGACCGCTCACTGCGGCTGATAAACAAGGACTTTGAAGCCGGAAAAATATGCTCGACCTAAAAAAAATGATCCTTGGCAGCGGCCCGTGCGCCGACAGACTGTCCTTCCTGGAATTTTATCTGGCCGGGCTGGACCGCCTCACCCTGAGACCGCTGCTGCTGGCGCTGCGCGTGAAATTCAGTCCCGACATCCTTGAAAAGATACGCCATAGCGCGCTGCCGGCCGCGGAAAAAGCGGCG
>Ga0172379_10006775_pt1 | contig 15162 bp, 11 predicted proteins | sample GrowelOW334metaG_FD_119756 | JGI IMG/M metagenome (GOLD analysis project Ga0172379, IMG submission 119756) | Groundwater microbial communities from an aquifer near a municipal landfill in Southern Ontario, Canada - Groundwater well OW334 metaG | ecosystem: Environmental > Aquatic > Deep...
AATCGCGCCCATTGAGCACCGGCACGCGCTTGCCCCAATTACTTTCCTTTTTTCCGATGCCGATCAAAAAAGAAGCCACGTCTCTGTCTTGTTTGAGAATATACGGAAGCATCACTTCAATCGGATAACCCTTGACCATATCGCTCACTTCAGCGGCAAAAGCAGCATCACCTGATTTTTTCAAGGCGTCGGCCGGGGAAAGAGGCGTGGAGGGTGTATCTTTATCCGAAGTAGCGTCCATCGTCGCACCCAATACGGCGGGTGCCGACCCCACGGACAATTCGTTGACCACAGGCGTACTCGCAGACAAAGCCGCTGTGCTTTCCGCGGATACCTGCTGTCCTAAATAGCGATAAATAAGCGTCATCGAAAACATCCCAAAAAATATCGCACCGATAATCGAGGCATTCCAAACACGCACGGGAGAAATATGAGCCGAAAAAAGATCCGGCAAATACCGAAGCGTTTCTCCGATACTCGAATAGCGCTCCCGAAGAGTATTGTACAAGAGCTCGCTTGGACTCTGCGTCGGTCGCGAATAACGCATCTGAACACTGTCAAACTGTCCTGCTCGTTCATAACGTCGAACACCGAAAAGCAGTGCGTCTTGCTCAAGCGCGGTGATATAACGATGCGAATCCGACGTAAAAAACGACCGTGTTACTTTGCCACGAGAAAAAAGTGTTGCCGCGGAAGCGCCGCTCCTATGCTGCTTTTGCATAGCTTGTGCATCACCGAAAGAATAATAAAGTCGCATCCAATACTTTTCACTTTTCGCAGTTCCATCCACTCGCGACATTTTTTTCGCTCTTTGAGACGATATATCGTCCATGTATCTATTTTAATATTTTTTTCTGTGCTCCCTTCCTTACTTGTTTGTATTGTATCATACTTTTTTCTTTTGCACGAAAAACAAAAAGTCTGATACCGATAACACTTACTATCGCAGCCACTATTTGCCCGAGCGTTATCCATCCGAACAAAAAACTAATCTGCGGATCCGGTTCACGAAAAAATTCCACGCCCAATCGAAAGAGACTGTACCCGACCGCATAAGCAATCGCCACCGCACCCGAAAAACGATACCGCTTCCGAATAAAAATCAGAACGAACAAGAGAACAATGCCTTCAAAAAAAGCTTCGTAGAGTTGCGAGGGGTGACGCAATACCATATCTCCCGCGTCCGCATTGAGAAAATACATTCCCCATATTTTTTGGGTCACGCGCCCGTAGAGTTCTCCATTCAAAAAGTTTCCTATCCGACCGAAGAAATAACCAAAAGGTACCGCAAAAGCCACCGCATCCGCCACGCGCCAAAAGGAAAGTTTGTGCTGGCGCACAAAGAACCAAATACCCACCAAAACACCCGCCAATCCGCCATAATAGCTCATACCGGAAATACCGATCCACTGACTCGTTTTCAAATCGAAAGGCCACATAATAGCCAGCGGTTTCGCGGCATAATATGAGAAATTATACAGCAACACATACCCCACTCGCGACCCGATAAGTATTCCTAACACAAGATTGAAAAGGAGGTCGATATACTGATCAAAGGAAAGCCAACTCTTCACATATCGCCACAAGAAAGCCCCGCTCACTCCAAGAGCCAGCATATACATCAGAGCATACCAATACAGAGAAAAAAACCCAAGTGTAAAAACAACAGGATTGATATGTTCCGGCAGATGTTGATACCATTCAAGCATAGACTATCGTGTAATAAACTAAACTCTCTTTATGTCATTCCCGCGAAGGCGGAAATCCAGATTCCACAAAAATTTTATTCGCTATAATCAAAAATACTTTAAAAAGAATTTGCTTTGCGCTTCAGACCGTTTGTAGCAACTGGATTCCCGCCTTCGCGGGAACGGCAATCACAAGTTTTATTTTTCAATTTGAAAAAACTCAGCGAAAGACCCTTTCTATTCATTATACGTTTTCAGTTGAGTCTTAAATTCCAAAGTATAAATATCAAGCAACGCCAACGCGAGCGCGGCAATAATAGGCCCGATGATAAATCCGGAAAAACCAAACAAAGAAAGTCCTCCAAGTGTCGCAAAAAATATCATCAGTGGGTGCATCTGTGTATCACGCCCGACGAGTTTCGGACGCAACACATTGTCGATAGTCGAGATAACGGCCACGCCATACACGAGCATCGCGACACCCTGCCATATATGTCCCACGAAAAGCAAGATAAGACCGGCAGGAAGCCACACGATACCGGCTCCCACCAGAGGAATCACCGACATAATCGTCATCACCAGTCCCCAAATAGTAGGGGATGGTACGCCGACAATCGCAAACATCACACCGCCCAAAAATCCCTGTACGTCGCTCACCATCAAAGTGCCCCGCAGTGTCGCGCGACTCATCGACACAAATTTATTTATCAGCAACTTCTCGTGTTCATCGCGAAGCGGCATCACACCCATAAAATATTTGACCATCTTTTTGCCATCGATAAGAAAATAGAACAAAGAGAAAAGCATCACGAACAACCACAGCACAAACTGCACTATACCCTGATACAGCGCCCCCACGAAACCAAGAATATTCTGACTCAGCCCCTTGAAATTCTCGATCATATGCGCCGCATCCAATGTCTGTCCCGCAAACACAATATTCGCGTAAGGAAGTGCCTGGATTTTGCGCGCAAAGGTATTGAGGAGCGTCTGTCCCGAAGCATCTCCCGCCAGCGCATGCTCGTAAGCGACATTGACCTCATTGACGGCAATACTAAATACGGCGAAGAGTGGCACGATAACAATAGCCGCTATCAAACAAATCGTCAGGAGCGCACTTACGCGAACACGATTATGCGTCCTCTTTAAAATCGATCGGTACCATCCCTGAAAAAGCGCGGCCAGAATCGCTGCCGCCAGAATCGCCGTCAGAAAAGGTTGCAAAATAAAAAACATCAGCACTCCGACACCGCTCAAAAGGAGAAAGAAAAAATAGACATTGAAGTGGACAACTTTCATACATTCAAGTTATCAAATAATTAAGCATAGTGAGTGCAAGTGGTTTTGAAAAATTTTCATCATCAAAACTTACCTACGACATACTTTCATTATACCGCTTTACGTCATCTTTGGAAAAAGTTGTGAATCCCGGCTCGCCCAAAAGAATCTGCGCATTCACAAAAAGTGTCGGTTTTCCCGCCACGATGGTTTTTGTGTGTGGCGGACGCACCGCAAGATCTAGGTTATGATTATCTCTGAAATAAGCCTTGATACCGGCACGCGAAGTATACGGCGACAGCAATACAAACACCTTAAACTGTTTCGGGTTTGAAGAATAATACAGCTTATGCTCCTTATGCAACCACAGAAATACCTGTGCATCTCTCCAATCTATTTTTTCCTTCTCTTGTTTTTTTCCCTTGTTATCCTGATCCTTTGCATTGTCATCCTCGGGCTTGACCCGGGGATCCAGAAATCCTGAATTTTGAATGAATCCTTGTGTAATGCTTTTTTCTTCTTTCACTTTGATTTCCCGCGCCCCCTCTTCCGAAAAATAGAGACACCGCGATGAAAGCGGACACGTCTTGCATTTCGGCCGTCCCACACAAATAGCCGCTCCAAAATCCATCAGTGCCGCGTTCAATTCCTTGGCGTGCGTCTTGAATACATCACCCATCACACTATTATCTTGCGGGTTCAGGTTTGCAACCTGAACCTTTTGTTTGGATTTCAAACCCAAGGACGGAGTTACAAACTCGCGTCCCGCATCTTGTTGGGAGATCTCACTGCCATCCTTGCTTCCATAAAAAAACCGTCCGATCACCCGCTTCAAATTGGTGTCCCATGCCAGATGATTATCACCATATGCAAAACTCAAAATGGCCGAAGCGGTGTAATCCCCCACGCCAGGAAGCGTCATCAACAATTTTTTATCCCGCGGAAATTCCCCGCCGAATTCATCCATCACCTTGAGTGCTGTCAAAAGCATATTGCGTCCGCGCCGATAGTATCCGAGTCCGGCATAGTACGGCAAAAATTCCTCCCAAGATGCCTGTGCCAATAAAGCGACCGTCGGGAATCGCCGTAAAAACTTCACATAATAGTCCAGCACGCGCGACACCTGCGTCTGCTGCAGCATTATTTCGCTCACCCACACCTCATACGCCGTGATATCCTCTCCTCGCCACGGCAAATTCTCCCGCCCGGCCTTGCGGTAAAAGTCCATTATCTTTCGCTCAAAAAAGCGTATAACGTCAGTGTGTCTTGACATAGCTTACAGTATACACTATCAATACAGTTTCCTTGATGCATAAGAGCGGTACGAGAAATCTTCTGCAGAGACAAGGAAAACGCAACTTAACAAGAGGTAACTTAAAATGAAAGCACCAACATACACTCCGAAAAGCCTAGGCACACTCATCCGACTTGCCCTGCGAGAGGATGGGCTGCATCCGCTGGAAATCCACGAAGGTGAGGTGCACTACAGAAATGCAGTGGCACTTGGAAAACCTTTACTGGTACAAATACTTTTTAATAGAACTCATAACTTCACAAAAAAGGACATTCAGCGCGCCTTCGAAACTCAATGGTTGAACCGCCCAGAAAGGGACCAGTCATTAGGAGCGAATGCCTACGCACGTTCCGAACCTGTATTTGTAAACGACGGCACCGCCTATGTCGTTGCCGTGCAAATGTATGCTGTAAGTTTATAATAAACAGCACTATCTTCCAAAGCTCGACTGGAAACATCGGTCACCCGCAACCTCAAAAACGTTGCGGGCTTTTTTATCGGAAATATATTCGAAAGTTTTTCAAATGTATGAGTCACTTTATTCTATCACACCCCCGCCCAAACAATAGACGCCTCTATAAAACACCGCAAACTGCCCTGCGGCAAGCCCGGTATCATACCCATCTATCGTCACTTCCAGCCTCTCCTCACTCAACCATTTGAGCGCGCACGGATACATCGATGCCCCGTGCCGCACTTTGACTGTCAGTATGCCACCCTCCTTCGCCAGGGCTACGGCGGGCACCGTCCAATTCAACCCGCTCACCTCAAAAGTATTGCGCGCTGTCCCTTCGCTTCGATACGAATTGGAAATATACACGATATTCTTTTCGACATCCTTGTCGATCACATACCACGGCCCGCCCGAAAGTTTGATACCCTTGCGCTGCCCGATAGTGTAATACCAAAACCCCTCGTGTTCACCCATTTTTTTCTTGGTCTCAAAATCGATCATATCCCCCTTCTTCGTCCCGAGATGAAATTTCACAAATTCATCAAAACGAATCTTTCCCAAAAAACACAACCCCTGACTATCCTTGCGTTTGGCATTGGGCAGTCCGAATTTCTCCGCCAAGACGCGCACCTCGGACTTGCGCAGATGTCCGATCGGAAACAATGCCATCGCCACTTGTTGCTGTGTCAGTTGCGAGAGAAAATACGTCTGATCTTTCAACTCATCGGGTGATCGCTTCAGATACGCAACTCCGTCGATTATTTCTGTCTGCGCGTAATGCCCGCTCGCAATTTTATCAAAAGGCACACTGTCATTGCGTGTCATCAGATACTCATAAAACGCCCCGAATTTGACACGTGTGTTGCACAACACATCCGGATTGGGCGTACGTCCCTTTTTCACCTCATCGATAGTGTAGCTCACGATTCGCTCCCAGTATTCCTTCTGAAAAGGCACCACCTCAAGCGGTACATCCGCATCGCGGCAGACCTGTTCGATATACGACAAATCATCCTCCCAAGGACACTCGCCCAAGAAAGACATCTCGTCTTCGAGCCAAATTTTAAGATAAAAGGCGGTAATGGTGTGTCCCTCTTCTTTGAGAAGTCTCAAAGCCACGGAACTGTCCACTCCGCCCGATAGAAGCATCGCTATATTCATACTCTCTATTCCACACTATTTTCACCAAAAAATCAAACGGGCGTTATTCGGTAACTTTTTCATCGTTTCGTTTTTGCGTAAAAAGATAGAGGTACAGTCCAAAGATAACCGCGCCGAACTTGAGTACATACAAAGAAAACCAGATATGCGTCCCGCATCCGTCAAACAGATACCATGCCCAAAGTGCAAACAACGTATATATCGCTTCCCAAAACCATTGCACGCTCGTCGATCGACGGAAACCATACGCAAAGTTCCCGATCAATAAAACGATATACGCAACGAGCAGCCCAATCCACAAAGACGTCGGCAAAGAAGCGCAAGCCCCTCCGTAAATGAGGCATTGGTTACCGGTATTTTCAATCATCGCCGCACCGCTATCGATACGCGGACCGGAAATATCGGAAATCTTCACAATACGCTCGGCACCCCCCGATACATACCCTGTCTGTGAAGTTTCCTGCAAAAGACGTGCCTCATCCAATTCGCCGAGTGCCGGCATAAATATGATATCGCCAAAAAGAAACACCGCGACGATTACGCCGAGCACTATACCTTTCCACCGTGTCTTCAATATTTCAATCATACTTGGTTGTTATGCAATTCTGATACGCACGTATTTAAAACATTCCCTTTAAACAATGGGTAGGCGCGCCCTATTCCACCTGACGAGCAACTATCATCAGCCGTTTCAACGTCGTGCCCGCCGGCCAACACGTCATCAGCGTGAGCGTCTTTTTTCCCGACGCTTTTTCCGAATCCATATAATTCACATTGTCGGCATCCACTCTTTCTTGGGAAGTCACCTGATACGTATAGCGTTTCCCCTGATAAAACACATACACCGTATCGCCCGTATCAAGCTTGCTCAAAAGGTAAAACACCGCATTGAAACGACTCGCCTCATACAAGTCGGCGCCGGAATGAGCGAAGAGAAATACATTGCCTATTTCTCCGGGATATGCCGTCCCTTTGGCATGCGCCACGCCCTGCGTCAGTGCTTTTTGATACTGCGACGAGTCCTGTGTATCGACATCCGGCACTATTTTTGCATTGGCTCTGATTTTGGGAATAACAATGCCAAAGTCACTGTCCGCAGGATACATCACGTCCCCTTGTGATACACCCGCCACGGATGATTGATTATTGCGCGATGAGATATCGGATACAACACTAGGAATCGTGGCAGCATCCACAAACCGATACTTCGCCTCCTCGTATATCACCGGATAAAAAATCCACAGCAAAACCACAATACTGGAAACAATCAGTCCCAAACCCACTCGAAAAAGTATCCTCTCAATACTCTTTCTATTTTTGATGCTTTCTTTTGATGGAGACATACCACAGAATCAATAAGAGTACCCCGATAACAGTCGCGCCTGTACCGAATTTTGCAAAAAGTGACATCGGTGTCGTCTGGGCAAAATCAGCGTTTTCCCCAAGCACCTTTGCATCACTGCCTTGTGCGGCATTTTCCGATGTGGCACCTTCAACACTCGGTGTCTCGGAAGAAACAGTTTCGGTATTTTCCGCACCGGCACCGGGAGCCACAGCGATAGCACCTGCCACCTGAGTAGGGGCTCTATTTTTTGTCGTCGTTTTGACCCGCGTTTTTGTTTGCTTATCAACCGTCACCGTCACATCACCGACAAAATCCGATGTATCGCCCGTCACACTCACGGCACGTACCGCATAAAAATATTTCGCGGTGCAATCGGAAACCGTATCCGTCATCGTTCCATTCTGATGAGACGCGAGAGCAAGCTCTTGCACCTTGGTCGAAGCATCGGCCACAAACGTATTGGCCAATGATCGATATAGTTCAACCTTTACTGTTTTTCCACCATCATCCGCCGATGTAAACGAGATTTGATTTATACACGAAGAGACTGCACTGCGTACATAACCCGACGGCACGCCTGGCTTGTTGGCGGACAAAAGTGTCACATTCACGGTATTTGAAGTCGCGCTCTCGCTTCCGGAAGCACTTGCAACGACACGGAATTGATACACACCATCCGTCGGCATCACAATTGCCTGCACATTACAATTGCCGGATGATCCACCATCGATCAAAGGGTATGTTGCAAAACTTGTGAAGCCTCCGTCAGAAGGACCTTTTTTGAAACACTCGACACTCACCGGTCGTCCTTGGATATCCAACGCGACAAAACCGATTGCAAACTGCGGAGCACTCACCTGCGCCTGCGGAGTTTCAATTTGCACACTCACACTCGAAGCGGCTTGAGCGGATGAAGTACCAGCGACCGTGGCACACACACCCATCACCAAACCAAGAAATATTTTAGGTAACATCTTGGGAAATTTAAGAGTAATAAACGCCTTCATACGACGCCTCGTCGTCCAAAGCATCAACATAAGACCGCTTGCCAGTAGTGTAAGCGCCAAGACTGTCCAGTATGTCGGCGTACCCGTCTCAGGCAACGTTGCGCCCAATACACGCTTTACCTTATGCACGGTACGATGCTTTACCTGGCTTTCGACAATTGTTGGCAATACGACCGCAACAGGCTTTGCCGGTAACATAACTTCCACCGCAGTTCCGACAAACGGAGTGGCTTCACTTTCATTGGCAAGTACGTCCGCGGCCACCAATGACTTTCCATTAGCAAAAGCAGTATCGCCATATGTTCCAGCATCTTGACTGCCGCTAATCTTGACGGCATAGTGAAGTGTTACCGTATCCCCGGGATCAATCGTTCCAAGACTCCATACACCGGGAGAAGCGTAAGTATGCGTCAATCCTCCTTGACTGGCTACGGCGCTTCCGGAAATATAGACAAATCCGGCCGGCGGCAAATCAGTCACCTTTACATCTTCAACCGGTGTGAGATTGTCTTTGGGAGCCGTGACGGTGATGGTATAGTTCACTTCATCACCGGGCGATTGCGGTGCCACGGAATTATTGGACTTATGAATTTCCAAAACGGGTTGGACAAATTGATTGGTAAACGTACAATGAATACTTTCTCCAGGATGAACCACGATTTCACTCGGGTTCAATGAATTGATTACAACGTCTTCTTGCTGAGCTTGACCCTCGCACGAAGCACTGTCGAGTTTCCATCCGGCAAGCTCCTTTTCGGAAACGCTGTATGTTCCGGGAAGAATAGCTCCGCTATCATACGGTATCGCCATATCGGTAAGCGAAAAGTTCTGTTGAAATTCCGAAGCTCCCGACAAAGCAAAATCAAAGCTTTGATCAGCGCCTGTCGGATTGGTCACTTTGTCCACGACAATATGCCCAAGTTTGGTGTTGGTAAAAGTACAGGTGATATGCCCGCCCGGCTTTACCTTGATACTGTCCGGGGTAAGAACAGTGTGATGTTCATCATCGTGTTTCTGCGTATCAGCGACACATACGGCACTGTCAAGATTCCATCCGGTTGGAACATTCTCGGCTATACTATAAGTATTGTTCGGATCGATATTGGTAAAAGTCTGAGATCCTTGGCCGTTTAAAGTCTCGATAGTCGTGGTTTCCGGCAGACCTTGTCCGGTAAGATTGTACTCAAATGATCCGTCGCCACCGACAGTTTTTTTCACCAATTCTATTTCTCCCAGTTTGGTATTGGTAAAAGTGCAGGTAACATTCTTACCGGGAGTAAGCACGATATTGACGGTTCCGGTGGAAGTATCCCCTCCAAATGAACTGTTATCCGAAGTACAAGCTATACTGGTCAGATTCCAACCATTCGTACTCGCTTCCGTCACCGAATAATTACCCGGAAGAAGCCTTTGGAAAAATTTAGTATTCGGAAGAGCACTCTTGTTATCATCATCGAGATGAAAACCCATCAAACCGTCGCCCGTTGTCGCAAAAGAAAAATCCTGAGCGTCATTGGGTACGGCATTTTTGATGATAGTAATCGATCCTTTATTCACGGCATTGCTAAACGTACACACGGTTGTTCCGCCCTTTACCACAGTGGCATTCCCGGAAAGCGTGTGATTTACTCGAGCGCAATGAGTACCCGAAACAGAGACGAGTTGATACGCAGTAGTCGGTCCTGATTCCGTAATGATGTGTGTTGCTGCGGTCGTCACTTGACCAAAATCCACCTGACCGCCGGTATTCGCCTGAATCGCTTGTCCGCCATCAAGAGCAAAACTCCATTGAGTCAAAGCAGACCCGTCATCCACTACTTTTACAACTTTAAGATTACCCGTATCGCGTGTGTTCGTGAATGTACAGGTTCCTCTATTTTCCGTTACGGTCAATGTAGCGCTCGCTCCACTCAGATTTCCACAGACGCCCGAAACATCGGTAGCGGTATAATTTGCCGGACCAGATTCGGTTACGGTGTAGGTTCCCACAGGAAGCGTGGTCGAGTCACCACTATGGAATGTCCCGGAAACACCTGAAAGAGCAAAGCTCCAATCAGACGGCACGGCAGTTCCTCCCGAAACAACCTTTGTAAATTTCACTTTGCCTGTTTTTACTTTTTCACAGTCATTATTCCAAATAGACTGACCGTTTGCATTCCAATTTTGTCCCAATGGAAGGTATCCCGGTACCGGAGGGATAATGTCTCGTCCATCCTGATGGCTCGCGCCGCTATGCCCCATCAAGATACCCGCCGTATTCGGAGTTATCGAGTTGTACGGATTGTGTTCGCTTCCGGTAGCATGACAAATTCTCACCGGCGTATAGGTCTCACTCTTATGGGTGGCAATCAAAATCGTGAAATGATCGATATCACTCACAACTACCGACTTTTCTTTGTTAGTGGTATCTTTCCCGTCCACCGCTTTAAAATCCGCATCATTCAAAACCTTTCCTTTTACTTCCTCCGTTGACTTTTCAATATATGAAACCGACACATTATCAACCCCCGCCGTTTTTGGCAAAGACAAATCATAAGCGAATGAACCATTGGTCATTCCATCAGTTTTGATATCATAGGCAAAATCAGAAGCGGCAGACACGCCCGCAGGAAGATTGATATCGGACGCGTTCATCTGCTCTATATGAAGCGCGCTTCGGTCACTCTCCTTTTCCGGCAGACACGTAAATATCAAAGACACTTCTTTGTTGAGAGGAAAAACATAGCGAACACCAAGCTTCACCTTTTCATTTGTGGTAACGCTGTGATGATTCGCATCGACTGTCCAGTCACTCTCCTTACTTGATTGTTCAGAAAAGTTTTTCGCCAGACACACTTTAGTATCGGAAACTGTCACAGGAAAACCATTCTCTGTTTGAGATGTCTCACTCACTGCAGGAACATCCGTATTTTCAACAACATTTTGCAAAGGCGCTTGAGGTACCGCTACCTCGAGGGTTGGTTGTGTCGGCGCATCCAGAGGAGCTTTCACATCTTCCGTGACAGCCGGAGTTTCAACAGTCGGCGCAGGAGTCGTTTCAACAGCAGGCTCTTTCTCATTGATAGCGCTGTCAGTTTTAATCTCCGCACCGGTTGTATCCGCACTTATTTGAGGAATAGTTTTTTCCTCAACAGGCAGTGGTGTTTTTGTACCAGCATCATCACTAACAACGGGAGCCTCAATCCCAGGTGCTACCTCAATCGTCGGAACTGTTGTTGCGTCAGTAGTTGAAACCGCGTCATCCGCAACCGCATACTGCACCGCCAAAACACCCAAAGCTCCTCCCACCGGTTGAAAAACCAATACGACAATCAAAAAACCTGAAAAAAACTTCGGAAGCAATGTTCGTGCATTCTTCCTCAACTGTTGTTTCAATCGCTTCATAAGAGATGGTGTAAATAATTAGGAACGGAAAAAGGCTTGCTTGCAACGCCAGAGCACCGCTCATTGCAAGGAGTTCTCCTGCCCGAAAAACCGAAAACTTCTTGATTTCCAATGCTAGGATGATTTACGAAATTTGTCAAGTGCTTTTGCTTTATTTTCAGCCTTCATACAAACAAAAAAGCCGGAAGCATATTTCCGGTCTCTGTATTCTCTGTATTCTGTATTCTCTGTATTCTAAAAAATTCACACGTTTGAAAAACTCAGTGAAATATTTCTTGCGTGAAGATTTTTTCTGAAGCTCTGCGTACCCCCGCACAAGCAAGGAAAAAATACTTCCGCAAGAAATATTTTCAAACGCGTAATGTTTACTTATGCGCCTTTTTAAAACTAAGCAATTCGGAGGTACTTTGTACAAGGTCGTGCAGTAAAGGTACACACACTACCCCAAAGAAAATACTCAGCTCAATACTAAACAAAATCAAGAAAAGAGTACTCAAGGAAGATACGTCGCCGGAAGTATTTGAAACAGTTATCGGTGCAGCGGAAGCAGTGTGTACCGGAGCAACATCACCAACCTTCTTCTGATCCGCCGCGCCCTTCACTTCTTGCACTATATTTTGAGTTATAAGGGGAGTAGTTTCTGTTACGGTTTTTACGGGAGGAGTTTGTGTTACGCTGACACGAGAAGTATCCGCCACAACACCGCCCAAAGGAAGTCCGAAAAATTGTACGGTCACGATTGATTTTTCGCCATCAATTTTTCCCTCTGAGACCGCCACGCCTGTTTCTGTATACTTCGTATTCAAAATATTTTCACGATGCCCCTTGCTTGCCATCCAAGCATCGTTTTGATCTTTGGCACTTGAAAAATTGATTGCCAAATTCTCCCCTGCCGTCTTGGGCGCATAACCATCCTTTTGCAGCCAGTACCATGGCGTCACACCATTTGGCGAGGTATGGGAAAAATAATCATTTTGTATCATATCTTTGACTTTATCTTCTGCCGCATTGGTCAATTTTGCATTTTCCACCAAGGCGGGCACGCCGGCATCCGCACGAGACTGATTGACCAAGTCGATAACTTTCGCAGGTGAGAAAATATCCGCAAAAACCGTATTGGTCATCAAGGAAAACACGAAGCCTGCAACTACGAAGGTTTTCATCAAGAAGCGCGATAGCGTCAATAAGGTTGTGGAGGGAGTACGTTTCATAATGATAAAGAGTGAGATATGCGACGTTTAAAAAAAGTTTAAATGGAGCGTTCCGACAAAAAAGTATTTTTTCCTCGCTGGTGCGACCTGCCCGTACCGATCGGTACGTTCGGGCGGGGTACGCAGGGCTTCAGAAAAAATCTTTTTTATCGGAACTTCGAATGCATATAGATCATCTGATATATAAAAAACGGGCTTCTCTAAATAATAGAGATCACCCGTTTTTTACTTTCCTGAGTTTATTATAGCGCACTTTTTGCCTTTTGTCAAAGCAACATCATTGACAATACACCAAAAGTATCCTACCATAGCCATAATGCCCAAAGGCATTTTTGTAACTTACCAACTTAACACAACAATACTCTCAAGGAGAGCTGCTATGTCCCTCATACTCAAAAGCCCTCGCTACGGCGAAACTGATTTCGGACCGATATTCTGTGCCCCTTGGGTGCGTGGATTTTTCGGATTTATGCATTGGCCGCTCTATATCCTTTACATTCTCGGTCTTACTTGGAAAGGTACGGGATTTGCTGCCAAAACTATCACATTTCCACCTCGTCAAGGCAATGTCTCTGTCGACAACAATGGCATTACCTGGCCGATTTGGTCGAAAGCAATCTATGTTAATTTCTGGAAAGGCTATTTCATCAATGCATTCGGACTCAGTAATCCAGGACTCGTTCGATGCTTAGAGCTTGGTCATTGGCAAAAAAGAAAAAGTTCTTTCCTACTCTCATTTACATCCACCTTTTCAGACAAAGCGTCTCGATTGATGGACGTTCAGGACATCGTAGAGGATCTGCTCCCTGTGTTGGATGATTTCAAGGCGCCGGTTGCTCTACAATGGAATATTGGCTGTCCAAATGCCGGTATCTATAAAAATATGAGTCCGGATAAAATTGCAGATGAAGTTATTGAGAGCTTTGCCCTTCTGAGAAAACTCGGCATTCCGCTTATCCTCAATTTCAATGCGCTGATGCCGATTGAATGTATTCAAAAAGTGCATACGCACGTTGATGCTTTTTGGATTGGCAATATCATTCCCGTTGGAAGCCCAGAAATTGATTGGAACAAGATGTTTAAAGGAGGCATCTCTCCATTGATCCGTCGAGGGCTGAAAAATTTCCCCGGTGGACTTTCCGGCCCAGAAGCCTTTCCACTCACATTAGCCAAGATACGAGAAATTCGTGCGTGCAATATCAAAACGCCAATCGTGGCAGGCAATGGCACACGAACAGTAGGTAATATTCGTAGTCTTCAAACAGTTGGGACGGACGCCGCCTTTATGGGCAGTATCATTCTTCGCCCCTGGCGGATGAAAGGCATTATCAAAGCTGCTCATCAGTACCTGGCGGACAATTAGTACTCAAATTCGAACAAAAACTATTTTTTGACAACAACAAAACCCCTCAATCATTGCGATTGAGGGTTTTAACTTTTTTATATGGAGATAATTTTCATTGAAAATACTCTTTCATAGAAATAAACAATCCCTCGAATCATTATGACTTCGAAGGATTTCTTGTTTAAGCGGGAGTAATATCGAGAGTTCCCTCTAAAGAAATCTTGATAATTTTTTGAGTACACGGCGTAATACACAATCCGGTTCCGGGAGCCATATCTTTTAACTTAATTGTTTTTCCCTTTACATACTCGTACCTTGGCCCAATAACAGCGCCGCTACGAGACATTTCATTCCCTATCTGTACTCGATTCCTCGTAACATACTCATACGTTACTTCAACAAACTTAGGCGCTACAGCTCCGTTTGCAATAACTATTACAACTGATGCATTCAATTGAGCAGATAATGTAAGCGCATTATTGAACGCTTTATCGATAAGGTCATATTCATACGAAATAAATATATCTTGTGATGCGCACGCACCGGAGTTATCGCGTAATAAAACAAACGAATTCCATGCCAAAACACTAAAAGAAAAACTCACTATCAATCGCCGCACTGAAGTTGTGTTGTATTCACCACCCACAATAACTCGGATGCGTTTTTGCAATGTTTGCATCTGTTCCGTCCCAAGACTAGAAAATTTTCCCCTGGACCCATCCCCCGGGCAAACACATATAAACATTGGATAATTATCAACTCTCATACTCCACCTACCTTTGTATTTCTATTCTATTGTTAAAGAGCATTCGCTCCTCTATATTTCTGAAATTATTCAATCTCAGGGTTATGTTCACTTTACACTGAATCTGCGCTTTGTCAATATTTTTGGACATTCATAAATTCCTCCACTTTCTTTTCAATGGCGGCGGCATTGTGACATTCCATCAATTTCATACGCAAAAACTTCGCGCCGTCAAAACCGTTCACATACG
>Ga0172379_10006776_pt1 | contig 15162 bp, 12 predicted proteins | sample GrowelOW334metaG_FD_119756 | JGI IMG/M metagenome (GOLD analysis project Ga0172379, IMG submission 119756) | Groundwater microbial communities from an aquifer near a municipal landfill in Southern Ontario, Canada - Groundwater well OW334 metaG | ecosystem: Environmental > Aquatic > Deep...
AGTCGAGGGCGACGGCGATGTCTGGGCCGATGGAACGCTCGGTACGCCTGCCGTAGACGTGGCGGAAACATATCCTTCAACGGATGCGCTTGTCTCTGGGGAACTGGTTGTCATTGATCCTTCCGGAACAGGCGTCTTGCGTTCAACGATTCCATATCAATCGACGATCCTAGGAGGCGTCTCAACGATGCCGGGAATTTTGTTGGGTTCTGAGGATGAGGGAATCAGAATCGGGTTGAGCGGACGGATCCCGACGTTCGTCACCGACGAGAACGGTCCGATCGCGGCAGGCGACGCGATCACGTCGTCGTCTACGCCCGGGTATGGAATGAAGGCGACTGAGCCGGGCATGATCGTCGGATTCGCGCTCGAGGATTTCACGGATCCCGGATCCGGGACCATCAGCCTCTTTATCAATCCGCAATTTTACGTCGGTGGCGTCATTTCGACGGATGGCAGCGTGATGCAGATAGAGGATGACGTGGAAATCACGGGCAGCCTTTCCGTGCTTGGTTCCGGCGGTTCCTCCGCGCGGCAGATGACGCTTGTGACGGACGTGACGGAGGCTACGGATTATCGCCTTTCGATCGAAAACGCGGAAGGCACGCAAGTCGCGTACGTGTCGAACGAGGGCGATCTCGCGCTCGCCGGACGATTCTATCCCTCGGATCGCGGTGCCCTGCAGACGTCCAAATATATCTACTACGACGGCTCCTCCGGCATGGGCGGGGACTTCATGCGCACGAACGCGTCCGGTTGGGCAACGGGATCGTACGACTTTGCGGAAATGTTCCCGTCTACGGACACGCTTGAGCCCGGCGACGTGGTCGTATTCGGAACGTCGAACGAATCCGTGGCTCGTTCGACGGAGTCGTTTGACTCAAAGCTGGCCGGTATCGTTTCCACCCGTCCGGGATTTCTTGCGGGCGACAACGTGAAGGGCCAGTATCCGATTGCGCTCGCCGGCCGCGTGCCGACGAAAGTCACGAATGAGAACGGCTCGATTGGAATCGGCGATCCCATCACGTCCTCGTCGCGCGCCGGATATGCCATGAAGGCAACCGAAGCGGGACCGATCGTCGGGTATGCCCTCGAGCCGTATGACGGGGGCAATGGAGACGAGATTGTTGCGTTCGTGAACGTCTCCTACTGGAACGGGGGAGAAACGCCGGCGCTTCCGGGCACGAACAACGCGGCGTCAACGATCGTGGTCACGCAATACGCGAACAATCTCACGGCGCTCAACATGAACGGAAACGTCTACATGACCGGAAATGACATCCTTGGAGTCCGTCGCATTGCCGGATTGTCGGAGCGATGGTCCATCGAGGAAGACGGAACCGTTCGAACGCCGGGGCTGTTGAAGACGATTACCGAAAGCTATCAGGGCGAGAACGTGGAAACCGCCGCCGTCACGTCGCCGGACGTGCAGATTACGTTGGTCGGCACGGGCACGCTTGAAAACGGCGAAGCCGTGATTCGTTTTGAAGATGTCAGCCCGTCATTCAACGACGTTACGTCCACGGTTGCTCCGATCCGCGTGATTGTTACGCCGAACGGTCCGTTGTCGCTTTACGTGTTTGAAAAGGACAATGATGGATTCGGCGTGAGACAGGCGGATGGTCGTGACAGCGGCGTAACCTTCGATTGGATGGTTTCGGCATATCGAAAGGGATATGAGCCGGAGGAAGAAGTCGGAGAAGACGGAGAAGTCGAAGAGGAAGTCGCGACTGAAATCGTCGAGGTCATGTCGGATGAACCGGTCGTTGATGATCCGGTCGTCGATGAAGAGATCGTGCCTGGGCCTGAAATCGAAGCTGAACCGGTTGTTATGGACGAAACGGCCATTCCGGAGAGTCCGGAACCAACCCCCGACGATTCAATGGAATCGACTGTTGTCGATGAGCCGGCACCCCAAACGCCATAGCGTTCTTCCGGCGACAGATTGTTCTTTCTACCGGCCGTGACATCCTCCATGCTTGGAACGTCACGTCCACCATATCAAAAACGCGCAGGAACCCCACACCCGCGCGTTTTTGGTTGAATGCTAGACATTTTTCAAATATTCATGTAAATTCCTTTCTCCGGAAACGGAGAATCACGCAAGTTTGAGTTCCAAGGAGGAAAAAGCATGCAACCAACCACCAGAGTGTCCAAAGTTCCGAAGTCTGATCTTGACGCGTTCATGATGATGCTCAACCGGATCGCTGAAACACCCGGACGTACGACGGGACAGAAGATTGTCCGTCAGACGGGCATATCCTTACCTACCTTCGGCGATCTTCAAGTCCTTGTCAGGAATGAGAGCGTCTTCCGAAGGGTTTTGAAGGATGCCGGAATCATTTTTTCCGAAGGGCACTTCTACAGGATGTATCTTTCCTTCAGGCGATTCGGGCCGAACATTCCGATGTGCGGTGTTTGTGGGGATCTGCCCATTGAGGCGGTCGGCGAAATCGCATCCGTTCGTCAGATCGACCAGACATGCCTGACCTGTGGATTCCCCCTCAAATATCCTAGTGCGAAAAAGCCGTCTTACCGCGCATGGACGACAGGAGAGATGGTTTCGGCAACCGTTACCGTTGATGAGAATACTTCCCGTGGAAGCGTTCCCATCAGCGAGATGGCCGTCCGCAGGGAGCTGCCGATGAACCTGGCGATCGAGGAGATGTTGAGAAACGAAGGGGTTCTCGCCACCGAGTTTCTCCTCTGGCTTTTCCACGGTCCGAAGAAGGATTATTGCGGTGGTTGTGTGGGTAAGGCAATGGGGGTCATCGAGCAACCTTGGTCGCTTACCGGCGGCGCTGCCCAGATGATTTCCCCAATGGTTCTCGATTGGGTGAGGCAGGCAAAGACTTTCAAAAAGATGGAGTAAAGAAGATGATCCAGATGTCGAAAGAAATGGACCTGGCCACCAAGACGACCCGTGTTCCGGATCGCCTGATCGCCGGACTAGTCCGCATGATCGAGCGGATTTTTGGGGAGGCTGCCGGTGGCAATGGCCGAGCGCTCGTCGCTGAGACGTGCAAGGAAAGGCCGACCTGATCTCATCTCCTCCAATCGCGCTAGATCACGCACAGCCCGTTCAATCGAACGGGCATTTTCTTTAGTCCTAGAGCCTGTCTAAAAAACCGCTTCGGATTCGTCTGGGGTGGTTGAATCCTTGACAATTTCGCAAAAAAGGCGTATCGTTCCGATCTCCGGAAACGGGGCCCTTCCGCTGCGGTAGGGAATGTGTGTTTTTTTCAAAGACGTTCCAGGAGGAACAGATGGGCGACAATTCCAGCATGGCCAAGATTCCGAGCCGGCACCTTGCCGGCCTCGTCATCATGATCGAGAGAATCGGCGGGGAGTGTGCCGCGGGCAGGGGCAAGGTGATCGTCGAGCAGACGGGCGAGAAAGACCCGACCTACGACGACGTCGCGTCTCTCGCCGATGATCCCAGGACCTTCGACGTCGCGCTTTCGAAGGCCGGGGCGGATCTTCCGGCCGGAAGGATCGTCAAGTTGCGCCTCGCCCTCCAGCTCTTCGGGCCGGATACGCCCGTGTGCGAACAGTGCGGGGACCTTGGCATCGACATCGTCGGAAAAGCCGCGCTCGTAAGGTCGGCGGGCCAGGCCTGCCCGGGCTGCGGAAAGTTCCTCGTGGCCTCTGGCGCGGAGAGCCCGTACCCCGCCTGGACGACCGGGCGGACGGTCCCCTCCGTGATCGAGGCGGACTTCGATACGGTGCCGGGCGACACCATTTATCTCAGCGAGAAATCGGTTCGCAGGCATTACGCGGTCGACGCCGGGCTCGACGCCCTGCTCGGGGCCGAGGGCGTCCTCGCGAGGGAGTTCCTCCTCTGGCTCGTCCACGGGCCGGAGAAACGGCGGTTCGTCGTCGACTCGCGCTTGGCGCTCGACGTGCTCGAGAATCCCCTCCCCGCGGCGCGCGAGCAGAACGTGCTGCGCAACTGGGTTGGCGCCGCGAAGGCGTTCAAATACGCGCCCGCGGAGCCCGCGAGCGCGAGCGCGGCGCCGGTGACTCAAAAACCACCGATGGTCTTTAAGTCGACACACGGGCAGGGTCAGCTCATACAGTTGTTCCAAGAGCTGTTCAGCGCTAGAGAGATACAGATGTTCATTCATGAGATTAGCCCCTCTCTCGTTGGATCGTTGCCGGATATTAGTGTGGGCACCTCCACATATGCCTTTGAAGCCGGCGTGACGCTCGAAAGGAATGGAGTAGTGAATCGCGTGTTCTTTCCTCGACTTTTGTCGCATCGGCCCGACCGAAGGGCTGATATCGAGGTGGTCGCGAACACCTATGGATTTACGATCTAGTCTTCTTGGCACTCGCACACGGCCCGTTCAATCGAACGGGCATTTTCTTTGGCTAAAGACTGGACAAACCATCGATTTTGTGCGTAAATGCTTGAGGAGGTAGCGAACATGAAGTTCATTTTTCTTGCTGTCCTATTGGGCGGCTGCTACGGATTCATCACCCCTGACGGCGTGAAGGACGCCTATGACCGGGACAACGACGGCGTCGTATATTCGAACGATTGCGACGACGGCGATGCTTCCGAAGGGAGGGCAAAAACTTGGTACTCGGACTCGGACGGCGACGGATATGGCGACATGAACGGCGTCGGCACCGAGTCGTGCGACGACCTTTTCTCGGACGATTTTTCAACCGACAACACCGACTGCAACGACGGAGACGCGATGATTTTCCCGAATGCCCCAGAAACCTGCGACGACGTGGACAACGACTGCAACGGCGCGGTGGACGAGTCGACCGCCTGCGAGGACCACAACACGGACGCGGACGGCGACGGATTCGCCGCCGACGTGGATTGCGATGACGCGAATTCAGACGCGTATCCGAATGCCCCCGAGGTTCCGTACGACGAAATCGACCAGGACTGCGACGGGCTCGACCTCACTGACGTGGATGAGGACGGCTATGACGGACTCGACGCGGGAGGCGACGACTGCGACGACGCGGACGATGCAATCCATTCCGGTGCAGAGGAACTCTGCGATGGCGCGGACAACGATTGCAGCGGCGTCGCGGACGACGCGGACGACGCGGACGGCGACCTTTACACCGAGTGCGGGATCGAGCCTGACTGCAATGACGCGGACGCGTCCGTCAATCCGAACGTGTATGACGGATGCGACGGGATCGACAACGACTGCGACGGGGTCATCGATCAGTACGACGATGCGGACTCGGACGGGTGGACAAGGTGCATGGATCCTCCGGACTGCAATGATGCGGCCCCGGAGATGCATCCCGAAGCAGAAGAGGTCTGCGACCAGATCGACAACGACTGCGACGGCGTGGAAGACGAAGGGTTCGATCTCGATGGCGACCGTTACACGCCCTGCGGCGGCGACTGCGACGATACCGACCCGAACGTCAATCCGGGAGCAACTGAGGTCGCGGGAGACGCCATTGATTCCGACTGCGACGGTTTCACAAATCCGACGGATCCATAGGAGAACGAATGCTTCTGCTCACGCTTGTCCTGATCGCGAATGTCGCGCTTGCCGCGTGCGGCGGTGCGCCGACCGACGTCCGGACGCTTTCCGCGGCCGCGCCTCAGGCGCAAATCGCCATGGCTTCGCTTGATACGGCGGGATTTGCGAGCGCCGTCGCGAATGCGCGGAGCGCGATCTCGTGTCTTGTGCAACCGCTTTCTCCGTTTGATGCGGCATCTTTCCATGGGCTCGAGGCGCTCGCGGCATTCACGGACGAAAAGCCGGAAGTCGCGCTCGCCGCGCTCGCCGCAGCCGTTTCGGCCATGCCCGATTATCGACTTCCCGCAATGATTGCCCCGCAAGGCGGCGAACTCGACGCGCTGCTTGCGCGGGCCAAGTCGCTTGCTCCTTCCGCGATGCAGCCGCTTCCGCCTTATGACGGAGTTTTGATCGTTGACGGCATCCGTGCCTTGGCTCGTCCGACCGAACGACCGTGCATTCTGCAACTTGCCAGCGGTGACGGCCGCGTTCGAGAAACGTATTACCTGCGCGGCACGGATGCGCTTCCAAAGTGGGCGCCGCCGCCGACCGTCCTCCAGCGTTTCCTTCCGGAACCGCGTTCGAAGCCGTCAGTCCCGTTCGCGATTGCCGCGGGATCGACGGCAATCGCGGCAGGCGGGCTTTACGCCCTCGGAGGCGCGTATCATGCTCGGTTCGTGAGCACGTCCACGCCTTACGACGACTTGCCAGGACTAAAGACGCGAACGAACGTCTCGCTCGGCGGCGCGATCGGCATCGGTTTCGCGTCCGCAGCGTTCACGACGATTACCTTCCTCAAGTGGTGATCACTCTCCGACCCATCCTGGGTCGGATTTTTCTTTTCCGGTATACTGAAAATACAACATGCAAATTAGACGGCCGACCTGTTTACTATAAGAACTTATTATGAATCCAGAATTTGGTTCTCAGATGTCCGAGCGCGACACGGCCGCGATGTTGGCTTCGAAGCCGGAAACGGCGGGAACGGAATTATCCGCAATGGAACGGTTGCGTGAGGCGAACGAACAACTGAAACGATTGCTCGACGACCCGATTTTTAGAACGGGAGCAGAGGCAACCGCGCGTACGGCGATTAACGCGATGATCGCGGTCGCGGACATGTTTCCAATCGTCGGTGGCATCGGGAGCTTTGCCGCGGACGCGACCAAGGTTTGGGCGCATTATAAATATCGTTTTGATCGCGCGCGGGTTATAAAGGCCGGAGGCGATCCATCCAAGGTGAAATACAGCAAGATTGATCTTACCCCGGACGTTTCCGTGGCGCTCGCCGTCGGAACGGAGGTGTTCGAAGTTATCGGAGCCGGTGCTGTTTCAACGCACGCGATCGAAACCGTGGCACAGATCAGGCATGACCTTCCGCGTATCAAGAAAGCCTTCGCGAGATTTCGTGAAGTTGTCGCGTATAAGGCTGATATTTCTGCGGAGGAGATGGAGGCCGCAATGGTATTTGACGTTAACCTGGAATAATCCTATGGATACACGAACCGCGTTGCGTGTGCTTATTGAATCGTCCGACTTGAAGCAGGAAGACAAGGACGAAATGATCGCCGCCATTCCCGAGATGACCGACGAGGAGGTCCGCGAACTTGGAACGGCGCTCGCGAAGCAAAAGAAGGAGGACGCGGCAGCGGCCAAGAAGGCCATGGCAGCCATTGACAAAATGCTCGTTGAGTGATAGCGTTTTGCCTCGGTCTTTCAAACCAGAGACTGAGAAAAGGAGTTGAACATGGGCGGTTTCGGTTCCGGTGGTTCCTATCGAGGAACTGAAGAAAAGTTCAGTGTCTATAAATCTACCGATCCTTCGGCCGACGAAACTGCGGCCGCGGCTGAGAGAGAGCGCATTGCGGCCGACCGCGTTGCGCGAATTATGGAGTCTCGCGCCAGGATCGAGGCTGAGAATCCCGTGGAGAGTGAGGTGCGCAGCACGGTCGGCCTGTACGATCGTCGGATGGTTCGCAACCGCATCACCCGACCTGACTCGAGCGCCCGTGAGATTACGGTGTGGATCGTGGATAACTCGGGCTCGAACCGGGTGGTAGCGGATCGCATTCGTTTAATCTCCGGCCAGATGCTTGCCACCATGGGCATCATTCTTGGCAAGGACGTCCAGTTGGCGATCATCTACGGAAGTGACCACTCCGACGGATCGGGGTATCGACAGGACGTGGATTTCCTCAATCCGGACGCGAAGGGGGACCGCGTTCTGTATTCGACCACGCACGACGTGTTCGGAGCGAGTGGCGGTGATGACGCAGAAGCGTTCGAGTGTCTTCTCCGCGATGCAAGCGCGATTGATTTCGGCCATGTGTCAAAGGAAAAGAGGCATCTCATTCTGGTCACGGACGTGGTCGGACACGGAATGGGAATGCACGACGACCACGGATGCGTTCACCGCGTTGATTATCGACGTTCCATCGAGGACGTTTACCGGACCTATGGAACATTCCAGGTGATCGGAACCGGAACGACCGAACGCATAGGAAACCTGCAAAGGCAGTTTCTGCATGCCGACAGGGTCGACATGGATTTCCTCAACATGCGCTTCATCAGGGATATGGAGCATCGGCTTGGAATGATATCGAACGCCATGTTGTTCCTCATGGCTCGCAACCAGGGAACGCAGGTCGCGAAGACGTTCCTCTCATTTCTTTACGAGAAGTGGTTGAGCAACCCCGTGTTCGGCCAGGACACGGACCTGCGCGCCCGCGACGCCATCAAGCAGTTTTTCCAGTTCATTGAGGGCATGACGCCCGATCTGCAGCAGGAATGGGAGGAGGAGATATTCGGAGACTGATCATTTACTGGACTGTAGCGCCCCGCGCCGCGGTCCTCTTTTTTACAAGAGCCAATGTTTTGGGCGGACGTGGACGTCACGTCCTTCCGATTTCATTTGCCCTTTGGAGAACCGAATGATTTGCATGGATCGGGACCGCTTGGTTCGTTGGACCGCCCGCGTGGCGGAAGTCGCACGGACCGGAACGCGTCTCATTGACGTGCTCCGGAATCCAAACGTGACGGATGACCGAGAGCTTTGTCTCGCGGCGCATCTTGCCTGCTTCACCTTCGATGGGGAGCATCTGCCCGGGGCTCGCGAGCATGCGCTCGCGTTCGCGACGGAGCGCGGAAACTCCGAGGACCGCATTATTCTCTCGGAGATTGACCGACTCGGTCGGCTGTATGCTCCGACGTCGTTCGTCGAGCCAAGCCGCGCCCATGTCGAAAACGCGTTTCGCGATTTTGCGGCGGCGCGGGGAATCGAAATTCTGCGCGTGCTGCAGACCGGTTCGGAAGGCCGTGAGATCCGCATGTGGGTGTTTCTCGGAATTGGGCCGGATGGCATCGCGAAGGTTTGGAAGGAGATCGACGAGCGGGCATTCGACTCGAACCGATGGCGACTGAGTCTTCCGACGGAAGACGTGTTGTTCAATCGAGTCGGCAACGTTCCTGGTTTGGTCCGATGCTGGGGCGTGGAAGATTTGGGTGACGTGCGATTCCTACGCAAGGAGTTCCTCTATGGCCAGTCGTTGTCTGATTTCGTTGACGACGGTCGGCGTCCTGCCGAAGGCGAGGCGCGTCGAATGATCGGCGAAATTGCTCGGGTCATCGCGGGACTTCACGCGCGAGGCGTCGTCATCGGCGACCTGCATCCCAAAAACGTACGCATTGGAACGGACGGCCGGCCCATGCTGTTCGACCTCGGGCTCGGATACGCGCTCGGCGACGACGCGCTTTCGGATCACGACGCGTTCGTGACCGTCCCGCGTTATCTCGCGCCGGAGATGCTCTGGAAGCATCGGCTTGGACGGCATACGGAAGTGTTCCAGCTCGGCGCGATGTACCTTCATCTTCTCCAAGGAGAAAATTCCGAGGAGATCCGGTTTCCAGAAGACCCTCAGTCGTTTCTTTCGACGGTCTTTGCTCATGGCCTGGCAAGCGCGTTGCTGCCATATGAAGGGAATGATCCGTTTCTCAGGCGCATGCTCGATTTTGAACCGGCGCGGCGTCCGTCCATGGAGGAAGTCGCGGCCGCGTTCGCGACGAACGAACGCGTGTTCATCGCGCATCCCGCGCGGCAGGAAGAACCCGTGAAGCGTTCGCGCGACACGGTGCTCATTCCCGCGCGCATCGGCATACCGCACAAGGGACACGTCGACCTCATCGCGCGATGCATCGACCTCGGGTATCGCGCGCTGATCTCCCTCCACCTGGCATATACGATCACGAAGGATGACCCGTATCCGAAGTGGGACGTGATGAAGATGGTCGCGCGGTCGCTTATGAGGCTTGGCTACCGGCCCGGAATCGATTTTGTCTTCACATTTACGCGGCTGTACGAATCCGATCCCGAACAGCGATTGCACTTCGCGATGCTTCCGGAATTCGAACGCGTCGCAGCGCTCGGTTCCGGCAATCCCGACGCGCATCATCTGATGGCCTGCCCCGTGTTCGACCAGCGGATGCTGTTCGGGGAGGAAGGCGCGGAGTACGAGACGCGTTCCTGGGGCGATCGGTTGCGTCGCGCGATCCGCGAGGGCGACCGCAAGACGTTTGACGCGTTCGTCGCCTGCGGCGTCGAGGACGTGATGTCCTTCGATGAGCTGCGCGCGTCATATGCGCGCGTTCCGGTCGAATTCGTTCCGAGATTCGAGCGGTTCATCCTGGAGAACGCGGAGGGCGACGAGATCGTTCGCGGCCGCGTTCGACGATACGGCACCGTGGACGAACACGTGATCGGTCGGCTCGTTGACGACGGGCACGTCGCGACGACCACGGATCCGTATGCTCGCCACACCGAAGTCGTGATCGACGGACAGTCCGGCACGCTTCACTACCACGATGGCATGCTCCAATCGGACGGTATCCTGGTCATTCGCATCACGTTCGTTCCTTCCTGATTCCCCGGTTCGAAAGGCATACCGCTTTCGACTGGGGATTTTTTTATGCGAAAATCAAAAGAAAAAACGACGCATTAGCGTCGCAGTGTGGAAAGTTGGTCAATCACCTCCTCTGGAAGGTCGGGAATGTATCCGGGGAAAATGGTTCTTCGCATGGCCAGGGGGAGTCGTTCGAGAATGCGCCGATTGAGGTCACCAGGACGATACTCGGTTCGATTATCGTCCTCGACCGGCACTCCCTGTATGGAAAGCATGGAGGCAATCATCCGGTCTTTTGTCCATGAGCGCCAAAGGTTCATGAGAACCGGCAGGGCGCGCGCGGTGATGGTCTCCACGATTCGATCGCGAACTTTAGGGTCGTCGTTCCAGGGATCCGGAATGTCGTCCATCTCCAACCAATGAAGCAGGTGTTCGAACGGATTCCAAGAGTTCCGAAGGAAGGCCGCGCGTTCTCGTTGGAGTCCGGCATTTCCGCTGAAGACCGTTTCGAAGAAGTTGTCCTTCGAGACGATTCCATCCACGCGTCTCGGAACCGAGAAGTAGACCGTGTAGGTCGCGCCCCGCGGGGGATCGAACATGGTCAGATCGGCGTTTAGCGTGTTCAGCAGATCGAGCGAGTCCACTCCGCTCAGACGATTGCGTACCCTTTCGTGTCCATTGGAGCAGTAAAGTTGCCACTGGGCGACGCGGCGCGCATTCGGGAAATCGCGAACGGCCTCCAGTCGTCCCGTGATCGCGATGATCGCGGGGATGCTGTCGCGTTGGCTGTCAGACAACCAGGCAATGTCCCTTGGAAGCTGGTTTGATCGAGGAAGTCGAATTTCTCGTCGTCGATCGTTTGTTCGAACGATATCTCCGAGAGACGTAATCGCTTCCACTCGTACGTGGGGTATTCCATTCATCTTCTTTCATACCTCCGCGAGCAATTCAACAAATATGAACCGATTTGTCAATCGATTCTTTACAGAACAAAGAGAATCGCGTATGTTTCCTGACCACGTTCTTTCACAGGAGAAGACATGCAGCATCCCGAATCGTTTGAAAACGGGCGATATGCCGTGATCCAACTGCTCGGAGAGGGCGGGATGGCACGCGTCTATCTGGCCGCGGACACGCGGCTGAGACGGGTCGTCGCCATCAAGGTGCCCAAGCCGAACCTGCTTCTGTTCGAAAATGTGATCAGACGGTTTGCCCAAGAAGTGGTTTCGATGGCACGGGCCACGCATCCGTTCGTGGTAACGCTTTATGAGGCGGGAGCGGAGCGTTTGGCAAATGGCGTTCGAACGCCTTACCTCGTGATGGAATTGGTTCGCGGGGTGAACGCGGAAGAGATATATCTGCACGGAAGCAAGGATCGGTTTGGCACGCTTTCTCCTCGACTTGCGGCTCGGATCATCCTGCAAGTTCTTTCCGCGCTCGAGGAACTCCATGCCTGCGGATTGATCCATCGCGACATCAAGCCGTCCAACATCATGCTCGGTTGGAATCCGAACGTGGTAAAGCTTATGGACTTTGGCATCGCTCGCGTGACGCAGGACGCAATCGACGACGGAGAAAGGCAGACGAAGACGATCGGAGCCATGGGTTCACCGGCCTTTTCGGCACCTGAGCAGATGAAATGCGCAAAAGACGCGGACGAACGCGCGGATCTTTATGCCGTTGCCACGACGCTCTATGGACTGTTGACCGGCAAGGGACCAGAAGATCTTTGCGTTCAAAGTATCGACGATCCTGAATTTCAGTCGGTACCAGAATGCCTGCGTTCGGTCATTTATGGCGCGACGCGGTATAAGCGCGATGAACGCGCCTATCGGACCGCGAAGGAAATGGCCGACGCAATCTCACACGCGATTCGTGATGAGCCTGAAACGGACGAACGTGCGTTTCGCGCGTGGCTCGACGGACGTCGTGAGACGTCGAATGTCGAGGCCGCGATCTCGCGCGCGTTCGGGGTCGGATATACATTGATTCCGGAAATCACCGAGGGGAAATCCGCGGACGATTACGTCAATCTGTGCGAAGAAGGACGTACGCCGCAGACGATCCTGCCGGAAGAGCCGGCCGTACGCCGCAGACCGTTGGCTTGGATCGCCGGCGCGTCGTTCGTCGCCTTTGCGGCCACCGCGCTTGGTATCGCGGTCGTGCAATCCAGGAGGCCCATCGCGGACGTGGCACCAACGCTGTCCAATGCTTCCTCTGATGAAATAAGCACGTTCGTGTCCTTGCCGATCGTCCATGATTCTCGTGACACGGATTCGGATCCGTCGGGCATGCCGGAAGCAGAATCGGAGCCTGTTCGATCCTCTTCCCGTCGTTTGATTCGGTCTCAAGGAAAAAACGTCCTTGTACTCCCGGAAGCGGCCACCGTTTCCGAAGCAGTCGTCGAACCCGTGCCCGAACCCATGCCCGAACCGACTCCGGCGAAAGGCACGGTCCTGCTGGGAGGCGGCGCAACGTCGCTCTCGCTCGTTTCCGTCGATGGCACGGTTTATCCGGCCGGCCGAATTCTACCGGGTACGTATCGCATGCAGGCCGTGTTTCCTAAGAACGGGACCGCTTCAAGCGCCGGAACCGTTACGGTCGCGGCCGGAGAAACGGTCACGGTCACGTGCAATGAGACGTTCAAGCTGTGCAACGCCATGTGATTCTTCTCGTCATCCGGTCCCGCATCCGACGTGGTGCGGGATTTTTTGATATACTGAACGCATTATGACTCGTTCTCCTGCCGACGTTCTTGACGGATTTACGCGTACGTTCGCGTATGCGCTAATTTTTTTCCTGCCGCTCTTCATGCTTCCGTCGACGATTGACCCGCTTGAGCTTAACAAGCAGACGCTGCTCGTCACGCTCACGCTCTGCGCGTTCCTGTCTTTCGTCGTTTCCATGGTCGCGCGCCGACAGTTCAAAATACGGCGCGGATGGATGAACGTCGTTCCTCTTTTCGTGCTTGGCGCGACCGTCGCCTCGGCCGCGGCGTCCTCATCGCCGTATCTTTCCTGGATCGGGGGATCAAGTCAGGAGTACATGAGCGTTTTGACCGCGTTTGCGCTGGTGCTTTTGTTTTACGTGATCGTCAACCGAATGTCCGGCGAGCGCGAGCACCGTGTCATGCACGGCCTTTTGCTTGCATCGGCTGCAATTGCCGGAATGATCGGCGTCTATTTTTCATTTCGAGGCGAAACGTTCAATACGGTCGGAACGCTGAACGCGCTTGCCGTCTATCTGTCCGCGATGACCGTGTTCGGGTGCGGCCTTTTCGTCGCGTCGCGTCCGGATCACGCGCTCCTGCACGGCGGTTTGCTTGGCCGGTTTGAAAAATTATTGATATTCGTCATCGCGGCAGAGACGCTCTTCGTCCTGTTTGCCGTCAACTACTTCGCATTGTGGATTGTTCTCTCGGTCGGCCTTGCCATTTTGTTCGGATTTTTCTTTCTCCGCGCAAAGGACATCCATGACGGTCGACGGTTCCTTTTGCCGTTGGCGCTTCTTTCCATCAGCGTCCTCTATCTTTTCCGCCTGCCGTCCCCGGTCATGACCGGCGTGCCGCTTGAGGTTACGCCAAGTTTTTCCGCGAGTACGGATATCGCCCGAAAGGTGATTGACGGGCCTTCGGGACTTCTGGGCTCGGGGCCGGGAACATTCGCGTTCGATTATGCGCTTTTGCACGATGCCGAGGTGAACCAAACGTCGCTTTGGGAACAACGATTCGATCGGGGCGCATCGTTCGTCCACACGCTTGCGCCAGAGGTCGGCGTCGTCGGGCTGATCGCGTGGGGAATTTTTCTGCTTTCCATTTTTGCCTGCGGATCCAAACGGGTCTTTGCCGCGAAGGTCTATCGCGAATGGGCCGCGGTGCTCGTGGACCTCGCCGGATGGAGCGTGTTCGCGGCTGCGGCATTTCTCTATTCGGGAAACATGACGACCGTCTTCTTTCTGTTCGTGATGGCCGCGCTTATCGCCTCGCAGACGGCGTCGGCCGCGGGGGAGGGGTCGTTCGACCGTTCGCCGAAGATTGGGTACGCGTTTACCGTGTCCGTCGTCGTTCTTTCGGTCGGAATTTTAACCGTGCTTTTTGTCGGCGTGCAACGATATCGTTCCGAAATGGCGTTCGAGCGCGCCGCCTTGCTTTCGGAGCAGAACGCGGACACGAGGGACATTGTCGCGGAACTCGACCGCGCCGCCGCGTATAATCGATTCAACGACGCCGCCTTCCGCCAGCTGTCGCAAGCGCTCGTCCGTCGCACGGACGAGGAAGTCGCGGCGCTCGCGGATTCCGCCTCGGTCACAAGCGAGGCACGCGAATACATTCGTGCCTTGTCCGCAGCCGCCGTAAATGCCTCCGTGCGCGCAACCGACCTTTCGCCGCGAAACGCGCTCAATTGGCTGTCGCGAGGCGCGGTGTATCGCGCGTTCATCCCGCTTGTCGGCAACGCGGGCGACCTCGCGACCGTGGCATACATCCACGCGACCGAGCTCGAACCGACGAATCCGGCGAATCACGTGGAACTTGGAAAAACCTATCTTTCTCTCGGAGAATCCGTGCGTGATTTGACCGGTTCGGAAGATGCGGCCACGGCCGCCGATGCGCAGACGAGGCTCGACGGGTATCTCGCGTCCGCGGAAGCGGCGTTCAATCGGGCGGTCGAGCTCAAGTCGGATTACGCGCCGGCGCATTATCAGCTCGCCGTGACTTACGACCGACAGGGAAGGCTCGACGACGCGGTCAAGAAAATGGAAAG
>Ga0172379_10006777_pt1 | contig 15161 bp, 8 predicted proteins | sample GrowelOW334metaG_FD_119756 | JGI IMG/M metagenome (GOLD analysis project Ga0172379, IMG submission 119756) | Groundwater microbial communities from an aquifer near a municipal landfill in Southern Ontario, Canada - Groundwater well OW334 metaG | ecosystem: Environmental > Aquatic > Deep...
ATTATTGTTGGAGCTGTGATATCCGGAGCGGCAGTTGTTGTGAAATTATAGGATGTTGTTCCCGCACATATATTGCCTGCCATGTCTTTGATCGACCCCGTAGCAAATTCAATTTTATAACCAGTGCCATAAACCAGAATGTTGGTCGGATTGATTGTCAGTGTGCTACCGGAGACGGACAGATTACTGCTTGCAGAAGCATTGTAAGTTGCGACCGGAATCCCGCTTGCTGTTTTGAGCACGATGCTGCCAGTGCCACGTTGTATGGCCTCACTAAACGTGACAACGATATTTTCGGTAATTGCAATACCGGCAGCTTCGTCGGTAGGGCTGAACGCAATAACGGTGGGCGGCGTGGAATCGGCTGGGGTTGCGGTATCTATATCCTCAAGAATAGAGAGATACACAAATTTATGTGAATCTGCGTAACCTTGATCCCAACTTGCGTTAACGTAATAAGTGCCGGTGTAAGGTGCAATAAAATGGCTAATCGAATCAGACCCGTATGTTGTCCCGTTATCAACGGCAATAAATCTACCTTGGCTATCATGGACGCTAAGAAGAAATGGATCAAAAAAACTACTGCTATATATGTGGTACGTAGCTCCTTCTGTAAAATTCACTCTAAATAGATCTCTTAATGAAGCGTAGTCTTCTGACTCATAATATTTTGCTTCATGATCATATATTGCCATGAACGAAATTGAAGGTGTGTAAGCAGAGAAACTAAGAGCCTGAGCCATTCCCATCTGTGTTGCAGTTGGCATATAACGAGACAGATAATCAAGAATTTGATAAGATCCCATAGTTCAATTAACCTTCCGTTATAAGTGAATTTATTGTCAAACCCGCCCCTGGCTCCAAAGTGACCGACTCACCCTCACGCTTGAAGATGGGAGGGAAATCTAGCAAGAAAAGCTAGTAGCCGGATCTTAAAGTGATAGGCACTTCCGAAAAATCGGTAACTGTCAGATCAAGTTGAGTTTCTGGGCCAACTTGATTGTTGGAACCATCGAGACGCCTTCCACCACTTTCGAGAGCACCTCATTGCGGAGATCTTGCATTGAAATCGAGCTGATACCATTGCATCGGTCTTTCATGTCGTCATTTGCTTCGAAACTCGCAGAGGTCACGCCACCGAACACGTTTTGTATGCGCGCATTTTGACAGCGTTGATACTCGCCTCCGACCCTGCCGCGAATGACTTCATCATAGATAGTTTTCCCATCTAATTCAGCGGAAACTACATATCCGTACTCAATCTCGGCACCGCCAGATATCACCTCGTAGATATAGGATGCATTCTTCGGCATCAAGAGCACTGCGCTAAACAGATTAACCTCGTGCTGCGCGTAGGTGATGCTCTGTGATCTTTCCGGAATGGTTTTCTCATCGTTGCGCACCTGTTCGATGATTAATGTGGTTGTTTTCGGGCCAGAGGCAGAAACCCACTCAACACCTTGCAATTTGTTGCGTAGCGCCTGAAGCAGGTCGTCACGGAGTAACCGGTCTCCATTTTTTAGTTGCAAAAACACCCGTGTAGTTATTTCTTCCTTTCTGGTTTTTGCAAATAGCGGGAAGACCTTTGCTACGGTAGCAATTTCATTGCGACGGATGTTCAGAGTTGAAAGCAGGGAGTGAATTCTTTTGCCTTCAACCGAATTCACTCCGACCCGTATAACATATTCCATTAATGCTGCAACCGGTCTACTTCCGATGGTTTTGCCTTGAAGATTAGTAATTGATCGATTGAGTATTATGTTTTGGTGTAAAGGAGACTGAAGTTCCGGGAAGTTGTCGATCTTGTCGCCAAGTACGAATGACACTGAGCCGCTTATGTTGCCGTTGGTAACGACCTTTTCAAGTTTTTCAAAAAAAATGTTCGTTTGATTTTCAGATAATACGGTAGAGGTCTTCACATTAGATAGTTTTGCAAAGGCAGCATTGGCTTGGTTGGCGTTCGAAACATCGGCAATTATTTTTTCAAGATATGCGAAGTAGCAATCCTGACTCTTTGGGTTCTTTGTAAATAACTCCTTAGTCTTCGTGTTTCCTGTTGGTCGAGATAGGGCCACATTGATCTGTTCGGCGCCCTTAGTGCAGTCACCTTTTGCAATGGTGAGCTGAGCTGCGCTTACATGACATGCAGCTTGGTCTTCGGCTGTTGTCGGATAGGTCGTAGCGCATGTAGCGCATGCTGATAAAAAAAGCAAAAAAAAGATTGCTACAGTAGAATTTCGCATGACATCCCCTTCTCTAATTCTGTAGGATCACCGGATTATAAAAAAGTTAGGCTACAGGCAATATCTTTTATAGGGGGGGCGATTGTCAATACTGAAAAAACACGTAGTTGGTGCGGTCAGGGGGCAAGAGATGGTAGGCAAACTCTCTGGCCTGTTTTTCTGCAATTGCTCAAACCCTCTCGGCCTCGGCATAGACCTCAAGCATCGGCTGCTCACTTGGGATGATCATATAGCTCGTTTCCTTGCGCCGCCCGGTGTGAGTTTCTGACAAATAGCCAGCGTCCACAAGGGCGGCGAGGTGCCTGTCGTAGTCAATGGCGTTGCCCTGGATCACTCTTGACGTGAGAAGGTCGCAGCGGACGACCCGGCCCCCTTTGCGGGCGATGTATTTCATGATCCGCTCCAGGTTCTCAGTGAAGAGGTTCCCTGATATCGTTGACAGACGGTTCGTGTCGTCATGCTCGGCCAAGGTGACAAAAATCTTTTGCATGGCTTCAATGGAATTGAGAGCGGTCTGGATATTCTTGTCCGGAAAGCCCACGCAGTGTCGGGCCATATTCACGGCGGCGAGGGCTGCTCCGTGCAGCAGGAGGGCGGAGTCGTACAGTAATGCTTTGATCGGCATCAAGTCCCCGGCCGCGGCCGCGGCCCGGCCTTCCTCAATCTGTTCGATGGTGCGGCCTGTAAGTTCTGTCAGTAGTTGCATGTAGCCTCCTTTTTAACTGTTATTCCCCTTAGTAGTCACATTGGTCAACTCCCCAGGAAATGACTGCGGTCACACAGTAACACGAATTCATAATTCAGTCACACCGTAATCAAGTCGCGCAGAAGCGTTCGTGTTGTGCCGCCCGAGGAAAAAGGTGGTTTGGTGGTTATAGGGGGTTTATTCCAACCGTTATTTTAAAATAATATTTATTTTCTCAGATTTTGGCCTAGAAAAAACCCCTGAAACCACCTAAACCACCTTTTTTACCATTTATCCCCCGAGATGAACAACCCGCCAGCGACAAGAACCACCCGTACGTCCAACGGTTTCTATCTTCTTGCCACCTAAAAGGCGTCCGGCGTGCCTCTCAATCCATCGCCCCAGTCGCCGTGGGTTAATGTTGTTGCCATCACCGGCGATTTCGAGCAAGGTATCCCCCAGCTCGTTATAGACGAAAGGATAGCAGCTGTTGATGTGTATCCCTTCCCTGGCAAGGTCGCTTGCCTTCGTAGGTTTATCCCTGAACTTATCCCACCACCAATACAACAGATTTTGCAGCTTTTGGTTGTCCGGGTCGGCGTTGATGGTGTCTGAAACGGCATCGGCAGGGTCGGCGAGCTCAAAAGGTGCAAGCTCATTATCGCGCAACCAGACCACGCACTGACGAACCAGTCCATCCCAGTCCTCAAATGAACCCATCCTGCCAACGCCCTTGGCGGGGCGGCCTGCCACCACGAATGCCCGTAAGATAGTCAAGGCATCAGCCCGCAATGACAGCCACCGTTCAGCCACGCGTGCCACCGGATCAAAAGGAAAAGACAGAATCTCGGGGCGCTCCACTCCATGATCAAGGGTGATCGGCAATATCCGACGGCTCAAGTCCCCCGCAATGCAAAGGTTGTTACCTGTCACAGTCACCATGACGCGGGTGCTGGCCTTCACCCTTTCCGAAAAACCTAATCTCCGATCTTCGTATGTCTCGCCCGTGAGAGCAGCACAAAGTTCAGAGGATGAAAGTGCTCTTTCAATATTATCGAGCAAAATCGCTCCCGGCCCTGAAAGAAAAGCAGCCATCAAAGTCTTGCGTTGTTCTTCAGTATTTTCAGCCCAGGGTGCAACAGAAGGGACGCGGCCACTGGTTAAAATACCAATACATTGTGCCAACTTTGTCTTGCCTGTCCCCATCTGAAATGCGTTGACTCCAAAACCAGGCGCTGTCGGCAGGATACGGCGAACGACTGCTGTCAACAGCGCGGCCAGAGCAACAGCCCTATCAATCGAATTAACAAATGGGAAATACGCAAACGGCTCCCACAGACGAAGCAAAGCGACACGCGCCTCTTCTGGTGTAGGATTGGAGGGAATACTCGGCCAATTATTACTGTGGTCATCCAACAATAACAGCCCTGTTACCTTGTCGTAGCCTGGTCGATCAAGCAAAGATCCATCCGGACGCATGGTAGGCGCAGTTTCAATGCCAACGAGTTCAAAAAAAGGCCATCCGCCGCGGTTGGCAAGAATTCTTTGGGGCAAGTCGCCAGGGCAATCAACTTGAACCTGTTTTTCTTTTCTAAAAATCTGAAACAGGGACACTGTTTCAAGATGTGTTCTCAGCCACGCCTGCTGAACGCCAAGCAAGGACCTGTCGGCTACCCGCACGAGTTCACCGCCGCGCTGGTATACCTCGCAAGCTCTATGGACGTGATCTTGTACTGCGTGAATAACACGGGGCATTTCACCGCCCATGACCTGTACTATTTGCGGCGCCCTTATCAGAATATAAAGACGCCCGCCACGGGCGTGAGAATAGAGAGTCGGCCTTCCTCCTGATTGCAGATTTGCCCAGGCAATCCTGTGATCATTACGGTATTCAGGCTCCAGAGGGTCAGCAAAGCGTTTCCCGTGCCATTGTTCTGGGCTGTCCAGAATTTCGCCGACAGTCACATTGCGGCCATCTTCCGTAAGTAGGGGGAAATCTCCCAGCAGAAAACCATCTTCAGTAGCGCGGGTGTATGTATTGCGCAGCCGCTTGATTTTATCTTCGCGCTTTTCAGGGTCTGACTCCTTATCCTTGTGCATGCCTTCAGCCACACGTGACTCAACCCAGGCTGCCTTTGCTTTTTTAGCCTCATCAGCAACAGCAGCCCGGGCCTCGGCCTTGAGCTTATCAAGCTCATCAACAGCTTGAGCTGTCTGTATCTGGCGAGTATCAAAAGGGACTGCGTTAGGATTGATAACTAGGGGAGCCGGGCGGCGTTGCCCAAGGGGTGGGGCACAAAAGGCCCCGGCGGCAAAATCTAATCTTTCCGGCTGCCATACCATCGCATCAACCAAGCATCTTTCCAGCATTGTCCCGGCACTTGAGATATCGTACCTGCCATGACCGGCCATCCATGCCATGTCGTAGATCGCTGACCCTGCTCTGGGAATATCTCGTCCCTCTTTGATCAAAACGTAGACATGCCAGCCACCAGCGCCCTTCAATGCAACACCGGTCTCGACATTGAAAATATAACTTGAAGCGCTCGCAACGATGACAGCGGGGGCACCTGCCAACTCCGGCACGGCTGTAACCAACATTTTCCAAAGTTCTTCAGCCGTTAACGGTTCAGCTCCCTTTTGAAGATCGAAATCAAGAAAAAAGATGGCTGTGCCGTTCGGCCAATCAAACTCATCTCGCGTCCGGGTGAGTTCCCCTAATCGAGCAGCCTTACGCGATGAGATTGCCCCTTGTGTTTCCTGACGTCGTGGCACGCCGTAGGTGAGCGCCTTATTAGGAGCCAAACTGACCAATATTTCCTCTAGTCCTTGGACATTGTCTATTTCCAAGACTTGATATTCACCCCGGACCAATTGGCCAGCACTGGTCTTCGTTAATTCGTCACCTACAAGGCTGTAACTTTTGACGAAACGATCCGGCACAGTTGACGTGACCAAGGTGAGTTGCGCCGGGGGGTGGTTTGTGGCAATTGTAGATTGTAGATTGTGCCCCCCGCCGATGGCCTCTTTGCTGGTATCCAGCGACCTCTCAGTTACAGTTGGTTGGGTGCTACCTATTTGCGGTGTCATGCCTTCACCCCCGCCTGTGCTTCGGTGGTGCTGCTGAAAACTCGCTCTGCCAGGAAGGCTTCGAGATCAGCCAGACGATACCGGCAAGACCGACCGATTTTCACAAAGCGAGGCCCTCGTCCGTTCCATCGCCATTGCTCCAAGGTTGCAGGCTGTACTTGTAAAAAGACAGCAGTTTGTTCGGTGGTGAAAACTGAAGACGGTATTTCAGGTAGATAATTTTTATTGAATGGTAAAAAAGACTGCTGAGTTTCCTCTTTCATGGGTAGCTACTCCTCAATAGAGTCTGCCCTTGAAGATAAAGAAGCATCAAGGCAGACAATGATTTATCCGAGAGTGCGAACAACTCGCATTCCCCCATGCAGTATCATTGTCAGTGGCAGGAGCAGTGGCAGTGGCAGTGGCAGGAGCAGGAGCAGTGGCAGGAGCAGGAGCAGTGGCAGTGGCAGTGGCAGGTCAGGGTCAGTGGCAGGAGCATTGGCGGTTTTGATACATACTGGATCTTCGTAACAGTTGGTGAGGGGTTTAGCCCTCAACTGCAACCTGTTTATTTTTTCATAAAATACATAACATTATTCGGCATGTCAAACATTTTTTTTGTTCTGCTAGAGTCTGCCAGATTCGCTCAATGGACGCGGGCTTTCGTGGGGCATTATGGTAGCCTAAAATGATAAAACCTACTTGTTCGCCGTTGCCTGCATTGGCACCACCTGCCCGTGTTGCCTCCTGATTCGCTCCTGAATTGCATCGGTGATCTTCTGCATGGGTTCCCGCAGGCGGTCAACATTCAAGATGATATAGCCGCCGGTAACATCGCCGACCTGTTGCTTGTGGTTCAAAAGGGCCTTCACGGTGTAGCCGGACAAGTCCAAGCTTTCGGCGATGGTGGCGAAGGTTCTCCGCAGGTCATGACAGGTAAAGGTGATCCCGGTGGCAACGGTCACGGCATCTATGGCTCTCTTCGGCTCCTGTAAATATCCGGATTTTCCGTTGCTGGGGAAAACATACGGGTTGCCGTGCCAAGCCACGGCCTTACGCTTCATTAGGAGATTTATCAAGTAGTCGCTCAGCGGCAGGGTGTGAGGCTCCCCGTTTTTCGTGTCTGGAATAGTGAAACAACCTTCCTGAAAATCCACCTGATCCCAGCGCAGCCCTGCCGCTTCATTTCGCCGCAGTCCGGTGTGGATCAGGAATAATAGAAAATCCCGCGTGATGGGGTTGTCCAGCGCCTCAACGGCCTTGCTCCATGCGGGCAAGTCGCTATTCTTGATAAGAGTCCGCCGCCGATCAACCTTGAACCAAGCCTTTCTTTTGCGGGATGAAAGGACAGTCACAGGGTTTTCGTACAGTGTCCCGCCCTCTTCATCCTCAAAGGCATAATTGAGGACTGCCCGTAACGTCCGGAAGCAGTTGTCCGCGGCCCCTTCCCGGCGCTTTGGATCTGCAATCTTTGTTGAGCCTGCTTCCTTTTTGAAAACTTGCCGTTGCCGCTTGCCGGTGGCTATGTCCTGGTGACGATGCTTCACCATATCCCGTGTAATCTCTGTAGCCGGTCGATCAAGCCAGTCCGCTAGGTACAGTCGAAACAGATCGTGGTATGTCTTCACGGTTCTGGGTTTCAGTTTCCCTTTCTGCAAATAGTCATTAAGCACCGCCTGAAGGGTGATGCTCTGTTGTTTCTCTTCACGACGTTTTTTTGCAGCTTGCAGGATGTTGTCTCGCTCGACCTGATTCGGGTCAACCCCTTGTGCCATCTCACCCAGCTTGGCCAAAGCTTCCTTCCGTGCTTCTTCTGCGGATACTAGCTTGGCACCCTTCAACATCACCCGCACCCGCCTGTTGCCGATATGTGCCCGGACAAAATACTTCTTGCCGGTGGCAGATACTCGCACACCAAAGCCGTCCAGCTCGGTGTCGTAGTAGTCAATCTGCTTGCCCTTGTCGGCAAAGGGTAACTTCTCGACGGTGATCTTCGTCAACTTGGCCTTGTTCATCTTGGCAGTCCCTCATAGGGTCAATATAGGGTCAGTGATATGTCGAACCAGGAGTAGGCTCGATAGAACAAGAATATGCTATAAACCGAGGGGTGTCAAGGGATTGTAGAGATAGGCAGAACAAGGCGGGGTGTTAAATAGTGGCAAATTTACAAACTACGAATCCGCAGGTCGCACGTTCGAATCGTGCCGGGCGCACCAGTAAAACCAAGGGTTTCAAGGCTTCGGCCTCGAAACCCTTTTTTTTCGTTTCCATCCGGAAAAACTGCTTTGGAGATTTCCCCCTGCCCTACCCACAAGGGCTCTTTACTGCAAACCGCCACGGGCTCCCCCTTGTAGGATGCGGCAATACCGCCCCCCATATCTACCAACTCAAAATTGAGGACGAATTGAAGACTGTATCAACCCTGCCCCTTTACCCGACAACAAGGAGAAACAGGGCGAGTAGAGAGCAGGTTTTACCCTGCCCTCCATCATTAAACCGCGCGTGCTGTTTTCCCTGACATGGTTTTCCAATGCTTCACTACAAGGCCTGCGCTTTTTTATCCTGCCAGCGCATTGTGGGTCTCCACCTTGCTGCGACATTTTTTCTTAGTATTAATTTACAGAATGGGCTTCATGGCCCCCATGTAGGAACGCAGCTCCGCGCCGATCTCCTCGACCCCGGTGTAGCGGATTGCCTCATTGACCCGAACAAGCTCCACGTTGCTCACCCCGTTGTCCTTCTCGGCAAGGCCCTTGCCAATCACGTCGGTGTCGATCTTCTTCATGAAGTTGGCCAGCAACGGCACGGCGGCGTGGGCAAAGAGGTAGCAACCGTACTCGGCGGTGTCGGAGATGACCACGTTCATTTCATAAAGCTTTTTCCGGGCAATGGTATTGGCGATGAGTGGCACCTCGTGCAACGACTCGTAGTAGGCAGATTCCTCTTTGATCCCGGCAGAAACCATGGTGTCGAAGGCCAGCTCCACTCCAGCCTTGACCATGGCCGCCATCAGGACACCGTGGTCGAAGTACTCCTGTTCGGCGATGGGCGTGGCGGTTGAGGTGGATTTCTCAAACGCGGTCTCCGCCGTGGCGGCACGCCACTTGAGGAGGTTGGCGTCGTTGTTGGCCCAGTCCTCCATCATGGTCTTGGAGAAATGACCGCTCATGATGTCGTCCATGTGCTTCTCAAAGAGCGACACCATGATTTCCTTGAGCTCCTCGGCGAGATAGAAGGCCTTGATCTTGGCCGGGTTGGAGAGGCGGTCCATCATATTAGTGATGCCGCCGTGCTTCAAGGCCTCGGTGATGGTTTCCCAGCCGGACTGAATGAGCCTGGATGCATAGCCGCTGTCCAGACCCTTCTCCATCATCTTATCGTAACAAAGGAGCGACCCTGCCTGCAACATGCCACAGAGGATGGTCTGCTCGCCCATCAGGTCGGATTTCACCTCGGCGACGAAGGAAGACTGTAGTACACCGGCGCGGTCCGCCCCGGTGCCGCAGGCATAGGCCTTAGCCAGATCCCAGCCCTCATCCTTCGGGTCGTTTTCGCGGTGCACTGCGATCAAAGTGGGTACGCCGAAGCCGCGCTTGTACTCCTCCCGCACCTCGGTGCCGGGGGACTTGGGGGCAACCATAATCACCGTGAGATCTTTGCGGATCTGCATTCCCTCTTCCACGATGTTGAAACCGTGGGAATATGAAAGGCAAGCGCCCTGCTTCATCAGCGGCATGATCGCGGAGACCACCTTGGTGTGCTGCTTGTCCGGAGTCAGATTGATAACCAGGTCAGCGGTGGGAATCAGCTGCTCAGGGGTACCCACGGTAAAACCGTTGCCAGAAGCGTTCTTAAAGGACTGACGCTGCTCGCTGATCGCCTCCGCACGCAATGCGTAGGAGACATCAAGACCGCTGTCCCGGAGGTTGAGGCCCTGGTGCAGCCCCTGGGCGCCACAGCCGACGACAACAATCTTTTTTCCCTTGAGCGCTTCCACCCCGTTGAACTCGGAAGAGTCCATGAAACGGCACTGACCAAGTTCCTCGAGCTGTAGACGTAACGGCAGACTATTGAAATAATTTTGTCCCATTGTGTTCTCCTTATCATAGTGGAAATACGTTTTTCTTTTTTTTGCTTCTCGATTCATCATAGCGATATTTTTTATTGCGTCAAGTGACTTATTTGCTATATTGTATTGCAATAATTGCAACAAACTATAATTGCCTCGCCCCACCTAAAACCAGCGATCAGTATTTTTTCCGAAAAGGAAACCACCCCATGGACATGGCAGAACTAAAACTTTTTTGCCACCTGGCCGAGTCCCTGCACTTCGGCAGGACCAGCCGCGCCTGCCATGTGACACCATCGGCACTAACCCGCACCATCCAGCGCATCGAAACAGAAGTTGGGGAACGACTCTTTGACCGAGATAACCGCTCGGTGCGCCTGACCAGAGCCGGAGAGGCCCTAAGACAGTTCGCAGAAGAGACCGTCGAGCGCTGGAAGGATCTAAAAAACAGCCTTTCAAGCCCTATGGCCCTACACGGCGACATCTCCCTCTACTGTTCGGTGACTGCGGCCTACAGCATCCTGCCCGGCATCTTAGGCAAATTCCGCAAGGCCTGTCCGGAGGTGCAGATCAAACTCCAGACCGGCGATGCGGCCCAGGGCTTGACCCGACTGCGCAACGGCGAAGTGGAAGTAATCATTGACGCCCTGCCGGAAAATCCGCCCGCAGGCCTGGAATTTATGCAGATCACCGAAACACCGCTGGTCTTCATTGCGCCGCTGGCCTTCCCCGAGACCGTGATGTACGACGGCCCGGAGATCAACTGGCGGAAAACCCCCGTAGTCATGGCCGAACAGGGACTAAGCCGGGCGCGGCTCAACCGCTGGTTTGCCGCCAGAAAAATCCCGCCCAACATCTACGCCCAGGTGGCAGGCAACGAGGCGATCATCGCCATGGTCAGCCTGGGCTGCGGGGTCGGGGTGGTGCCCCGGCTGGTGCTGGAAAAAAGTCCGTTCCAAAAGCAGATCACGGTGCTTGACATCTCCCCCCAGTTGGCCCCGTTTTCACTGGGCATTTGCACCGCGAAAAAAAATCTGCGCAATCCAAAGATCAGGGCTTTTTGGGAAATCGCCGCCCAACAGTGAGGATGATCTTCTCCGAGACACTTAGCCCCGTGTTGGATTTCCGATAGCATCGCAGTAGTGTTAGCTTACTTGCGCCCTACACTTGTTTTTTCCGAACTTGTCGAAACACTTTTCTTCATCTATATTAACAAAAGGAGGTGGCACAATGGCCCTTGACCCACAGATGAAGATTTTGCTTGTTGAAGACGCCGGGACCATGCGCAAAATGGAAGCCCGGATTCTCGGCCAGGTTGGTTTTACCAACATCGTCGAGGCGGTGGACGGCAACGACGCCAAGGAAAAACTCGCCGCCGAGGCGGACATCTCCCTGGTCATCAGCGATTGGTCCATGCCCAACTGCGACGGCTACCAGCTGTTGCAGTGGATGCGCGAGCAAGAGGCCTTCAAGCAACTCCCCTTTCTCATGGCCACCGGCCACGGCGATAAGGCCTATGTGGCCAAGGCCAAGGAAGCCGGAGCCAACGGCGTGGTAGCCAAGCCTTTTACCCCGGACGAGCTCAAGGTCCTCATCGATGAGATTTTTGGTCTGAAACAGGCGCCTGCCCAAAAAAAAGAAGAAGGCCCAAAAATTAGCGCCGAGGGCAAGGTCCATCTCAAGATGGCCCATATCCAGATCACCGACCATTTGGCCTTGGGCGTGCTCAAGCACCAGGTGGCCTCGGGCCAGAAAACCCCGCAGCACTTCAGCCTGGATACCCTCTGCATGCCGGGCTGGAACCCGGTGCAGAACGCCCTTGAAAACGGCGAGGTGGACGGGGCCTTTATCCTGGCGCCCATGGCCATGGACCTGTTCAGCTACGGGGTGCCCATCAAGCTGGTGCTTTTTGCCCACCGCAACGGCAGCATCTGCGTGCGCAACAAGACCGGCAAGTATGTCAAACCGTACCAGCAGTTTTTCAAGCACAAGACATTCTATATCCCCCACAAGATGTCGGTCCACAACATGCTGGCCCACATGTACTTCACCCAGATGGGCTTGCGGCCTGGGGTGGCGGGCAAGGAAGCGGTCAACGTCCTCTTCGACGTGGTGCCGCCGGTGGCCATGCCGGAATTTTTAAAGGAAAATCCCGAAGCCAGCGGTTTTCTGGTGGCCGAGCCCATCGGCTCACGGGCCATTACCGCAGGCATTGCCGAGCGCCAGTTCCTCTCCAGCGAGGTCTGGCAGGATCACCCCTGCTGTGTCGTGGTTTTTCGGGAAGAGATTCTCAGCAAATACCCGGAGGCGGTGCAGGAATTCACAACCATGCTGGTGGAATCCGGCCTCTATATCAGGGATCATGTTGACGAGGCGGCGGAAATCGCCGTAAATTTTCTCGACCCGCAGAAAAAAATCGGCCTCGAACCCGCTCTGCTCCGCAACGTGCTCTCCGACCCGCAAGGAATCACCACGGACAACCTCTATCCGGTGCGCGAAGATCTGGAGACCATCCAGGATTACATGACCAGCAAAATGGAGATCGGGCGACGCATCAATCTGGCGGAGTTTGTCGACCCCCGCTTTGCCGATATCGCCTGCAAGAATCTGCCAACGGCGGCAGGCGCAGGCCAGGAGACGGACCAACCACGGGGCGCAGCCCGGAAGCTGGGCATCGACCAGAACCTTGCCTCCCGCGAGGGCAAATATCTTATTTTCACCCTGGGTAACGAACGGTACGGCCTCGGCATCCTTGATGTGCGGGAAATCATCGGCCTGATACCCGTCCATGAGCTGCCGCAGATGCCGCCCTTTTTTAAGGGGGTTATCAACCTACGGGACAAGATCATCCCGGTCATGGACATGCGGGGCAAGTTCGGCATGGAGAGCGAGGAGTACGATGCCCGCACCTGCATCATCGTGGTGGAGGTCTCCGGCCTCACCGGCTCCCGGCTCATCGGCATCATTGTCGATGCAGTGTCCGAGGTGGTCTTCATCAAGGAGCAGGACGTGGAAGATCCCCCAAAATTCGGCAGCGTGGTTGACAGCCAGTGCCTGCTGGGTATGGCCAAGCTGACCGAAGGCGTGACAATCCTCCTGGATATTGACCGTCTCATGCATATTCAGGAGGCAGTACTGGTCGGCGAAGCAGCCTAAGAGAGACAGCGCACGAAGGGGAGGAACCGACCAGGCACCCCGCCAGGGGGCCTGGTGCTCAAAAACGTCAGGCCCCGCACACAGCCGGCAGCCCCCTGGCCTCAGGCCGAGCAAGACGTCGAATGGGAGGGGGCGGCCTGCATCGGATTAAAGATTAAACACGGCGGCGGCATCCTGATATTTATCAACAAACTCTTCGATAATCAGGCGCATGTTGTTTTCAAAATTAGGTACCTCGGGCAGGTCATCTTTCATACTTTCGTAGGCCAGCACGTCAAAGAAAAAATCCCCGGAACTTCCCGCATCGTATTCGGTAAGATGAACCAGATGGTTGGCCAGATAGATTATTTTGGCTCCCAGCCTTTTTGACTGGGCCTGGGTCGTGTCGTGGTGCAGGCCAACCGGAACGCAAACCGCCTCGGGCAGACCCCATTTCTCCAGCAGGGACATCCCCACCTCGGCGTGGTCCGTATGCAGAAGTCTCCGTTCCAGGGTCAGCAGGTCCATCTGCTCACCATTTTCACCCCGATTGTAGCTCTCCACCTGCAATGGCCGATCGAGGATTACCTTGCCCACGTCATGGAGCAGGCCGGCAGTATAAATAGCGGAGGTGTCCCTGGCCTTGGCGTAGCGGGCAATAATATTTGCCAGGATGGCCACGGCAAAGGAGTGACGCCAAAGCTCCCCCCGACCCAGGGCATAGGCTTCCTGTGGTAATCTGAGCAACCCGACCGAAGCGCTGGTGATGGAGATAATTTTGACCGCGTCCACCCCCATGCGGACGATGATGTCCTTGACCGAGGTGATTTTTTTCATGTGACCAAAGTAGGCGGAGTTAGCCATGTGCAGCATGTTAGCGGTGAGCCCCGGATCCTGCTCTATCTTTTCCGACAACTTGGGAATGGAGCAATCCGCCGCGTGGGCCATGGACAGCACGTCCAGCGCCACCTCCGGACACGGGGCGATTTTCTCAACATCCCTGATATACTCTGCGGCTACATCCAGCATCGCTTTTCCCTGTTCAAAAGGTCTGATTCTGCTCATGGCGTGTGGCGGGCAAATGATAATTGTCTCACCGGGCCAATTATCACATATCCAAACGCCATTGTAAATAATTGCCACAGCTTGACAGGACCTCCTGAATGATTATTTTTGACGCAACTTGCCGTTTCCGGCAGAAAAAAACCTTTCCCGGCCGCAGGCACAAGCGCCCGCAACGCCCCAACGAATCCATTTCAGAGAGAAAAACAATGAGTCCCGAAAAAACCGCCAGCCAGACAGAGACCAAGGAGTTTCAGGCAGAAGTAAAAAAAATGCTCGATATCGTGATCCATTCGCTCTACACGGAAAAGGAGATCTTCTTGCGCGAATTGATCTCCAACGCCGCAGACGCCCTAGAAAAATTCCGGCACCAGAGCGTGGTGGAGCAGGAGGTCTTCGACAGCCACGTGCCTCTGGAGATCGTCATCGAGTTTGACGAGAAGGCAAACACCCTCACCATCACCGATTCCGGCATCGGCATGGACCGGGGCGAGCTGGAGGCCAACCTGGGCACCATCGCCCATTCAGGCTCAAAAACCTTTTTCAGCAAGCTCTCCGAATCGGACCGCAAGGATGTCAACCTCATCGGCCAGTTCGGCGTGGGTTTTTACGCCGCCTTCATGGTCGCAAAAAAAGTCAGCGTTAAATCCCGCTCCTACCGCATGGACGACATGGGTCACGAATGGATCTCCGACGGCGGCGGCACCTTCACCATCGCCATGTCCCCCGGCATTCGGCGCGGCACCAGCATCGTTTTAGAACTCACCGACGAGGCCAAGGAGTATGCCAACGAGGCTACCATTCGCCGCATCATCAAGCAGTATTCCAGCTTTGTCCCCTTCCCCATCAAGCTCAAGGGCGAGGCGATCAACACGGTACAGGCCATCTGGACCCTGGG
>Ga0172379_10006778_pt1 | contig 15160 bp, 18 predicted proteins | sample GrowelOW334metaG_FD_119756 | JGI IMG/M metagenome (GOLD analysis project Ga0172379, IMG submission 119756) | Groundwater microbial communities from an aquifer near a municipal landfill in Southern Ontario, Canada - Groundwater well OW334 metaG | ecosystem: Environmental > Aquatic > Deep...
AAAAGACAAAGAAAAAACCAACACTAAATTGCTACTAACTCGAAAAAAAATACCACAATGAGATCGAAACAAACAACAGCTAGAACCAAAGAGAGTACTTTCCAGTTCGCCAATCTTTTGCGGAGACAATCCGCATCATCTTGGAGAGTTTGATTTTGCCATCTTAGATGGCCAATTTTCGCAATCTTTTTCCAGCACTTTTTTGACTGGAACTAAACCATCGCAATTGAATTCTATTGAATTCATTTTTTACTCCTTCAGGTAAAGATTTCAAAAATAGACATCGGAATCATCGGCGATTCAATTGGCGGGTTGTCGCCTGGAGTTGGAATTGGCCGAGATGCGGCCAATCCTAGCGCCAATGAAAACATCAATGTAACAATGAACCACAAAGAACCCAAAATTGCCAAGAAAATCATCATAGAACCTCTTGTTTAATGTTTTTCGTGCCCTTGACTAACCTACCTTTATCTTATCAAATTTATTATCAACTGTCAAGTTTTTTTAGCAGTAAGTAGCTAAAAGTGAAAATCCCCATAATATTCACAGTTTATAAGCTTTTTAAAATCCCCTTATAGTTATTTATCTGTGATAAAATCTGACTATGTCCGCAACTGCTTTCAAAAAAAATGGCGCCCTTAGAATTCCTCCGCAAAATACCGAAGCGGAGATGGCTATGCTCGGATCAATTATGCTTCGTCCGGAAGTGATGAACGAAGTCATTGATTTCATAAACGAAGACACTTTCTATTCCGAAAAACACCGCTTGATCTGGAAAACGATGATGGAGCTTTTTGGCAAAAATACTCCGATTGACCTTCTGTCGATGTCTTCAAGAATGGGCGAAAAAAATCTTCTTGAACAAATCGGCGGTTCGGTTTTTCTGACCGAACTGGTCAACACTGTTCCCTCTTCCGCCAATGTCCGGCATTACGCCGAAATCGTTCAGAAAAAATATATGATGCGCAAACTGATTGAAGGATCGGAATATCTTTCGCATCTCGGCTATGAAGAGTCCGGAGATTTGGACGAACTTCTGGACAAAGCTGACAAGAAAATTTTTGAAATCACCAATATTTCCGGCACCCATAAATTTTTGGAATTAAAAGATACTTTGGGCGAAGCGTGGGAAAGACTTGACCGACTTCACAGAACCAAAGGCGAGCTTCGCGGAGTGCCTTCCGGCTTCAAAGAATTGGACGACAAACTTTCCGGTTTTCAAAAATCCGATCTTGTCATTTTGGCCGCTCGCCCTTCAATGGGAAAAACATCGCTTGCTCTTGATATCGCAAGACAAGCGGCAACTTTGCATAATATTCCGGTTGGCATTTTTTCTCTTGAAATGAGTGCGCAACAACTCGTGGACAGGATGCTTGCCGCCGAATCTCGGGTTGACGCATGGAAGCTTCGAACCGGACAGCTTAATGTTGATACGGAATTCAGCAAGATTCGAGATTCGCTTGATAAGCTGGCAAAAGCGCCGGTTTACATTGATGACCAGCCGGGCAATAATATTTTGCAGATGCGTTCAGTGGCCAGAAGACTGAAGCGAGAAAAAGGTCTGGGACTTATTATCGTTGACTATCTCCAGCTTATGGTCCCGACAAATTCCAGACAATCTGATAATATGGTTCAGCAGGTTACGGAAATTTCACGATCGCTCAAACACCTGGCGCGTGAACTGGAAGTGCCGGTCATTGCCCTTTCCCAGCTTTCAAGAGCGGTGGAACAGCGCGGAGGCAAGCCGAGACTTTCCGATCTTAGAGATTCCGGCTCAATTGAACAGGATGCCGACGTGGTTATGTTCATTCACCGCGAAGACAAGTATAATGAAAATTCCGACCAACCGAATGTGGCGGAAATAATGATAGAAAAGCATAGAAACGGTCCAACTGGAAGCATCAAGCTTTATTTTGACGATAAAAAGTCCACCTTCCTCAGTTTGGAGAAAGGAGATTTTGGGGAGTTTAACCAACCCGTACAGGCTACGGATGGATTTTAAATGCAATTTAATGTCCAGGTTTTGCAAGTATTAAATTCGTATTTTATCTTTAATTTAAAGTTAAAAAATCAAAAATCAAAATGACAATGAAAAATGTAAAATTGATAGTACTCTGTCATTCCCGTGAATACGGGAATCCAGTAATTAATCTGGATCCCCGCCTACGCGGGGATGACAATCAGAATTGTCAATTTTAAACTGTCATTTTTCATTTTGATTTTTACATTTTCCATTCACAATGTCTTCCGTCGACAAACTAATTGAAATTTTCCGGAATTTTCCGGGTATCGGTCCTCGCCAGGCCAAGCGTTTTGTCTATTATCTTTTGACCAGAAATGCCGGCACGCTTGAAGAATTGTCCCGGCTTATTTTGGAATTGAAAAAAGAGATTAAAATTTGCGGTTCTTGTTACAGATTTTTTTCAAAAGACGCTTCAAAATCTTCGCTTTGCGAAATTTGCCGGGACGAACACCGCGATAAAACTTTTTTGATGATTGTTTCCAAAGATGTTGACTTGGAAACGATTGAAAAAAGCCATTCATATTCCGGATTGTATTTTGTCATTGGCGGATCAATTCCAATCTTGGAAAAAGAGCCGGATAAACAAATTCGCGGAAAGGAATTGCTATTGGCTATTGAAAAGAAAGTTGCGGGAGGATTGAAAGAAATTATTTTAGCTTTAAATTTGAATCCGGAAGGCGAAAACACTTCTGATTATTTGGAGAAACTTTTGTCCCCTATTGCTGTTAAAAATAATATTAAAATTTCCACTTTGGGACGCGGACTTTCAACCGGCACCGAGCTTGAATATTCGGATGCGGATACGATAAAGAATGCGTTCAGGAACAGAGAATAGTGACTAGTGGTTAGTGACTAGTGAAAGACGGGGAAAAAGAAAAAAGAAAAGCCCTCGGTTCGCTTCGCGAACCGAGGGCTTTGATGTAAAAGATCTACTTGATTTCCAAAACCGCGGGGCCGGTGTTGGTGGTTTTTGGACGATGTTGGACCCAAATGCCGTGCACCGCGATTGGGGTGTAGTCAATTTGGAAAAAAGTAATTTCAACTCTCATTTCGCTTTCAAACGAATTGAGTGATTGTAAAACTGTCAGCCGATTGATTTCATCTGAAGGATGACCCATCAGATTTAACGGTATGTGGGAATAATTTCCCATCGTCGTTGCTGCTGTGTCAGTTTGTTGTTTGTCCCGAGCCTCCTTTTTAGCGTTGGCGGCTTGTGACTGTCCCCTTTTTGGCGGAACAACCGAAAGCATTGCCCAGAATACAATTGTTCCAATTACCATCCCAACAATAAAGCAAGCCACCAGCGCTGTATTGATTGATGATCTGATAACAATTTCTTCACCAGTTTTCATATTCCTTCTCCTCTTTTGTTGTCAAACCTAGCCAAAGCCAAGCAAAATATGCCTGTTTAAACTTTCGCTTTCTGACCAGAATACTACCGCACTATATGAAAATTGTCAATCCTGTGAAAAAAAATTAGTAAATTTTAATTTTGTCAGACAAAATTTTTCACAGAGTCAAATTTGGCAATGTCATAGTTAAATTCCGCCAAACTCAGCGATCGCTGAGTTTGGCGAAATTCAAAGTTAAAATTAAAACCTGTAAACACAGATGGGCATCTTCTGTCAGTCGCAGTAGCTGACAGAAGATGCCCATCTGTGTTATCATTTAACTTGTATTTAACTTTAATTCCCGACTATTCGCTTTGCGAATGTCGGGATCCCGACTGAAAACGTCGGGACTTAAATCTTAATCCTAAAAACTTTTTGCCTATACGCTTAACGCGTGGAAATTTAACTTAAAGCAAAAAAGTTAAATTTCTGTAGGCAAAAAGTTTAAAGGATAAATCTACCCTATGAACTTTAAAAACTTAAGTAACAGCATCTACAATCCTGAATTTTATAAAAATCTGAAAAATCAGCCGACAAAGGCTTCTCTGAGATATTATTTTTCTTTTGTCACTTATATTTCAATTTTGTCCGCCATATTTATTTCAGTTTTCATTTTGCCAAAACTTTGGTTTTTGACATCCAAGGATACCGTTATAAACGCCATTAACCAATTCCCTGCCGATCTTGAAGTTGCGGTAAAAAACGGCATCGCCACTTCAAACGCCAAAGAGCCTTATGTTGTTAATTTGGATCAGGAATTTCAGAAAATTTTTGGAAAAGACTTAAAAAATGCAGACACAATTTCTAAAAATGGTCCGGGCGTTTTAATTATTGATACCAAAGATACCTATTCTCTGGACAGTTTTAAAGAATATCCGAATTTTACTCTGCTCACTAAAGACTCCTTAGTGTCAAAAAACGAAAGCCAAGGCAAGACGACCATAAACAATTTGAAAGGCGTTCCAGATTTGACCATAAACAAAACCACTCTTTTGTCGTGGGAAAGCTCGCTCCGGCCTTATGTCTGGATTATAACGCCGATGTTTATTTTGGGCGCGTTTTTGGTAAATATGTTCATATACTGTCTTTATCTTTTAATTCTGTTTGTCGCCGCCCTTTTGATTTTGTTAATGGCAAAACTGATGAAAGTTGAAGCAAACTACGCCTATTCGTATCGTATAAGTTTGCATGCCGTTACTCTCTCTATTATTTTTGAAGCCATTTTGATGGTTTTTGGTTTTCCAATTCCAAGATTTGTGCCAACACTCATTTTAATTATTGTGGTTTATTTCAATCTTAACGGCATTAGGAAAATTCCTGTGGCCGAAGCGACATTGACGCCATCTGAAAAATTATAGACTTAATTCTGGCAACAAAAAGCCGTGCCGCCCTTCGGGCGGCACGGCTTTTAAATTGTTATTTTATGGCGTCTATCATAACTTTAAAGAATGGCTGTCTGTGTCCGTATTTTTTGAAATACTTGCTTTTCTGCTTGTATTTGATGACATCAACTGTTTTTTCTCTGCCGATTTCGGAAAGAGTGGCCTCCACCTTTGCTCCGTCAATATAAGGCGTGCCTATGGTTGTATCGGAACCGTTGTCCACGAGAAGAACTTTATCAAAAACAATCTTGTCTCCCGTTTTGTAATCACCCAACATTTTTTCAATCTGAAGCGAATCTCCGGCCGAAACTTTGTATTGTTTTCCCCCGGTCTCAATAACCGCAAATTCATTGCTTTTTACGGCAGTTTTTGGAGCAACTTTCTTCAAAATATTCTTTTTTTCTTTGGTTTCGGCCATATTTTTGGGCTGTTTAATTAGTTCCCGTATTCTACACTATGCTCTAAAAAAAGCAACATAAAATGAAAAGTTTGTAATTTTACAAAGAAAAAACCTACCGTGTGGCGATGGTAGGTTTTTGAATAAGAAAGACTATTGTGCGAGACTCACCAAAGAACAAAGCAAACCCTTTCCTCGTTTGAGGTAGCAGTTTTTCCCACTCCCTGAATTACACACGCCACTGTGTAAACTTAAAGGAAATATAGCATCAATTAATAAAAGACGCAAATGTTTGCTGTGGATTCAGAGCATATTCAAGATCTAACCGCCCAATTAACAATAAAAATAGGGGCTTGCCCCGTTACCAATTTCACAGAACTTAAAATAATCTTTGAATAGAGTATTTTAAATGTTAGTTTTAACTGGTAACTAACGATAATTCTGTAAAATTGTTTACGGGGCTTGTCTACTAAAACCTGAAAATTTCGGCTAGCACCCAGCACTAATTTCACAGAATTTTGTTTAATCAATACTCGTCAAGATTTTAAGGTTCAATGTGTTCGTAAAACGATTAATTTTTGTTCAGTAAAATTAGTGCTGGGTTCGCTACGAAATTTTAAGGTTTTATTTATCCCACAAGGGGACTTCTATTTTTATAAATAAAAATAAGTAGAACATTAGATCTTAAATAAGCTCTAAAAAACTCCCAAACCTCATGGTTTGGGAGCAGTCTTTCAAACGCGAAAGAGTGCCATGTCATCAGAGAATCTTTCGGTTTGAAATGTGAACCAACCTCCTTTCCGACTCAATTCTTTATGAACAATACGCTGATTCGCAGACGTTAATTCACAAAGAGGGTGATGAGCCGGACAATTTTAAGTTACTCTGAAAAATCAGGTTTGTCAATCATATTTGGAGAAAGTTCCGGAGATTCGTCCGTAATTCGGAGAACATCTTTGTCTATTTTCTTGAATTCTTTTGACGAAAGGCTGTATTGATTGACCGCGGTTGAAAGAGCGCCGCCCAAGCTGTTGTGGTGTTTTTCATACGATTTCAAATGCGAACTCAGCTCCCCGACATGCTTGATGATATCTTTAGCCGTTTCTTCAATCTGCATGGCTTTCAAACCTTGCATAACAGTTGGAAGAAAAGCCAAAAAAGAAGTCTGCGAAACGATAATCACTTTGTATTTTTGGGCGGCGCGCTGTATTAAATTTTCCGTTTCTTCGTCTTTCAAAGCCCCGACTTTATTGACCAGCAAGTCGTAATAAATGGCTTCGTGCGGAATGAACATAAAAGCGAATTCCATCGTATTTTTATCGGGCCTAATGTATTTTGAAGTTTCCACAATTCGGTTTTTCAAATCTCCGACAAAAAGTTTTTCCAAACGATTTCGCTCCGCTTCATTTTTTTCTTCCGCGAGCCGGTTATAGTTTTCAAGAGAAAACTTGGAATCAATGGGAATGATTTTTTCTTTGACAAAAACAGCGGCGTCAACAATCAAATCAGCTCCGGTTTTTTCGTCTTTGGCCAAAAGGTATTGCATTTGATAGCTTCCGGGTGGCAAGACGTTTTTTAGAAGCGTTTCCAAATAATATTCGCCCAGAATTCCGCGCTGTTTTGGATTTTTTAAAATATCCTGCAAGCTTTGGAGCTGGTCGGCAAAAGAAACCACTTGCCGGTTGGTCTCATCAAGCTTGGTCAAACCTTCCGTAACATCCTTGATCAATTTTGCCGATTCTTGAAATTGGTTTCGCACCGATTCATTGACAAATTTGCTTGATTCCCCTATTTTTGAATCCACGGTTTTGTTCAAATCGTTCATATCCTGCCGAAGTGTCCGGTTCAGTTCGTTTACTTGCTGAAGAATAAGCTTAAAGCCGGTTCCGTCTTCTTGCTCCGGCTTGTCTTTTTGGGATATTTTCCAGACAAAAAAAGCATTTCCTGCCAATGACAGCAAAATTAAAAATAAGAGGATTATTTCCGCGGGAGTCATGAGGATATTATATCACAGGGCAAATTATGGTAGAATTAGTTATTAATTGTTAAACAATAATCACCAAAATGTCGTTACAACAAACAATCAAAGACCAGATGAAAGAAGCTATGCTGAACAAAGAAGTTCTCAAACTTTCCGTTATCAGAAGCTTAGTTGCTGCCTTCACAAACGAGCTTATTGCCAAGAAAAAATCAGCGTCCGATATTCTTGCCGATGAAGAGGTTCTTGACATTATTCGCCGTTCGGTAAAACAGCACAAAGATTCCATTGAACAATTTACGAATGGCGGAAGAAAAGATTTGGCCAAATCGGAAAGCGCCGAGCTTAAAATTCTGGAAGCCTACCTTCCGCAGATGATGGACGTTAAGGAAATCAAAAAAAATGCTACAGCCAAACAAAAAGCTCTTGGAATAACCGATAAAAAAGACGCCGGCAAGCTGATGAGCGCCGTCATGAAAGAATTGAAAGGAAAAGCTGACGGAAGCGATGTAAAAGCAGTAGTTGATGAACTGTTAGGGTAATTTATATCCCTTTACAAATGTCAGTTATTATTTTGCGGTTGACTTCGTGTAAGCTCCCATGATATAATTGTCAGAGAAAGGAGTTCGTCTTATGACTCAAAAAACAGCCCGTGTTTGGTTTGGATATATTCACATGGTAGTTGAAAAGCCTGGGCTTCTGCAAACATTGGGCACAAGGCCATTTCATCGCCACAAAGAAAAAGAAAGATTGCAACCGACAAATGAAAGACAGTTTGTGTTTAGCGGCATGGTGGCCGAATCGAGTAGGTCACAAGCCAGATAACCTCAAAAAGTTACAACGGAACAAGCTTGAAATTGCTTGTTCCGTTTTCTTTTTTATCTGACTATGATACTATTTTCCTCGGTGGAACTTTAATGTGGCTCCATAACAATAAACAAGAGGTTAAAAATGATTGATAGCGAAAGTGGATCATTTAAGCTTAGTACTTCAAACCGGCCTAATTTTCTAATGGGCTCGTCGTCTCGTTCTCAAGCTACGGCATCTGACAAGACAGAAGAAGCCGAAGTCAGTGAACGACGCTCGTTTCCTAGAAGGAACAATCCTCATTGGAGGGAAATGCCCAGGAAGCCACAGCCGCATCAGTATTAGTAGATGTTAATCATTTTTCACGAGAGGGTCCCCCGAGGATCCTCTTTTTTTCTTAAAAAATTTAAAATAATTGTATTCATAGCAGTTGCCTATAATTATAGGCAACTGCGTTTGCTATCTTTGGTTTAAATGAAAAAGTTTTTAATAATGCGGCCGCATTCTTAGAAACTTTCGGATATTTATCTTATATTTATCAAAAATCCGCGGTCGCGGATTTTTGATAAGCTATAAAATTGCGAGACTTTTGTAAAATTTACAAAATAAGTTCAAGCTCGGAATGTTACAGAAATTTCAATAAAAATCTATAAGGTTTTTTTGACCAAATTTCTTCGGCATAATCTACACCGATTCTAGGCATACGTTTTATATCTTTTTTGCTTATTATCTCTATCCTGTCCTCAAACCACAGCCCATTTTTTATGGAAGCTGTTTTGCCGTTAAATGTTCCATCAATTTTTAAAAATTTTGTCAGTCTTGCCGGGCCGGAAATATTGCCCGCTCCTCTTATAAAAATCGCCGCGGGATAATTTTTGGGGCCGGTAACAATATTGAGCATCCAGTGCATTCCGTAAGTAAAATAAACGTAAAAAATTCCGGCCCGGTCGAACATTAACGCGTTTCTTTTGGTCTGACCTCGGCTTGAGTGCGAAGCTTTGTCTTTGTGTCCGTCATAAGCTTCGACCTCGGTGATTTGGAGAGAAATTATTTTTTTGCCCATTTTTCTAACCAAATATTTTCCAAGCAATTCTTTTGCCACGATCAAAGTCGGCCTATTAAAAAATTTTGGCTTCAATATTTTTTTCATAAAGTTATCAACATATTGATTTATTTTGCAATAAGTATAGACTAACACCGGAATAGAAAGGAGGAAAGTAAATTGGCAAAAGAACTAATTTCATCTGATAAACAGAAAGAAGAAGAAGCAAAAGACGGCCGGGCGCAATTTGAGGCTGAAAAAAAAGTTGGTCAAAAGACGCGTGAAGCCGATTCATTTATGGCAGAGCGACTTCTTTTAATGTCACGGCTGCGGTCAGCCGGTCGGGGGAATGATGTGGTTTTGTCGGCAACAAAGATAGAGTCGAGTTCAAAAAATGGCGAAAATGAAAATGCCAAAAAAGAGCCGGCTATATCGGAACAATAGAAAACAAAGAAAACTTTACTACCCGTCTAGGCGGGTAGTTTTTTATCTATGAATATGAGTGATTTTTTTCAAGCTAGATTGGTTATAGAATATACAATCTTATGTATGGAAAATTGGTCGATTTTCTCATACTGTGTTTTTACTAAAGAGGTAAACAAACAAATATATGTGGCAACATTATATAAATGCTCTTATCGGGCTTTGGGTCATCATTTCGCCTTTTGTCGGTTTTGCCGGCGACAGTTTAAGCACTGATCTGGTCATTTCTGGAATATTGCTGATCATATTCAGTTTGTGGGGCGCGGCTTCTTCTTCATACCAAAAAGACGAAAGCAGTATGCATTCAAGGGCATAAAGAGCCTAATAAAAGAAAAAGCCGTTCGCCTAGGCGAACGGCTTTTTCTTTTATTAGGCTCTTGCAACGTTTGAAGCGTTCGGGCCTTTTGGACCTTCAACAACTTCAAAAGTAACAGCATCTCCTACTTTGAGAGCGTCAAAAGTGACGCCGTTCAAATCTTTGGAATGGAAGAAAAGATCTTTTGTTTCGCCTTCGCGAGCAATGAATCCAAATCCTCTGTCCGTAAGTGTCTTGATTGTTCCTGTCATTTTGCTATTTCAATTTGTTTTATATTCGAAACCCGACTTCGTTTCGCTACCTGCTTCTTAATACCCCCTATCATATCACACCCGTGTTTAAAAAGCAAGTCTTTTAATGATATATGGCTATAAATAAGGAGTTAATCAACCAAATTTGTCGGTTTGCCGGATATAAACGATTCAATGTTTTCTTTGGTGGTATCAAGAATGCGACGCAAAGATTCTGCAGAATTGAAAGCATCGTGAGGTGTCACAATAACTCTTTTATCCTTCAAAATTATATTATTGGCCAAATTTATTGTCATTCTTTCTTTTGAAAATTCATCTGACAAAATTTGCCACTCTTCTTTTATATCCGCTTCCCCTTCCAGCACATCAAGTCCTGCGCCGGCTACTATTCCCTCTTTAAGTCCGCGAAGCAAGGCGGTGGTTTTTATAAGAGCGCCTCTGGCTGTATTTATTATGTAAGCCCCCTTTTTTATTTTTCCGATATTTTCATCGCTGATTAAATATTTGGTTTTTTCATTGAGCGGCATATGAAGCGAAATAATATCTGACGATGACATTAGTTCATCAAGGCTGACATATTTGACTCCATATTTGTCCACAAGCTCGCTGTTTTCAACAATGTCAAAACAAACGATTCTCATTTCAAAACCGTGAGCCATTCGGACTACTCGGCTGCCAATTTTTCCTGTGCCGATAACTCCTATGGTTTTGCCCTTCAGGTCAAAACCGCGAAGGGTTTTTAGATCAAAATTGCCTGCCCTGGTTTCTTCCACCCCGTCTATGACCTTGCGCGATAAAGCTAAAATTAAAGCGAATGTGTGTTCCGCTACTGTATTTTCTCCATAAGACGGCACATTGCCGACTTTTATGTCGAGTTCCTTGCATTTTGAAATATCAATGTGGTCAAAGCCGGTTGAACGGGTTGCGATAAACTTCAGATTCGGCAGTTTAGAGAGAGTTTCAGAATCAATTTTGGAATATATAAAAGTAGAGATAATTTCTGCCGAAACCGTATCTCCAAAATCTTTTGTCAATGGCTTCCCGTAAAAAGAAAGCTGATGATCTTTTAAATTTTCCTCAAAATATTTTTTCTCCCAATCTTCCAACTCAAAAAAAGCGATTTCCATGATTGCATAATTGATTATGATTAATGTTTTAGAGTTACTTGAGAATTATATCACACCATCCTTATCATTTACTTTAGCCTCAAAAATGCTATGATTTTCTTGTATTTGGCTTGGGTATTTCTTTTTTTGTTTTCCATATACTTATACTAATTCCTTATACTATACTCTTCGGCCTTATCGTCTAATGGTTAGGACAGGAGCTTCTCAAGCTCTAAATCCGGGTTCGATTCCCGGTAAGGTCACAAAAATTCGCGAAGCGTAATTTTTGTGATTTTAAAACGCAAAAGTATTTGCGTTTTAAAAGAATCGAAAGCCGGAAACCATTTTTTCACCAGGAAAAATGGTTGAGGCGGGGTCGCGACTTTTGCGAGGCGACGGCCGAGCAAAAAGTTGTGACCGATTCCCGGTAAGGTCACAAAGCTAAAAAAGTGAACTGCTTCACTTTTTTAGCTTTGTGAAGGCGGAGCGATGTTTCGCCAGCAGGCGAAACCGCGAGCCGGGGTCGGCAAGTACTTACATAAAATTTGAGCACAGCGAAAAATTTTATTTAGTAACTTGTGACCACATAGATTGTGGACGCGTAGCGTTCCTTATATCTTAACCGAAAGCGTAATCGCGGTTCCCGGCCAAAAATTTAGTCAAGAGAGATTACCGATAATAATTTTGAAGCATTCCATATGCCATACATATCATCAATACATATTTCAATTGCAAATTTTGATTGGGAAATTGCCATAATCATTTTTACCGCATATTTTGTGGTTGATATTTTATACGCAAAATATACCTTTGGCGTTGTAAATTACAAAGCGCATCAAGCTGCCCTGTACGCGGTGACTATCTATGTTTTTGTTTCTATAGGAGTTTTAAGTTTATTTACAAATTTCTTGTACATAATTCCATTAGCTTGCGGTTCATATCTCGGCACCTATTTAACTGTCAAAAGAGAAGCGAGCAAAAGAGAAAAAGATACTATGTAATTTGCTTCTAGTAGTCACCATTTAGTACGTCTTAGTAAAAAGTTGTGACTCAATCCCCTCTTAGCGAGCCCGCTTGACAAAATAATTATCCTAGTTTATGCTATTTGTGTACCTGAATGTTTCAAGCACTATGGGCTGTGCCCGTATAAATACGAAAGGAGTTCATTGTGAAAGTTATAATGAAGTTTAGTGGTGTCAGCGCGAGCGGTGTTGCCAGTCTGCATGGGTTTCTTGAAATGCAGACTGCTAAAGCAGGAGAAGACAGACTACTCGTTACGTTAAAGGACTCAAAACTGGAAGATGGCGGAAGAACCTATCTCGTTACACTCGAAATAGTTCTTGTGAACGAGAATAAAGACAATTCTCGACTGGTTCTTCAAGATTTAGTTGATCTCTTTCACTCAGTGGATCCTCGTCTTCTCCCCAAGTTTGGTTGCTATGGTGACAGCGATCGGGATCTTGAACAGTTCAAGGTCATGATCGGACGAATTGCGCCGTTTGAGGTCATTAATTCCAAGACCGGCATGGTCATTATCCAAAAAAGCGTGCCGATTACCATCCGCCGATTGGAAGAAATAATTGAGTCGGACACTCTTGAATGGCCAAATGAACATGAAATTGTTCAGACCGACGATGCTATCCTTCTCGACAAGCTCCTTTGTTGGTTAAAAGAAGGTGGAGCCAACTCCGTTGGGGAATTTGCGAAATATTCAAAAGATTAGACGGTGTTCTTTTGTCAGTTTTACAACCGCTCTGTTTTAGGCAGGGCGGTTTTTTATTAAACTGAAATCCCCCCGTTCGCTTCGCGAACGGGGGATTTTTCTTCCTTATACTTATACTTCCCCCTTATACTATCTCCACTCCCACTCCCTCTCCTGCCTGACCAGCAATTCTTTTTTCTTTTCCGGATCTGCCATAATTTCTTCCACCACTTTTTCCATTCTGACCCCTTGCGAGCCTTTGACCAAAATTATGTCGCCTTCTTTAATGAACAATTCCACTTGTTTTCCGCATTCGCGCGAGTCGTCAAATTGAAAAATATTCTGCTCGCTCATCCCTCCGTTTATCGCGCCTTCGGCTATTCCCCTGCCCCGCACTCCGACGGTAAATAAAACGTCTGCGTTTAACGCGGCCAATTTTCCGGCATTTGAATGCTCATCCACCGAATATTTTCCAAGTTCCAGCATATCGCCCAACACCGCGATTTTTCTGCTTCTATTTTTTATTGAGCCCAAAACTTTCAAAGCTTCTGCGAGAGCGACTGGCGATGAATTGTAAGTGTCATCAATAATAAGAGTATTTTTAACACCCGCCACAAGCTTCATTCTTCCCGGCGGAGTGGAATAGGAGGACAACGCCTCGGAAATTGCCACTAAATTTATTTCTTCAGAAATTCCTACGGTGAACGCTGCCAAAACCGGATACAAATGTTGAAAACCGAGCGTGCCCCGAAGAGAAACCGGAATGCAACTGCCTTTATAATTCACCTTGAACGAAATTCCGCATGGCACATTTCTTCTGCCTTGTTTCTCGGTCAATATTTCATAATTTGAAGCGTTTATATCCGCTCCGCCTTCGGCTCCGTAAGTCATAAGAAGCGCTTGTCGTCCAAACCCCGCAAAAGACATTGTTTTTTCGTCGTCCCGATTTAATATGAGTGTGCCCCTGTCTTTTAGCGCTTCCACCAATTTTCTTTTTTCAACAATGAGGCTTTCAATTGACGGGAAAAACTCAACGTGAACCGGAATGTTTCCAAAACGCGTTACCACCACCGAGTCGGGCTTGAGCCATCGGCAAATTTTTCCGATATCATTCGGCCTGTCAGCGCCCACTTCAAGCACCAGCCATTTTGGATAATGCTCGGGCAATAAAACAGTCATCAAGCCTTTAATTATATTTTTCAGCCAAATAAAAGGATTGTTCCAGCCGTTCGGCAGACCAAGAATTGTCAAAGGAATGCCGATTTCACTGTTAAAACTTTTTTCACTTTTTCTTGTATAAAATGTGGAAGATAAAACGGCAAAAACGGCATCTTTGGTGGAAGTTTTGCCCACGCTTCCGGTAATGGCCACAATTTTGGGATTGTGTTTTTTAAGCACAGCCCTGGCTTCCAGCGTAATTATATAGGCAACTATTTTTTTGAGGACGTTTTTCATAGTTAAATTGAAATTGACAGTACTCTGTCATCCCCGCGGAGGCGGGAATCTAGGAACAATTTGCTGGATCCCCGCCTCCGCGGGGATGACAATCAGAATTGTCAATTTTGCATTTCTTAACGGTCCGGCGCTATTTCGTAATAATTTATCAAAAATTTTGTTAATTCAAAAAACGGCTTGGCCAGGGTATTTTGGGCAAATTCCACGCTTTTCGGCTCTTTTGTGAACAAAAATATCAGGAATTTCGGATTATAAGCCGGAAAATAGCCGATAAATGAATGCAAAAATTTGTCATCATAATAGCCTCCCCCTCCTTCTTTGGCAATCTGGGCGGTGCCGGTTTTTGCCGCAACGCTGAAGTTCGGCAATTTTTCCGCTCCGCTCAAAAGCGACGTATCCACGGCGTGGACCATAAGCCGGGTCACTTCGTCTGCCGTTTCTTTTTTGATGACTCTTTTTTCATTTTCGTAAGTGATTTCTTTTGACAGTCCGACTTTATAATTAATTTTTGAAACGACATGCGGTGTGACTAAAATGCCTCCATTCGCGATTGCGCCGATGGCTCTTCCGATCATTATGGGCGACATTGCGATCCCCTGCCCGAAAGAAGCCTGCGCGTATTCAAGGTCTCTGGGGCTGTTTAAATTTCCTATCATACCGGGAGTTTCATTCGGTAAATCTATTCCAGTTTCTTCTCCCACCCCGAAAGCCAGCATATATTTTTTAAAATTTTCATTGCCCAATTTGCTTTCAACGAAAGCGGCGCCGGTATTAAGCGAATGGCTTAGCACATCTTGGATGTTCTGCCAGCCTTTTGGCTTTTTATC
>Ga0172379_10006779_pt1 | contig 15159 bp, 14 predicted proteins | sample GrowelOW334metaG_FD_119756 | JGI IMG/M metagenome (GOLD analysis project Ga0172379, IMG submission 119756) | Groundwater microbial communities from an aquifer near a municipal landfill in Southern Ontario, Canada - Groundwater well OW334 metaG | ecosystem: Environmental > Aquatic > Deep...
CTTAATCGAGAAAAACCTGGGGAATTATTTTATGATAACTTGATGATGGGCGTTCAACTGATGGAAGCCGCACGACAAGCGAAAATTAAAAAATTTGTTGCAGTTGGAACTATCTGCGCATACCCTAAATTTGCATCGGTTCCGTTCAAAGAGTCGGAACTCTGGAATGGCTATCCCGAAGATACGAACGCTCCGTATGGCTTGGCTAAGAAAATGCTTCTCGTCCAAGCACAAGCATATAGACAACAATACGGTTTAAATGTTATTTATCTTTTGCCTGTTAATCTGTACGGCCCCGGCGATAATTTTAATCCCGGATCGTCTCATGTAATACCGGCATTGATAAAAAAAGTTGCCGAAGCCAAGAAGCTAGATAAGAAATTTGTGGAGGTCTGGGGAACCGGTTCCGCATCCCGAGAATTTTGCTATGCCGAAGATGCGGCTCAAGCAATTGTACTTGCGACCATGAAATACGATAAATCTAGACCGGTGAATATAGGCGCGGGTATGGAAATTACTATCAAAAAACTGATTGCTAAAATATGTCGAATAATGGATTACAACGGTAAAATCCGTTGGGACAAAAGTAAGCCAGACGGACAGCCACGTCGTATGTTAGACGTAAGCCTCGCAAAAAAAGAATTTGGCTTTAAGGCTAAAACTAACTTTGATCAAGGCCTAGAGAAAACTATCAGTTGGTATATTAAACAAGCGTAGTGCTCCCCGATTCTCATATCTAACGGTTGAAATACTAGTGTTTTTTATGTATGTTTATAGCACCAATGATGAAGAAAGCAATAGATCGGATTAAAGCAATCCTGATTTGGTCTCAGAAATATACGAAAACAGACATGCTATATCTTGCAAAAGGTGGCATTTGGTTAACTTTAGGCGACGTAGTCGCATCGAGTTTATCGTTCGTAATGGCAATAGCTTTTGCCTATTATATTTCCAAAGATGTTTTTGGAACATATAAATATATACTGTCCATAACTGGCCTTCTAAGTATTTTTGCATTATCTGGTCTAGACACCGCCCTCAAGAGGTCAGTCGCCCAAGGCAACGAAGGATCGCTGGTTCCAACAACCATAACGGCCATGCGTTGGGCGACATTAGGAAGTATTTGCAGTATTGGCGTTTCACTTTATTACTTTTTTAATCAGGACAATATATTGGGTTGGGCATTTATGTTAGTCGCTATTTTTCTTCCTTTTAAGGATAATTTTTCATTCTGCTTAACTTTTATTGACGCTAAGAAACTTTTTAAGACGAGGGTTATATACTCTTTGATTATTAATATAACGTCTTCGGCTCTCCTAATTCTAACGGTTATAATCTCCAAGAATCTGTTTGTGATAATCGGCGCGTATTTCATTCCGAGAATTCTAGTAACGCTTTTGTTCTTTATAAAAACAGTCCGTAGCATTCCTTCTAATGCCAAAAGTGATCCCGGCATAACAAATTACGGCAAACACTTAAGTGTATTGCGCATATTAGGACTTGTTGCCGAACAACTCGATACTATTTTATTATGGAATTTGCTCGGAGCTTCATCGGTCGCGATATATTCCTTTGCCCTTTCTCCGACAAATCAAATAAGAAGTTTTTTAAATGTTATTTCGACACTCGCGTTTCCCAAATTGGCTCAGAATTCTTTAGAGGAACTCAGAAGAACTTTGCCCGGAAAGCTAATGACGATGTTTATTATAGTCGCCATAATCACCATTTCTTATATAATCGCTGCCCCTTTTTTGTTTAGAATCTTTTTCCCAAAATATATTGATTCCGTCATTTATTCACAGGTATTCTCGCTGAGCTTATTATTTATGCCTAGAAATATTCTTTTAGACACCATGACCGCTCATGGAGAAAAAAAGAAATTATATATGTTAAGTCTGGCCGGCTCTGGAGTACGTATCGTTCTGATGCTTATCTTCGTAAGAATATTCGGCATATGGGGCGCGATCGGTTCATATCTTCTCGCAGGAATATCTTCATTCACGCTATCGACTTATCTATTCAAACGCCCATAAAAATTCCGAGATAGGCCATGATTTGCCTCTTAAGGGTAAAAGATTCCTTAACCCTCTCATAACCGGCATTACCGAACCTCTCTGATAACGCTAGGTCGGATAAGAAGGCAGAGATTCTGTCGGCAAATATATCGGTATCCTGTGGATCGACGAGATATCCAGTAATACCATCCTGAACAATTTCTTTAGTACCACCAAAGCATGTCGCGACGACTGGTTTTTTGCATGCCATGGCCTCAAGATTGATCAAACCGAACGGTTCGGGATAAATCGAGGGGAATGTAAAGACATCGCTAGCCATATACGCCGATTTTAAATCCTCTCCTTCAAGCCATCCTGCAAAGACTATATTTTTATCAATCCGCGAAGCAGCGGCTGACTCCAGCATTTTATCTGTAAATTTGTTCTTTTTGCCGACTACTAGCAATATCGCGTTCGGAATCTCATTGATAACTTTTGTCATAGCCCTGATCACACACATACCACCTTTGGCAGCGCTCAAACGACCACTATATAAGACTAACTTCTTGCCAACGAATCCGTGCTTCTCTTTAAATATATTAACCTCTTCGTCAGAAATGTCCCATAATTTAATATCGATGCCATTATGCACAACTACAGCGTCTTTTATCCCATTATTTTCCAGCGCGTTTTTTAATGAATTGGATACGGCGATAATCTTGTCAACAAAATGTAAATAGTATCGGATTACCAAATTGCGGAGAGGATTGTATCGTAATTTATTTTCATTTAATTGTTTTGTCCAATAGCTTTTCGATTCGTCTCGAATCTTACCATACTCAAATAGCATAAAATCGTGTGCTGTTAGGAATACCCTTGCCCCTCTATTCTTCGCGAGCTTAAGCGTATGATACGAAAGGTGCGTATGGATATTATGCGCGTGTACAATATCCGGTTTTATATCAGTGATAATCCGCCTTACATGAGACACCGTTTTTCTATTGTAAAGACTTGTGTATGCTCGCCATCTTTCTGTATTATCAGAATATAATCTATAGATATTAATTCCATCCATGTTATCTTTTCCGACTAATCCTATATTTTGGGTCGTCGTGATAATACTAATCTCGTGTCCCATGGATAGAAAACTTTTGGCCAAATCATAAACAACCATGGCCGCGCCACCTTTGGCTTCTGGGAAAAACTCATCTTGCAATATAAGAATTTTCATAATCTCAACTTTCTGAGACGATAAGCGATGTTCAATGGCCTAGTCAACAATAACTTTAATATTTTGATGTATTCACTTGGATGTAATAATTTTCTAATAAGATTTAGCCTAGCAATTCGGGTCGATAATTGAGTAGAAAACCCTTTCAAATCCCGTGGGTTAAATTCTGAAGTTTTAATCATTCCCATACCGCGTGCCTGAGTAGCTACCGCTAGATTTTCAGGAGTAAGTTCCTGTGATAAATAGCCATTATCAACGACAATTTTATGCAATCTGGTTCCCAATAGCGGTGTGGCAATATTTAAATTGGGTATAACATCAAATTCCTTATACAACCAATAGGCAAAATCGATTGTCTTCTGTATATTTACTTTCGTTTCCCCCGGGAAACCAATGACAAAGAAGGATTTTAACTTAATTTTTAGCTTCTTGCACCAACCGGCCACCTTAATAATGCTTTCCAGTCTTAAATTCTTATTTATAACACTATCTAAAATTGCTTGGTCGCCTGATTCTGTTGCCACGATTAACTCCTGACAACCGGATTGCTTCATTTTCATTAGCAGATTCTCATTTAGAGTATCGGCTCTGACGCCATTTGGAGTATCCCAGCTAAAATGAATCTTCTTTTCAAGTATTCCATCAACGATATTTTCGCATCTTTTTGAATTAAAAGTAAAATTGTCATCCTCGAATGAAATGTGCTCAACACCACAATTATTGATGACGTGCTGGATATGAGAAACGATGTAATCGACCGAATGAGCACGCCATAGCTTACCCATATGTAGATGAACTGAACAAAAAACACAGTTAAATGGACATCCACGACTGGTTATCAATGAAATCGCCCGCTCGTGTTTATTCGGCCGAGCAGACAATCCTTGCTTCAAATAGTTAAAATAGCAATCCATATCAATCAGATGGTATGCCGGGAAAGGCAAGGAGTCTAATTCTTTTATAGACTCTGGAAAATTAACTTTTATTTCCGCTTGCTTATCAGGAACATAAGAACGGAAAATCAACCCCTTAATATCGTCAAATGGTTTCTTGTTATCTATGGCCTTTACCAATTCAAGCATGACCACTTCGCCCTCGCCAATCACAGCAGCATCCACGCTATTGTTTTCTTCCAGAAACTGTCGACCCAAGACTGCAAAATGGGGACCTCCGACGACTATAAATATAGTAGGATTAACTTCTCTGATTAGATTGGCAGTTTTAATTGTATTTTTGATTTGAGCCGTAAAAGGACTGGTAATGCCGATTATGTCCGGTTCTTCATCTCGAATGATATCTCTTAAATAATCATCGCTGACGCCGTGATATGTATAGCCATCCTTTTCGATAATCTTGGTCTCAGGGGATATTAAGCTATCAAAAATTTTTACAGGTACTGAATTCTTCTCCAGGACTCCCGCGATATACATTAAGCCAAGGGGCAGGCCCAATCTTACCCCTTTAGAACCCGGGGGATAAACCCGAGACGGATTAATTAATAGAACCTTCATATTTTGCCGTTGATAATTTGCCAGTATTTACGTTTTAACAAACTCGTCAAAATTTTCCTTCTTATTTTCTCGTGATTAAATGAGTATCCGAAACGATTATTACCAAAAAGCCAGCCCTTACCACCTCCGGCTTCATCCTGTTTCTTATTATATATATCGGTTATCTCATTTATCATTTTAATCTTTTCTCTAAATATCTCTGGCCTGAAAACCTTTACTTCTTCCTGATTGGTGTATATATCCTTTTTCAAATTATCGCTCAGCAAGCCCGCGTTATCGGAAAAGCCCAAAAGCATGCTTGCCATACCCAAGGGTTGGTAAACCATATAATAATCAATCAACCTTGATCGCCAGCCAACATTGACTTTGAGTTTTCGATAGGAATTAATCGATAATTCTAAGGCCTGCGCGGGCGTCTTTAGGCCATCAGTAAAAACTCGTCGATCTTTAGGGGTGTTAAGATAAACATAACTGGCGCCATCACCAAGGGGTTGCCGATTGGATGAGTTCGCTTTCTTAATTCTCAAACTATCAATAGATTCTGGGTGAGAATATTTATCAATCCAACTGGCCAAGGAAAATGAGGCCTCAAAACCAATTAGCAAGCCCTGATAGAATATTTCTATTAATCTTCTGACGGCTTCATTTTGTTCAAGTTTAAACCAATTCGCACGTAAATCTCTGAAATTCTCTGAAAAGATTGGATCAATTTTTCTATCAGTGACTATATTTATTTCTTCAATAATATAAACGCAATCTTTTATTGTTTCGAAAATCTGCCTTACAGGCAATTCCTTCTTAGCGAAATAAGGAATATTAGAATAAACAGTCCCCAAACATTCATCAATGCGAGTAGCACTTAGAATATTCCGCTCCTCATTGCTGAATTCTATTTTCTCGAAATTAAGATCTCGCTTGATATTCTCCTTTTGATACAATAATCTATGCCCATTCGGCCATGCATAGGTTGTCCACGAATCAAAATAAAGCATTTTTCGATAATGTTTTTCAGCGATTACCAGAATCTCATGATCCATCAAGTAACTAATCTTTTCCGAAAGATTGGGTACAGTAGAAAGACACATTCTCTCAGCAGAATCTTCGAACACGGCCCAAAAATCCATATCAGATATACCGAGAGCTGGAATTAAGCCAAATTCAAATAAAGCAACAAGCCCAGACGTATTTTGGGCTTGTTTGGTTATTTCTGTTCGAGCTTCTTCATAATCAGTTTCTGAGTACTGAATCGGTAAATCGTACACACGCCAACCATCTACTTCAATAGATTTTTCATCTTTCATAAATATATTACCATTTTTGAGCCATAGTCTTCCTTGAATTCCATAATATCATCATAAATATGGCAGCTATAACGGCTCCGGAAATCCAAAAGTAGAACGCGGCATCCCAACTAAAGTAGTCTAATAATAGACCAGTTCCTAGTCCAGTGATTGAAGCTCCAATGTACCCCCAACCATCAATGAATCCCGTGGCCGAGGCAGCCCTCTCTTTCGTTCCCAAATCCATAGGCAATGCCGTAACAATCAACATGTGCGGGCCGAAGGTCAGAAAACCTATAACTCCAAGAGTAATCAGACTGAAAAGCCAATCCTCCTTGGGAATAAATCTAAATAATAAAGCTGAAACGGCTAGAAGAATTAACATACCGGCAGCGAGAAGCTCCTGCCTTCCTTTCACCAATTTATCCGAAGCCCATCCCGTAAATAATGCGCCGAGGATACCGGCGGCTGGAAATATTAATGCCTTAAAGACGGCGGTAGATATCGGAGCTTTGTGCACTTCAAAGAAAAAGGTTGGAGCCCAGTCAAGAAAACCATATCGTACAATATTCAACCCGAACAAACTGAATGCCGCTAACCAGATTTGCTTGCTCCTTAATATAAACTTTATGTTTGCCCTTAATTTTTTTGGCTCATTTGGCGCGTCATCCTCGCATATTTCAACAGGTGGAAAGCCCGCCTCTTCACATGTATTTTTTATCTTAGTATGCCAATAGAACGCGACGGCTATTGTGATAAATGCCGGTGCTATAAATACCCAGCGCCAATCAAAACTCTTCAATATATAACCCGCGAGAAGCCATGATAGCGCACTACCAGCAATATAAGCGGTCGCCAGTATCCCAGCAGCCCGGCCACGATTTTCTCTTGGAAACCAACTGGCCACTGTTTTAACTATAGGAGACCAGCCCATTGATTGGAAGAAGCCATTTAATCCCCAAAGCAAAATCATGCCAGTCAAGATAGCTCCGGTAAAACCAAAAAATAAATTGATAATTGCGGAGGCAACCAACCCTACAAATACTATTTTCTTGGCTCCGAATCTATCGGCCAACTGACCATTTACAAACTGGCCGAAAGCATAGGCAAAGAAAAGAGCAGAAAGAACTGCGCCAATTTCAGTTTTGGAAAAATGAAATTCCTTTATTATTCCGGGTATAGCTACGGGCAGGTTGACCCTAATTAAATAATAACTTGCGTACGTTATCCAACTCGTTAGTAGTATTTTATTTTGCCATTTTTGCATGATATTGTTATTTATTATATTGACTATACAAATTAGGTAATCATCGGGCTTTATTAATATCAACAACGTCACCCCATTCTCTTTTAATTTTAGTCTTGATTAGAGTGCTTGACGGTCGTCCGTTATGGCTAGGACGCGTAGTGTCAACCATAACCGTTTTCCCAAACTTACCCATAACTCTCCTTGCTTCTTCTATTGCTTCTCTAGCGTGATCGATGCTTTCGAATAGAACATCCGCCATTACAGGTGCGTTATTGAGTGGCGAGTATGTATCTTGTGGGACTGCGATGTCGACACATTTTAATGCCTGAATCAAACGAAATCGCTCCTCAAATTTAAACACTGGTTCCGGTTTTTTCTCCATTACAGCCTTGTCGGTCAAGACACCGACTATTAATTTATCACAAGATTTCTTACAAAACTCTAAGTGATCCAAATGGCCGGCATGCATAAGATCGGCACAGACATAAGCATATCCGGTGATTTTACCGGTATTTTTTTTCTTTTTTTTGTGAATAATTATTTTTTTATTCATATTATGTTCGACTAATTTCTCTACCACTTAGTTACCCTACGCTTAATACTTCTTTTAACTCTCTGGTAAGCCATGACGGCATCTCTTTCAATTACCGGAGAAACTAATCTTAGAATTTCCTTGCCTAATATGCGATACTGTCCGCCAATCTTATTTGCCCTAACAAGACCCTTTTTCAAGAGTCTTTTCATAGTACTATCGCTTATCCTCAAGATATCTCGAGTTTCGTTGGCTGTATATATGCCGTGGGCTTGGATCTCGTTCATGCGCCCATACTATCATTTAGTGTCAAAAGGTGTCAATTGGCTCTGTTGATATCTATTTCCCAGACAAAATAAACCGATAGAAATCTGAGTACCTGTTTGCCATAATCTCCAGCGTATGTTCCCCTGCCCAGTCATAACTATAAGAGCTAAATTTTTTATCGAGATCATTGTTGACGAGCAATTTCAATATGGCGTCAGATGTTTCTTCAATATCTTCCTGTCTAACAAGCAATCCGTTGCAATTTTCTTTTATAGCGCTAGATATACCATTATCTCTTGTCCCCACGACTGGTAGCCCAGCCGCAGCCGCTTCGAGAAAAACCAGTCCAAACCCTTCAAAGTTATTTCCGTCGTTGATAGATGTTAATATAAACAATCGGGCCCCTGCATAGAGAGAGCCCAGTTCATCATCAGAGATACCGGTGATAAATTCAACATCCTTCTCAATATTGTAATCAACCACAATCTTCTTTAAATCGTTAAAATACCGCACATCACTTTGATTGCCCACAATTTTATACTTCAAGTCGGGCATTTTCTTCTTGGCCAAAGCAAAAGCTGGTATCGAGACGTGGTAACCTTTTCTGGATTTCAGTGCGCCAACACTTATAATGTATTTCCCGGGACTACTGACTCTAGCTCTAGAGAATTTATTTATGTCTATTCCATGCTCAATTACATTAACTTCTGCAAGATCTACATTTTCTAGTATCCTTTGTTTAGTATATTCGCTTATTGCGATCACGCCGTCGGCTTTCTTATATGCCCATCGAAGCAACCATGCAAAATGATGCCCATAAAATGCCGAGATAGCATAGGTACCCTGACCGGTGATGACAAGCTTATTCTTCCGACCAATATTCGCTATTGCCGCAATAATTCCGAACGGATAAGCATCCAGTGCGTGTATAATGTCGCACTTAGCGGAATATTTTCTAACTCGCACCGCCAAAGCAAATGCATTAATTATTTTAGAAATCACTGTCGCGCCCAGTTTCCGTGACGCTGTCAAAACTACAGTCTTATGTCCTAGATTTTCTACGCTACTGATTAAATCAGAAGCATACCGGCCCCAGCCGTTTTGATGATTTAAATTATCGGTTAAATATAATATCTTCATCTGAGATTGCATAGATTGTACCACAATATAGTCATAAAACAATTCTTGCATACTGTCCACTTTTATGATATTTTAGCATCCATGAATCAAATAGCTCTGTCTTTTGATCTCGAGTTCTGGTATAACAGCGAACTTCTAAAAAAGGAGCTTTCATCAGTTGATATCGGGGCCTTTGATGATCGCGTTATCTTGCAAACAGAAAAGATTATTGAGTTACTCAAAAACAATAATGCGCACGCAACTTTTTTTGTACTCGGGAAATTAGCCGAGAAGTACCCGGCTCTCATTAAATCCGTCGCAGACGCTGGTCACGAAATTGCTTCTCATGGATACTCTCATACGGCACTACCAAAATTAACACCAGAATCCTTTGAAACCGAGATAATTAAATCAAAGACCATCCTTGAGTCTATCACCGGTAAATCAGTCACAGGTTTTCGCGCTCCAGCTTTTTCTTTAACGCCGGCTACAAGCTGGGCTATCCCGATTCTAATCAAGCATGGATTTAAATATGATAGCAGTATTTTCCCCTCAAGATTATCTCACTACGGCCATGGCACAGCATTGCTCGAACCATATCGCATATCCGCCGATAATATTTATCATTCAGATACTGCTTCTCGACTTCTAGAGATACCGACTGCGATAATACAATATTTTCACATCCGAATTCCGATTTCTGGGGGTATTTATTTTCGTGCATTGCCATACTGGCTCTTCAGAGTTTTACTGAGAAAACACCTCGCCACCCGACCGGCTCTTCTATATTTTCATCCACACGAGTTTGATACGACGATTACTTCATACGTCCCATCATCGCCCATGGAATATAAGAAGAAACTATTATATATGAATTATTCATCAGCGTCTGCTAAATTGGCCAACTTGCTCCACGATTTTAACGGAGTTTCTATCGAAAAATACTACGATATTGTCTGATATCGTTTTTCCTACTATTATGCTAATATAAATCCGATATTTTAATCATATATATGCCACAAAATATTTATCCAATATCAATCATCATTCCCGCCTACAACGAAGAAAAAACGATTGTCGCCGCTATTGATGATATAAAGAGCGAGCTATCGAATAAATTTGAGTATGAACTAATTGTTGTGAATGATGGCTCGACGGACAGAACTAAAGAGGTTCTGTCTCAGATTGATGGTATTAATTTTTTAAATCATAAAATGAATCTCGGCTATAGTTCCAGTCTCAAAACCGGCATCAACAATGCCCGCTATGACTGGATATTGACCACTGATGGCGATGGTTCTCATTTGGCTAATCAAATTTCGAGATTGACTCCTTTTATGGACGAATACGATCTTATCATCGGTGCTCGAACCTCAAAAGATGCCTACGATACGTCTAGTAGGAGATTTGGCAGAAATATAATTGCCATATTCGCTCAATATATTAGTCATTCCAAAATTGATGACATTAACTCTGGTTTCAGATTATTTAAAAAAAGTCTGTCAAAACGATTTTGGCATTTATTCCCTGAAAGATTTTCCTTTAGCACAACGATAACCGTCGCCGCTCACGTTAACCATTATGCCGTTAAATACGTCCCGATTGAGGTCCATAAACGCAAAGGTGGCAGTTCGTCAATTAAGCCTGCTAAGGATTTTCTGGGTTTTCTAAATATAATTGCCAGGTTAGCCATTTATTTTAAACCACTTAAGGTTTTCGTACCTTTAAGCTTATTGTTTTTTATAATCGCGATTAGCACGGTAATGATAGATTATTTTCTGACCGGCATGATCCTAGATACTACATTTGCGATTTTAGTAACGACAGGAATACAAATGCTTGTTTTCGGATTTATCGCTGAGATGATCGTGAAACGATTCTACAATGACTGATTCTATTATTTACGCCGAGAAAGCACTGAGTCAAATACCTCGTCTATTATCTAACCAGGACCGCAATCCGTTCTCGCCTACTTATGGTTGTTTTAACCGTGAATATTGGCTTAATCGAACTCGCGATTTTCCCGATGGTATAGCGCAGTATGGTACCCTATCGCTGGCCTTAATTTGGGCTCATAAATTTCCCGATGGCGAAAAGTACTATCGCAACGATGAAATTAAAAAATTTGTCATTGCCGGCATAACCTACTGGATGAAGATACAGCATCGAGACGGTTCATTCGATGAGTTTTATCAAAATGAGCGAGGCTGGGCTGGTCCTACTGGTTTTTTACTTTACGCCATGGTGAAAAGCTACGAATTACTCGGCAACGAATTTCCCGCAAAACTTAAAGATAATTTTTTAGAAGCAGCCAAGAAATCAGCATTATTTTTAGCCACTCGTGAGGAGCCAGGTGTTTTATCTAACCATTATGCCATGGCTCTTCTTCCAATATATGCGACTTATTCTCTTACGAAGGGTATCGATTGTGATTTTAATCACATAATTATTAAGAATTTTAAAAAGCGCCTAGAGTCATTTTTTCATCATTGTCGTGCCGAGGGTTGGTCACTTGAATATGACGGGGCTGATCCTGGATACCTGTCTGGCACAATTAGTTTTCTTTCAAAGCTTCAAAAATATATGAATAAGGAGGATTCTTGGTACGATGAGATACAAAATGTTATTGATCGTGGTGTCGGTTTCTCAAGCTATTTTTTATATCCAAACGGGTCGTATGCTGGCACGATTGGATCCCGTCAAACACTTCATTTCTATACTCATGGCTTTGAGCTTCAGGGCAAGATTAATCCTCTGGCCGCTGCATGCGCATTTTTTGGTCGCCAATCAATGGATGATGGCGGACTAGTTACGCCAGAAATTCAAGATGAAAGATACTACCTCTACAGAATACCCGAATTATTAGAATCTTATATCGATGCCTGCGATTCAGATGTTCAAATTAGTCAATTACCATTTCAGAAGGACTCTTTCGAAAAATATTTTTCTGATGCTAAAATATTTATAAGAAATACTGCTAGCCATTATGCATTGTTAAATCTAGCTAAAGCCGGTACTCTAAAAATATTTAATAAGGTCACGAAAAAACTTGTTTATGCCGACGATGGCTTGATTGCGATTACAGGAAACAAAGTATTTACCACTCAATGGATTGATAATAAGTACGAGATAAGTAACGTTAAAAGTGGTTGGATAGTTAGTGGTCGGTTTCATCATTTGAAATACGACTATTTTAATGCCTTTACCATGACCTTATTCAAAATGTTCATGCTCACGACCGGGTGGAACGCATATATTGCCGGGAAACTTAAAGGTTTGATTCGCAATTTATTGGTAACGCGATCTACGCCGTCAAATATTTATTTTAAACGAGAATTTATTTTTTCTGACGATACTTTAACCATATTAAACGCGATTAACACAAAACGTAAGATTGACCATTTACGTGTTGGCGGGCAATTTGCTACTCGCTATGTACCGCAATCAAGATATTTTCAAATAGAAGAATTGGCTAACAAATATATAGAGATAAACAATCCCGACCTAACAAAACCAATCGTTATGACGATAAATCTAAATAATGATGACTTTTCGATCAATACTTAAAATTTCATGGGGGAGAACAATCTTTCTTGGTTTTACCAGTTTATTGGCGATTTATATTATTTTCAAAACAACAGTAAGTGTTAGAAATTTTTCGGAAATAATTAACCAGATAGATAATAGATATTTTTGGCTAGCTTTTGCCGTCATCCCTCCATCAATTTTCTTAAATGCCGTACGCTGGCATTACGTCCTGAAAGCATCTGGATATATTATTAAGTTTAAACGTGTATTTATGATTGCAACGGGTAGTTTGCCTTTCTGTATTATACCCGGTCGTTTAGGTGACTTTGTGCGAAGCTACCCACTAAGGAACGAGATACCAGTTAGCCAGACAATTGCGACAATTATTCTGGAGAAAATAATTGATATCTGCACATTATTTCTTTATGCGGGAATAGGATTACTTCTTATCGGATACTATTGGGGATCCGCTATCGCTTTATTAATATCATTTGCCACTATTCCATGCCTTATCATTTTAAAGAAATCGGGAATTTTACCTGAGACTGAGAACAAAATGATTAAAAAAATATTTGATGCGGCAAAAATTCTGGATAGAATACATGAGCGAAAAAACTTTCTATATATGGCCGTTCTCTCATCCATAGTCAATATGGGGCTCTCCCTAGTCGGATTTTATTGGCTAATGACTGCGGTACATGCGCAGGTACCGATTATAGCAATATTTGCATTCATGCCTCTATGTATCATTATTGGCCTCTTACCGCTTACGCTGGCGGGTATGGGCACCAGAGATGCAGCTCTTATCTATTTCTTTAGTCCGTATGCGTTGGCAAGCCAATCCCTCTCTGCGGGTTTAGTATATGCCCTTCAAGGATATTGGAGCGTAGCCATACTTTGCTTGCCGTTTCTGTTTATCTTTTTCAAGGACGAATCCTAGTAAAACGATTCCGTATGTATATTAAATTCATCCACTCCTTCGTCCAATAAGGCCCTCCTCATATCAAGTACGAATCTTATCGGTCCGCATATAAAGTAATCTTTATTATTAAGATTAGTTAATTTGTCCCTTATGCCATTAATATCGATTCTGGAAAATTCTTTGATGTGCGCATCTTTAATTTTCTGTCTGGTTAAATGATAGAATATTTTTATATTCTTATTCTTACTGCATATTTCATTAAACTCATCAAAAAACGAAATATCTTCTTTCGTTTTATTGCTGTAGAATAGGTAAATTTTTCGATTTCCCAGCATGTCGTCATTTGTATAAGCTCTGATTATACTTAGAAAAGGCGTAATGCCGATACCCGCCGCTAGAAAAACACTCTCCTTGCATTTATCGTCTGGGAAAAATGAGCCCTTTGGCCCTTCCATAGTTACAATTGATCCAATCTTCAGGTCATGCAAGGCAGATGAAAACTTTCCTATTTTTTTGACGGTCAGCGCCATAAGATTATCACTGGGTATACTGGAAATTGTATAGGCTTTGCCTTGAATCCCAAAATCTCCCTTAATATAGGCGATTACATATTGTCCTGGGATGAAAGAAAGCTTACCGCCCTCTCCGACATCAAATCTCAGAGTGACGGTATCCTCCGTCTCTACTGTCTTGGATATTAATTTGCAATTAAACTTATGATTATTTTCCAGCATTCTTTCGCTTATTTAAATAATCGTTTATCGCTTCGCTTAGAGCTAAATGCCCCAATACAGAACAATGGAATTTTCTGTCAGGCAGACCACCTAATCGTTCAATTATTTGTTCGGGATTGATTCTTGAGGCTCTCTCAAGGTCCATCCCGCCATTTTCAGTAACCATAACTGAAAGCATTGACGTTGATGCAATGGCCGAGGCACATCCGAATGTCCGCCACTTGCACTCTGTAATTTTATCTGCCTTTTCGTCAACTTTGATCCACATAGACATCATGTCTCCGCAAGCCGGACTACCAGTTGTTCCGAATCCGTCGGCCTTATATCCATTCTCATCTATAAGAAGATTCTGTGGCTTAAAAAAGTGTTCTCTAACTATTTCGCTATAGACCCATGAATCGCCGTCGCATACGTCATTCGACGATACATCACCATCATTTTTTGTTGTTTCTGTATCCATATTATTTTACCGAGGAGATTCTCCTTAGTTTATTAACTACCATAGGAAGCATCTTCAGCACGTAATTTATATCATCCTTGCTAGTTGCCCTACCTAGAGTTATTCTAATACTTCCCTGTGCTAATTCTGGTAGAGCATCAATGGCTGATAAAACGTGGGACATAATCAGGTCAGTGGAGGAACACGCCGAGCCAGTGGAACAATATACACCATATTTATCAAGCATCAACAAAAGCGACTCTCCTTCTACGCCTCTTATCGAAAGATTAATATTATTAGGCAATCTCATTGATTGATGGCCATTAAGAACTACTCCATCTATTAACTTTAAA
>Ga0172379_10006780_pt1 | contig 15157 bp, 12 predicted proteins | sample GrowelOW334metaG_FD_119756 | JGI IMG/M metagenome (GOLD analysis project Ga0172379, IMG submission 119756) | Groundwater microbial communities from an aquifer near a municipal landfill in Southern Ontario, Canada - Groundwater well OW334 metaG | ecosystem: Environmental > Aquatic > Deep...
AAGCGGTCGGTGTTGGAAAGAGTTTTTTTCAGGCCGTTCATAACCACGGCTTCTTCCCGGTTTAGGCAACGCTTGGCTTTGGCGTTTGTTAAAACCTTAATTTGCGCCTTAATGCCGTCTCTCAAAGAATGTAAAGAAGTATACAACACCCGGTTGAGCCGTTGATTATTTTGGGGCCGTCCGCGCCCCCACCAAGACCGCCTGAAAACATAGGCCAGGACGCCCACGACTATTAATAGCAATATCCACCAGAACCGCCGCAACAGACTAAAAATTATTCTCGTTATGCTCTGATAAGCAACAATATTAACCTTATCGGAGCCGGCGATAGTCAAACCCTGTGCATCTTTAATTTCCGCCCAAACCTGATAATTGCCAATCTCGCCAACCCTAATGGTCGCAGAAAAATTGCCCTGAGAGTCGCTCACGACTGCATGGGCTTCGGCCGGCTCGCTATCTTTTTGCCAATAAACAGTTATCTGGTTTCGTCCGCGGGTCTTGCCTTTTATGGTCAGGTTATCACCAACCCTAACTCTTTCCAGCCAGCCGGTTAGGGCCAGATTTATGCTGCCGGGCGCTCCGCCCTGGATTTCCAATTTAGCTTCGGTGGAAACCCTGTTGCCGGCCTTGTCATAAGCCTCTATAACAATATGCTTGACGCCAGGAATTTGAGGAGGCAAAGCGAAAACTCCGTCAATCAATTCTTCCGCCTTGATGATGATGGCCGGTTCATCGCCTATTTCAATTAAATAACGGTCAATCCCCGATAAATTATCTTTGGTCACTAACTTTAGTTTAGGCTCGGGGTTGGCGGTCACCGGACCGTCCAGCGGATTAACGATAATCGGTTCGGGCGGAGTGGTGTCAATACGCAAAGTATAACGGGCGATATCGCCCCAGCCGTTGGCGTCTTGAAAGCGGGCTGAAAAATAATAAACTCCGTCGCGTAAATCGGTTAATTCTTTGGCATTGATGGCCGGAGCGTAAGTGATGGTGGGCGCGTCAGAGGGCGAGGAACTCAATAATAAGCGCACAGCGGTGACGCCGCTCGGCACCGGCCAGGACAGCCTGACTCTGGAACTGGCGTACCACTTATTCTGGTCGGGGTTGGTGTCGGAGCTGATTTTAGGCACCGGAGTCGCCGGCGTCGCGGCCGGTTTGGGGGTCTCGGCAGTAGCCGGCTTGGGAGTTTCAGCAGTCGGCTTGGGAGCGCCGCTATCCACTAAATTAAAGGTAGCGCTGCCAAAACCCGATAAAATGTTAGTGCCCTCGCCGTCATTGGCCAGCACCGCTCCGGAAGTAAAACTCAATTTGGCCGAACCGGCGGCTTTTATTCTAAAATTCGCCCAAACGATTTTGCCGGCCGTGCCGGTATAACCCGGGTTTAAAATAATGCCTTCAAAACTAAAGGTGCCGGCGCTTTGGGAAAAAGACGGCTCGGCCACCCATAAATTAAAAATAGAGCCGGTCTTGGTCAAAGACACCAGCTCTAATTGATCGTTAGGAAAGCTGACTACTCCGGAAGCGGCGTTGATGGCGTCCTTGGAAGAAACATAAACGGTGACCGCGAAAGTTTTGCCCACGGAGCCGGAGCCGAAAGACGGAGACAGATAAAGAGTGGCGGCGCGCGCTTGGCTGGCCGCCAGCACCCCGGCCGCCAGCATCAAGCCACAGACCAGCTGCTTAAAAATAAAACATTTAGCGAAATTTGTCGCCCTCCCGCTTAACATGCTTTTTACGGCGAATTACTACGTTAAGCCTAACGCTCTTGATAGCGATTCCTCCTAAAATTATAACCGCTATAATTATACCATAAAATAAAATTTGTGGTAACTGGGGCCAGAGGCTAAAGCGGGGCTTGATGGGAGCAACGCTGACCAGGCGCTCATTGCCGTTTTTATCCACGGCTTTGACATAAATATAACTGCCTAATTTCTGATCCTTTAACAAATAGGGACTGGCGGCTCTCACCCAAGCCTCCGGTTTAATCTGCCTGATTTCCAGCTCCCTACGGCTTTCCGCCACCTCGTAATAATCCAGGCCGCTGCCTTTATCCTGGGTGGTGAACACCAGAAAATACTGCCCACTGAATAAGTCGGCGCTGGAACTGATTTCCGGCTTAAAATTTTCCGGCCGTTCATTGTCCGGATTGGGAAAATCCAGCAGCAAGGGAGTGCTCGTGGCTATGCTTAGCTTCAAGGGTATGGTAGTGACTTTGGCCGGAGTACCTTGGCCGTCATTAAGTAAGGCCTTGACATCTTTAAAAGCCAAAGAAGTTTCGCCGTTCTGTCTGGCTTGCAAAACGGCGGTGAACAACAAGCCCCCGCTATCAACATAACCGCCGGGAATAATTCCGGCGAAAGCCAAATTGCCGTCAATATCCAAACCGGGCTTGGTTAACCAAAAATTAATAATAGAATTGGCGTCACTCACGGATTCTAAAGCAAAATAGTCCTGCGACCAAATAATTTTTCCCTCTATGGCATTAATCGGCTCGCCCCGGGCGTCCATCACAACTTCCACCTTAACTCTTTGCTGAGTATTGATGGTCGGCTTAGGCGTGGTAATTGTGAATTCAGCCGCCTGCGCCGCAGGCAAAACACTAAAGAACACTAATAAAAAACCAATAGACACCAATAAGAATGAATTTGGAATTTGGAATTTATTTTTTCTTTTTATTTTCATAAAAATATTCCTTCAACATACGTTTTAATAAACGACCACCTTGACTTGTTTTTAAATACTTCTCTCTCCGTTTAGCGTCCTGTTCATTAAGATATGCTTCATAATGAATAAGCTGCCATGGCAAATACGACCTAGTTGAAAAATTTAATCCATTATTATGTTGTTTAAGGCGCACTCTTAAATCCTTTGTATATCCTTTATACAATTCATCTGTTTTATCACTTTGTAATACATATACGTAGTAGAACATACCCCGGTATTGGTAAATAACTATAATCCGGTCCACCGGGTAGTAGAAGTTCGGCTGGCCTCCGGCCAAACTGCCGCCAAGGGCGGCTAGCCGAACTTTCACTACCCGGTCCAGTTGTACGCCAAGATGCTGAAATCCACCAAATCAACTTTGCCGTCTTTATTCAAGTCCACGCTGGCCGGCGGTTTGGTCCGCTTGTACCAATAGGCGGCTACGGAAAAATCCACCAAATTCACTCTGGTGTCGCAGTTGGCGTCGCCGCGCTGGCAAGTTTTGTCACCGGACTCTTTCTTTTTGATAATCGTGCCCTCCTTCAAGACGCTGAAACCAATCGCTCGGCTATAAGGACTGACTTCCTCGCCGGTAGACGCCTTGGACTTGGTCAAGTGTTCGCCCAATTCCAAGAATGAGGTGTCCAAATTATACAAATAGGCTCCGCTGGTATTGGTCTTGGTTTTGAAAAACTTTTCCACGGCCGAATGGACGCTGATAACCACCTCGCTGACCGGAGTAGTCTGGCCCAAAATGGCCAAGGTGCCGCCCTTGGCTATTTCTTCTTGGTCCACGGCGATGGTCGGCGAAATAAAAATCCCGCTGGCCGTAGTGATGACGCCGGCGGTGATACTGACCGGAAAAGTCAGCAAGCTGGAACGATTGCCCTGATAATCTTCGCTGTACAGGCTGAAGATGTAATTGCCGGCCGATAAGCCGGTAATGGACATGGAAAATTTGGCATCAGCGCCGGCCTTGCTGGAAGCCACTACTTGCCCGTCTTTCAACAAGGTTACATCGCTCTGTGGATAAGCCATGCCCTTGAAGATGGCGGTCGTGGCCGGAGGCGCCTCCACGGCCGACCCGCCTCCCCCCCCGGTATTGACGCCGACGTTGCCGACGGTGGTCATAGAGCAATTAGTGGTGTTATATTCGCAAGAGGGGCGGCAAGTCAAAGTGCCGCTGACATAACCTCGGCTGACGCAGGTGGCGCCGTTTAAGGCCGTGCCGTCGCATTGTTCGCCTGTTTCTATAACCCCATTACCACAGACAGTAATCACCACCACCGTAGCGACCACCGAATAGGGATTCTGATACATAGCCTCAACCGATTCGCCAATCAGCAAAACTCTTATTAACAAAAGACACCATAGGCAAAGTATGGTGATTCTTTTTTTTGTGCTTAAATTTTGGCTAGACATATAGCCAGACGATTACAAAACTATCTCTCTATTTTTTTCTCTTGGAAATCCCGATATCCAAGGAAATAAATTGACGCAAGAAAGCGATTGCAGAAGCTAAAACTATGACTGATAAAATTACCCAGCTCCAAGGAGCCCAGCGCGCGAACAAGCTAACGACGCGATAATAAAGTCCTTGGAAAATATTGGCCGGCGCCACGGAAAAATACAGCCTGGTGGCCGCCGCCACTCCGATACTCGTGCCTCCGGCTCCGTCCACTCTCTTACTGATGGGGTGGGCCTCCAGATAGCAAAAATAATCTCCGGGAGGAGTTTTGACCGGCAAAGTTAAAATGACCCTGACATTTTGTAATTTACCCGGCTCCAAATAAAGAGTTTCCGGCTTAAAAGAAAACCAGGAACGATCCGGCCTTAATTGCGGTATCCCTTCGTGGTATTCCACGCTGACTCCGTAATCAGCTCCTTCATCTCCGGTATTGATAACCGGCAGAGCCGGCAATTCGTGAATAGCGCCGGCTTTATAAACGCCGGCCTGAATTTTGCCATTGCCCACCCCCACGCCAATACGAGCCATAACTATAGCCGGAAGCAACACTATCAGAACTAGACCGCCAATTTTAAGAAATTTCCACATAGTAAGCAAAGCAAGGGGCCAAACACCTTATTTGCCCCTCCCGCCTGTTTAAAAATTACGGATAAGCTATGGCCTGAACAGTCAAGTCGGCGCTATGCTGGTAGGCATCGCTGGAACCGGACGGCATGCTAATCTGCAAATCAAACACCGAAGTTCCGCTTTGAGCCTTGTTGGTATCCAGGGTAATGTAACCCGTGGATAAGGTTCGCCAGGTTGGCGTAGAGTCGCAAGTGCTGGTGCAGACCTCGTGTTTGTATTGGTCAGACCCGATGGTGCCGGCTAAAGTCCAAGGTGTACCGGTGCTGGAAGCATTTTGGCCCTTGATATTAAAAGTTTCCGCCTGATTGCCGTCATTAGTGGCGGTTTGGCTGTCATCGGTAACGCCGCTGGCCGTGGTGCTGCCGGTAGCGCTTAAAGCTAAAGAGCCATAAGCCACTGCGCCATCCGTCACTGCCACGGAAATACTTTGCGCGGTCACGGACACGGTCACCGCGCCGGTCGTCGTGGCACCATAGACTAAAGATCCGGCCACTAGGCCCGTCATAACTAAGGCCCCCAATGAAATAAAAAATTTCCCCATAGTTTTAAAATTTATTGATGTTTTTAAAATATATTAAAAATTAGCAAACTACCAATGTCTTGATTATACCAAGAGAATAAAATAACGGCAAATTTTCCTCATTTTCTATTTACTAAATTATACCAAAAAGCCGACAACAAGACAAGCTAAGGGAAAGAAGCCGCTAAAATAGTGATATCGGTGGCTTGAACCGTCGTGCAATTAGTGGAGCTCGGCATAGTAATGCGCAAATCCAGGGGGATACTGGTGCTGGCGGGTACGTTGGTTTGGATAGTGGTATAACCGGTAGTAATAGTGCCCCAAGTTGATCCGCTGGTAGTGGAATGTTCAAATTTATATTGGTCGGCGCCGATAGTGCCGGCCAAAGTCCAAGGGCAAGCCGTATTCTGCCCCTTAATACTAAAAGTTTCGGCGCCGCTGCCATCGTTGGTGACAGTCTGGCTATCGCTGCCTTCGGTAGTGGAGGAGGCGCTCAAAGGCACCACGCCATAATTAATCGCGCCGTCGCTGACACTCACGGAAATTATCGAAGGAGCGGACGCCGTACCGCAAACCTTGGTGGTATAGGCGCTACCGTCGCCCACATGGGCGTTGGTGCCGCTGGTATTGGACACGGAAGCGATGGTGGTGTCATAACCAGTACAGTTACCGGACTGATAAGCGATGGTGACACTGTTGGCACTCAAGCAAATCGGATTAGCGTCGTAAACCGGGGTAGTGGAAGTGCCATATTCAAAATGAGCGTTGGTATCGGCGGACAATCGGCCGACTACGCCATAGGTGCCGGAACAATTGGTACCCAGACCGGTCACGCCGCTGCAGCAAACTATCTGTGTATAAGTGGAGGTGGCTAAGCCGGCGTGGGCGTTGGTCAGGGCGTCCATTTTGAAGACCCTGGTGTCGGCGCAAGAAGTGCCAACCGTGCACACCAGGGTGCCAGCTTCGCTGATGCTAAACAGAGCTAAAGCCACGGCTACTAGAAAAATTAAACCGGAGGCAAGGGTCATAAAATTTTTTTGCGGACGAACTAATTTCATTGGTTTATTCGTAACTGATTCGCTATTCGCTGATTTCTTTTATTTTACTACTTTGCGGGCGCCAATTCAACTTAACTTTATTTTTCTTAGCAACTTGCTATACTAAAGAGCGATAATCATTAACAGACTACCGCCATGACCAATATCAAAACTATCTTGACTGCAGCAGCCACACGGCTAACCAAATGGTTCTGGCCAATCGGCCATAAAATCTGGCCTCTCCTTAAAAAAATCGGGCCGGCTTTTATTTTATCGCTGATTTTAGCCTTATCGTTGTGGCTAAGAATCGGCTTATCTTGGGGCGCCGTCTTCCAAAATCCCATTAAATACTCGGCTGACGACGGGGTTTATCATATGCGTCTCATAGAAAACATGCTCTTGGGCGGACATTTTCCCCACCGCATCTTTTTTGACCCTTTTACTTACTTTCCTTACGGCACCTACATTCATTTCGCGCCTTTATATGAATACCCCTTAGCCTGGGTCATTTGGCTGGCCAGCTTCGGCCACCCTACTCTGGACTCCATCAATAAAATAGCTCCCTTTTACCCGCCGGTCTTGGGTACTCTGGCGATTTTGGTAATTTATTTTATCGGCCGGGCGCTGTGGGGCAAAGCTACCGGCTTGATGGCGGCCGCTTTATCAGCCATTTCCTCAACCCTGATATATCGTTCGCTGTTGGGCGCCACCGACCACCATCAGGCCGAATACTTGTATTCGTCTATGGCTATGCTCTTTCTTATTTTGGCTGTCACGAAACCGCAAGGAAAAAAATTCCTGCTCTGGTCAATCTTGTCGGGCATCAGCTTGGGACTATATTTTCTGGCCTGGAAGGGCGCCCTGCTCTTTTTGTTGATTATTTTTATTTTTATTACGGCCTACTACCTGATAGAATATTCGGCCGGCCGCGTTCATACCTGGATTTTGCAGGCCGGCCTGATAATTTTTACCATCACTTTGGTGGCTATCTCCTTCTTCTTCAACCACCCCGATATCTGGCGCACCCGCCTGTATGATTGGCGCTACGCCGCGTCCCTTTTGGGCGGTATCGCGGTCTGGCTGGCTCTTTTGGGCTTGGGTAAATTATTTCACGCCAGACGGATCAAACCCAGATATTTTTTCTTAACTCTGATCTTAGCGATTTTAGCCGCGAGCTTCGGCCTGAAATTAGCCTTCCCCACTTTATGGCAAGGCATGATTGACGCCGTGGCCGCCGTCAACACCGGCATGACGCCTTATCCGCTAATTCGCCAACTGGTCGGCGAAATGGCGCCCCTGACTATCAGCGGCGCCTTTCAAGTTTTTTCCTGCTTGTTTTATCTGTCTTTTATTACGCTGGTGTGGCTGATTATCCGCTTTATTAAGCGCCGACAGCCCGAACATTTATTGCTAATTGTTTGGTTCGCCACCACCGTGCTGATTTGCGGAATTTTCTGGACCGCTGTCGGCTTGCGCCGATACGAATACTATTTGGCCATTGTCGTGTCTTTATTCTGCGCTTTTTTAATAATCAAAGGCCTGGCTTTTGCCCGCCGCGGCTTGGCGTTATGGCGCGCGCACCGGCCATCACAGAGCGGTATTTTTTTGCTGGTCGGTTCTTGGTTGATTATTATCAACATCGCTTATTTTACTTTGTATCCTTTCCCCTTGAATTTAATTGAAACCTTCCCGAATAACTTGCCCAGAATCATTCTCAACGCCATGGATGCCGGCAAAAATGGCATCATGATAGTGGAAACCGACTGGTATGAAGCTTTTGACTGGCTAAGAAACAATACGCCCGACCCGGGCGTGGACTACTACGGTTCTTATGTTGAACCGCCTTTTAATCCCCGGACCGGCAAAGTCTTTGCTTATCCTTATCCGGACACGGCTTACGGCATTGTGGCCTCCTGGGATGTCGGCCATATGCTGACTTACTATGCCCACCGCATGCCCACGGCCAATCCTTTTCAATTGGGCATCGGTAAAATAGTTGATGAAAAAATCATTCCGGGCGAAGCCACCTTTTTTATTGAAACCGATGAGGCCAAGGCTTACAAAATTTTAGACCAGTTGAAAACCCGCTATGTTATCACCGACTTCAACGGCTCCTACGCTTATGCGGCCTTCCCTTCCAAGCCGGAGTGGGTGGACAACGGCTCTATGAACTATTATGCCGAACAAAACGGCCAAATGGTGGCCACGGACAATTATGACAAATCCATGTCCGCCCGTCTGTATTTTTTGGACGGCCGGGAATGGCTGCCAGCCAAACAGAACGGCAAAACGGCCGACAAAATTAAGGCTCTCGGCCGCTACCGCTTGGTTTATGAATCAGCCGCTTCGGCCGCCACTATGCCTGATTTTTTCAATGAGAAAGAGGCGCAATTAAAAGTCGTCAAAATTTTTGAATACGTGGCCGGAGCCGTTATTGAAGGCACCGCCAAGAGCGGTACTGTGGTGACTATTTCCGCCAAAGTTACGACCAACCAAAAGCGAGCCTTTGTTTGGCAGTCAAGCGTCACGGCCGGCCGAGATAATAAATTCTCCGTCAGAGTGCCTTACTCTACCGACGGACACAAAGCTTGGGAAGCCAAGGGCACCAAGCTGGCCGTCTTTGCCTCGCCCTATCAGCTAACCATCGGCCGACTAACCAAAACAGTCAAAGTGAGAGAAACAGACGTCATGAAAGGCCAGACCATTAAAATTTCTAAATAAAAAGTTCTAATAAGGTGTTAATTAATTTACAATGATCAATTTACAATTTACAATCAAGGCTTAATTTCCAATTTTAAAATTTATAAAATTATAACATTGGAAATTGATTGAAAATTGTAAATTGAAAATTGAAAATTATCTCTACTAATATCTATTTAATTATCCCTTCTTATTATTTTCTGGTTTATGAACTCAACTAAATCCGATGCCATTAATCTGGTCTTAATAAGCTTCTTAGCTTTATTTTTAGAGCTGACCCTGATTCGCTGGCTGCCGGCTCAAGTCATGTCGCTGACCTATTTTTCCAATATCGTCTTGATTTCTTCAATTTTCGGCTTAGGCTTGGGGGCGCTCTCGGCCTCGCGAGGCCGTGATACCTTTAAGTGGTTTCCGGCGGTTTTGCTAATCGTAGTCAGTTTGTTCATCGGTCTGAAAGCCTTTGAAGTCATCATGCCCGACCCTAAAAATGAACTAATCTGGAGCTATCTGACCGGCAACAGCCTGCACGCTTTTAAATTTCGCATCGGTATTCTCTTGACTCTGGCTCTGACCTATGTCTTCAATGCCGTTCTGTTTGTCTTGATCGGCCGCCATTTAGCTACCCTCTTAAATAAATTTCAGTCTCTTAAGGCTTACAGCCTGGACCTGGCTGGCAGTATTTTGGGCATTGCCGTTTTCGGCCTGCTGTCTTTGGTCGGAGATAAATTCAGCTCGCCCCTCTTGTGGTTCGGCCTGGCGGGCCTGATAACTTTGTGGCTCTTAAAACGAGAACGTTTAGTTACTGTCATCGGCGCGGTTTGTCTCGTGGTGATTTTAGGGCTGGTCCATTTTACCTCGCAAGAAGAAGTTTGGTCTCCTTATTACAGCCTGCAAACCACACAAGCCACTAATGACTCGGGGCCCCTCAATGACGGTTCTCTGGAGCTATACGTTAATCGCTTTTTTCACCAACAAGCCGTCAACCTTGATAATGATCTGGCAATTAAAAACAAATACGGCCTGCCTTATCAAATTAAAAAACCCGCCAAAGTTTTAATTTTAGGCTCCGGCCTGGGTAATGACGTCGCTATCGCCAATCTGCACGGAGTCAAGCAAATTGACGCTGTGGAAATAGACCCGACTATTCTTAAACTTGGTCAAAAACTTCATCCCAATAAGCCCTACAACAACCCCAATGTCCGCGTTTACGTGGATGACGCGCGCTCTTTCCTGAAAAAAAATCATGAGCAATACGACATGATAGTCTTGGCCACTCTGGATTCGCACGCTCTTTTATCGGGGCTGTCCACCATCAGGCTGGACTCTTTTGTTTACACACAAGAATCTTTGCGCGACATTAAGAGCCACTTAAAGCCGGACGGCCTCGCCGTCTTGATGTTTTCCATGAAAACCAATAGCTGGTTGAGCGTTAAAATGATCAATAGCGTCAGCGCCGTTTTCAACGACCCCTTGCCTTTGGTGTTTTTAAGCAATAAAACTTTTTTATTCAATTTTATGGTCGTGGCCGGACCGGGACTTAATAATATTTTAGCCGACAAATCAATAGACACCAGCCAATTCTTACAAGTGGCCGAACCGGTCAAGGATACCAAAAATTTAACTACCGATAATTGGCCCTATCTGTATTTGCTGGACCATGCTCTGCCTTGGCATTACATCAAAGCCATCCTGTTGCTCTTGGCTCTGTCTCTGGCCGCTATCTGGTATCTGGTGCCGGACAAAAAACGCAGCTGGCAAGGCTTGAATTTTTTCAGTTTGGGAGCGGCCTTTCTGCTCTTAGAAACCAAGAGTATCACCACTCTGTCCTTGCTCTTCGGTTCCACCTGGCTGGTTCATATTTTTGTCTTCGGCAGTATTCTATTGATGGCGCTCCTGGCCAATTGGCTGGTGGCCAAAACCAACATCAAGCGCCTCTGGCTCGTTTATCTGCTGTTGGGCTTGTCCTTGCTCTTGAATTATTACACGCCGGCCGGCTATTGGCTGGGGAAAACCGGCTGGCTGGAAGCCGTGGCTCCGGCGCTCTTAACGGCTCTGCCCCTGTTTTTCAGCTCCCTTATCTTCTCCTGGCATTTCAGGTCGGTGGCCAACACCGCCACCATTTTCGGCCTCAATCTGGCCGGCATGGTGCTGGGCGGATTTTTGGAATACAGCTCCATGATTATCGGCTTAAACAAACTCTATCTCATCGCTTTCATTTTTTATCTCCTATCCTTTTTGTCTTATATTAGAAAGTCTAATCAAAAAATAGACTAAAAATCAGGAGAGTAGTAAAATAAAAGAAAGGCTCACTCGCCTCAGTTTTTTGAATATGCGGAGTTAAGTAATTCACAATGCTCAATTTTCAATTTACAATCAAGATCTAATTTAACAATTTTCAATTATGAATTGTAAAATTATATCTATTCGTTATTCGTTGATAGTTTCGTTATTTGTTGATGTTTGCTGATTTATGGAAAAGCTTAAACCAAGGAATAAAAACATCCTAAGCCTGCTCCTGTTGTCCGGTCTGGTTTTTTCCGTGGTGCAAATTACCCGCTCGGCCGCGCCCAACCCCGGCCATGTGTGGTCGGAAATCGGCACCGGCGGCACTGAAGCTTTGTCCGCCAGCCGCGGGGGCACCGGCACCTCCACTTTAGCCGCGGAATCGGTTATCCTGGGCAACGGCACCGGCGCGGTCAAATTGGTGGCGCCCGGCACCTCGGGCAATCTCTTGACCTCCAATGGCACCTCCTGGACCAGCGCCACCTCGCCTTCGGCCTTGACCGGCGCGGTTTTTCTGCTTAGCGCCAATGAAGTCAACTCCTCCATCCAAACCGACACTGCCAACGCCACTCATAAATTCTGGGTGCTCAACGTCCCCAACACCACCTATTCTTATTATTTAATAACGGCTTCGGTCAACGGCAATGAGGCCAGCAATACCAACGTCAGGACTTTTTTCAACTGGCACCTTATGGAAGGATCCAACCTGCTGGAAACCTATCAGTGGGCCGGCTATTCCTTTACCACTTCCGGCGTCAGAAATAACTCCGTTAAATTTGTCGGCACCATTAAAACTTTGGTAGCCGCCAGCGCCGTGCCCAACAGCGCCAATTTTTCCATTATCGGCAACAAAAACCAAGCCAACACCCGCATTACCTTAATGGTTCATTCTTTCAGAGTCTACGGCATTAAGTAATTATCAATAATCAATTTTCAATTCACAATCAATGTTTAATGCTAAAATTTTCAATTAAAAATTAAATTATTGCAAATTGATTGAAAATTGTGAATTGTAAATTGAAAATTATATATCAATTATCCAATGATAACTTAAATGAAAAAGGTAAATCTAAACCCTAGAGTTAATAAAAACATTGTCTTAACCGTGCTCTTATGCCTGGGCATGGCCTGGTCGGTTTGGCAAATTTTATCGGCCGCTCCCGACCCGGGGCATCTGTGGGTGGAGATCGGCGACAGCCTTAACGACGCTCTGACGGTGGCTCGCGGAGGCACCGGACAGACCTCGCTGACGGCTGAAAATGTGCTGATAGGCAATACCACCGGCGCCGTCAAGTTCGCGGCGCCGGGCACGACTGGTAATGTCCTGGCCTCTAATGGCTCCGGCTGGACCAGTTCAGCTCTCACCGGCTTGGTCACCTTGCTCTATTCAGACGAGGCCGACACCTCTGTCTTAAACACTTCCACCACCGAAACCATCATGAAATCCTGGGTGATGAACATTGACCCGGCGCTGTATCGCTTTTATATCATAGAGGCCGACGTCAACGCCAACCAAGGACACGCCGCCAACGCCAACGTTACTTTTACTTGGAATTTTAAAGTCAACAACACTACCTTAATAGACTCTGTCCAACAGCGAGGTGTGGGTATGCTGGCCGTGGCCGGAGTTAAAACCGTCTCATCTATCAGCGCCACCTCCACCAATAGCTTCGCCTTCAGCCCCCCCTCTTTGGAAATCACCGCCGACCCGGGCACTTCCAACGCCGCTATCACTATGGCCGTCCACGGCTTTCGGGTGTACGGGGTAAAATAATTTACAATGAACAATTTTCAATTTTCAGTCAGTTTTTAATTTCGTAATGTCCAATGATTATGAATTATGACTTAGAAGAAAGGACCTTGGCCTTTAGCAGGAGTGTTATAATATTTTTAAAAAGTTTAAAATTAAACCATTTAAATAGCTCAATTATCAATCAATTATTGCGTTCAACGACCAGTGTCGGCGCTAATTATAGAGAAGCCAATAATGCCAGTTCCAGAAAAGATTTTACCAATAAAGCTTTTATCTGCAAGAAGGAATGTCAAGAAACTAAATATTGGATTGAGCTATTGGCTGAATTAGAAAACGACAGGAAGAGTGATTTGAGAAAAATCTGGCAAGAAGCGCATGAACTCACTTTGATTTTTAATAAAATTTGTTATTCATCAAAAAAAGACATTAATCATTGAAAATTATTATATTGGATCTTGATTGAAAATTGTAAATTGTGAATTGATAATTATTGTTTATTACTCGTTGATTTATGAAAAAGCATCTGACTAAACAAAATATCCTAACCCTCCTGCTCTTCGCCGGTATTGTTTTTGCGGTCATGCAAATAGGGCGTTCGGCCCCGCCCGACCCGGGCCATGCTTGGCCCGATATTGGAGACAATGCCGATGACGCTTTGACTGTGAGCCGCGGCGGCACCGGAACGACCACGCTAACGGCCGAAAACGTGCTATTGGGTGATACCGCCAACGCGGTTAAATTCGTGGCTCCGGGTACGTCCGGCAATGTCTTAACCTCTAATGGCACCACTTGGGCCGGTTCGGAACTTGGTGGTTTGGTTTTACTTAACCCCTCTACTAGCGAAGCCAATTCCTCGGCCGTGGCCGCCAACACCACCGAACAGACCCTGAAATCTTGGGTGCTTAACGTGTCTCCCAGCACTTACCGCTATTATATTCTGGAGGCCGAAGTCATGGCCAACGACAGCGCCAGCACCAACGCCAATGTCAACTTCAACTGGAATTTTGACGAAGGGACTAATAGCATTGAAGTTATCCAATGGCGCATGATCGGTACCACCATTACCGGCATCGTCGGCGGGACGCGCTATGCCGCCACCATCAAAGCCCTCGTTGATAGCGCCAACGTCCCGGCCAGCGCCAATTTCCGAATCAACGGCCAAATGAGCGCCTCCAACGCCGCCTTCACTATGATGGCCCACAGCTTCAGGGTGTACGGGGTAAAATAGAATTTTGAATTTAGAATTTGGAATTTTGAATAAATTTTTAATAACCCAATTTTCAATTTTAAAAATTCACTAATTTATTGACTAGGAGGTTAATGTTGAATTATCCTCTTTTTTTTGCTAAATTGACCAAACTATGACACGACTGAAAGTCTTGCTCATCAAGCCCTACTCGCGGGCCGATGAAATGATTCCGCCCTTGGGTTTGGGTTATTTAGCCACGGCCATTAGAAATCATCATGAAGTAGAGATTATTGACGGCTTGAAAGAAAAACTGACTCCCGACAAGTTCCGCCAAATGCTCATAGCCAAAACGCCTGACATTTGTTGTTTTCAAGTTTTTACTTTTCAAATTCCGATAGTGGCGGAGTATTTAACCATGGGGCGTCAAATTCTTCCTGGCGTTAAATTTATCTTGGGCGGCCCGCACCCCTCGGCCAGTCCCGATGATATTTTTACTCTTTTTCCCGAAGCTGATTACGCTTTTAAAGGCGAGGCTGAACTTGGCTTGGCCCAATTATTGGACTTGCTGGCCACCGAACAAACGAACGAACTGAATTTGACTGCCGTGCCGGGTTTAATTTGGATAAACGCGGACAAAACCGCGGAAGAAAAAAACGCGGACAAAACCGCGGAAAAATTAAATCGCTTCAGTATACTGAAGCGCGATAATTTTGCCAATAACCAAACGATTGTTAACCGGCAAAACTTTCATTGCGATTTGGACGGCTTGGGGCTCCCCGCTTGGGATTTACTCGCGCCCGACACTTACCCTATCGCCCCGCACGGCGCTTTTTTCAAGCATTACCCTGTCGCGCCCATTATCATTACCCGCGGC
>Ga0172379_10006781_pt1 | contig 15156 bp, 13 predicted proteins | sample GrowelOW334metaG_FD_119756 | JGI IMG/M metagenome (GOLD analysis project Ga0172379, IMG submission 119756) | Groundwater microbial communities from an aquifer near a municipal landfill in Southern Ontario, Canada - Groundwater well OW334 metaG | ecosystem: Environmental > Aquatic > Deep...
TATCGCCTGATCGAAGCTTGTTTGCAAATCTGTTTTATCTACATCAGACAACGATTCTCCCTTGCTAGCTATAGAATTTAATTTCACGAGATATATCTGCGAATAAGTACGGAAATATAAATCATTTGAATATAGAGAGAGCGCCTTACCGATAGCATTCTCGGCCAATGGGACAGTCGATGCTGTAAGGGCTTTTCTGAAATATGAAACAGAGGCAAATCTCTCTAGATATTTAAATGAAATACCGAGAGATGCTATTACAACAACAATAAGAATAAGAATCGAAAAGAAACTTTTTCTATGATCATTCAAAAATGATATTGATATTTCTTTTTCTGTGCTAGAAGCAATTAACCCTACAAATATTCCAGTAAAAGCAAGTGACAACAAAAATATGACTGACCCTGTCGAGTAAAAGAATGAGGAGATAAATAGATAGATAGATAGCACAAAGAAAGCCATCATTTCCCAATTTACGCCATTTTTTATACTAGAAAATACTGATCTTACTCCAATAACCAAAAACAAAATGAAAAAAACAAGCCACGCAAGAATACCGAGACCTCCTGTCGTCGCTAGAAAAGTAGGCAATAACCCAGAACCTGAACCAAAAGAAACATCCCAAAATTGAGTATTGTTTATAACGGCTGGTTTATACATTGACCAAGCTTCTCCAAATCTGTTGGGACCAAGACCAAAAACAGGATCCCTGACGAGAACCCCCTTCGTAATAGACATCGTAGCTCCAAAAGAAGGATTAACTTCATTATTTGAAATCTGTAAACGACTTGGGAGAACACTACCCATAAACTGTCCTGACATAAAAAACAACAAAGACATGACAACGACAACAAATGAAACTATCGGGAAATGCTTTTTTTCCCCTTCTTCTCCATTTCTCTGTAGAGTAACTGAAGCTTTGTAAACAAAAATAATTAAACTAGAAATTCCGAGAAGTATCCAAACTAACGGAAAGTTTATAATTACAGCCAATAAAACAGAAAGTATAATCAGAATCTCAAGCAATAATTTCATTACCTTGGTGGTAGGAAAAAACTCAATTACCAAAAGGAACATAAGGGCAGAAAATCCAGCGAACAACCCCAGTGCATTCCATGATCCTAAAATATTGCCTGTCTGATCAACCAAAATTCCTAACGAAAGAATTGAAGGCATAAATAAATGAAGACTCTGAAAAATTAAAACAAAAGCGGAAGATAACATAATCCCAAGTAAAACTATTTTTGCTTGTTTGGTGGTTCTGAAAACAACAGATGACATAAACATCAGAATAAAACCAGAAAAAATAAAATAAAAACTGCCAACATCAAACATTGTGCCAAATAGAGATACCTCTCGGTTTCCTGAAAAAAGAGCTGAGAGCAAGACTGCCAGTGCTATGCCAAATCCTGACACCAGTAACCAAGACTTGGGCAAAACTATTTTTCCGTCAGAAAACCTCGCTATCGCCCAAAAAACCAGAGATACCGCAAGCCCTAAAACTAACAACATGCCCTTTGAAGTTTCAATCGGAATATTTGTAAAAGGTAAACAAAAAACTGGCAACAACACTATCACTAAAAATAATGATAAGAACGAAAGTCTGTCAAATATATTTGAATACATAAATTTAAAAAAAATTAATAAAGATAACGACTATGCTAATAACAATTATATATAATATAAAAACTAAAAACAACTAAACGACTATGTTGATAAGTCTGTTTTTCACGTAAATCACCTTTTTGACACTCCCAGCACCAACATGCCTTAAAACAACCTCATTTGCGAGAGCTTGTTTTTTTACTTCTTCCTCAGCTTCATCTGTTTTAATAAAGATCTCAGTCCTTACTTTTCCATTTATCTGCACCGCAATTTTTATCTCTCCGTCTATAATCAAACTCTCGTCCCATTTTGGCCAATCTGAAAGATGAATAGACCCCGCACCAGAGCCTTTGGCTCGGGACGGGGCAAGTTTTTTTTCTCCAAGAGCACTCCATAATTCTTCTGTCATGTGCGGAGCAAATGGGGAAAGGATTTGCAAAAATTTTTTAAAATCTTCTTTTGATACATTTTCAGCTTTTTCCATTTCGGTTGCCAATATCATCATCGAAGAAATAGCTGTATTAAAGTACATACCTTCGATATCTTCTCCTACCTTTTTAATTGTTTTGTGCAGTAATCTTTGTAATTCTGTATTTGATTTCGTAATTTGTAATTCATAATTGGTAATTTTCTGTGCTATTCTCCAAACTTTTTCAATAAATCTTCTTGAACCAATAATACTCTCTGCGGACCATGCAACAGATTGACTGAATGGTCCCATAAACATTTCATATATACGCAAGGTGTCCGCGCCGTATGTTTTTACAATGTCATCTGGGTTGATAACATTTCCGAGAGACTTAGACATCTTTACTCCACCTTCCCCTAAAATCATCCCATGCGAAGTACGCTTTTTGTATGGTTCAGATGTTGGTACAAGACCCAAATCAAAAAGAAATTTATGCCAAAAACGTGAATATAAAAGGTGAAGAGTAGTATGTTCATTTCCCCCATTATACCAGTTTACTCCGCCACCGGCGGGGTCGCTTCCAAGCCAATATTTTAAATTCTTTTTATCGGCAAAAGCTTTACTATTTTTAGAATCTACATAACGTAAATAATACCAGCTGGATCCTGCCCAGTTTGGCATAGTATCTGTCTCTCTCTTCGCTGGTCCCTTACACTTTGGACATTTTGTATTTACCCATTTTGCAATATTGGCCAAAGGGGATTCTCCACTATCTGTCGGTTGGTAATTTTTCACTTTTGGAAGCTCCACCGGTAAATCTTTTTCAGGTACAGGAACTATCCCACACTTCTCACAGTGTATGACGGGTATTGGCTCTCCCCAATATCGCTGTCTAGAAAATACCCAATCTCGAAGCTTGAAAGTCGTAATCTTTTTCCCGAAATCTTCAAAACCTGCTTTTTTATAATTTTCTACAATCGGTAATTTAAATTTTTCTGCAAATTCTTTATCGCGTTCATCATCTGCCGGCACTGCCATGATTGCCCCTGTGCCATAATTTACTAGCACATAATCGGCGATCCATATAGGGATCTCTCCTTTAGTGGCTGGATTAATGGCTTTTATTCCATTTAATTCCACCCCTGTTTTAGTTTTATCTTCTCCTGTACGTTCAATCTCTGTTTTATTTTTTACTTCTTTAATATATTTCTCAACTTCATCAAAATTTGTAATTTGAGCTTTTAATTTTTGTACCAATTTATGTTCTGGGGCAAGCACCAAATAAGTCGCCCCGAAAATGGTATCTGGACGAGTCGTGAAAACTTTAATAGCTTCTAAATCAACCCCTCCTAAATCCTCCCCAAAGGAGAGGACTTTACTGCTAACATTGTTTAATTTAAGAATTATTTTCTCTAAAATATCCTCTTTATTTTTTATAATTTCATTGTTAGTAAAACGTATTACTTCAAAACCAAGCTGATTAAGTATCTTTGTTCTTTCTAGATCTTCTACTTTTTTGTAATCATGAATATCACCATCAACCTCGACAATAAGTTTTTTTTCAATACATACAAAATCAACAATAAACCTATCAACAATATGTTGCCTTCTAAAATGAAAACTTTTTGAATTTTTTCCCTCTCCTTCGGGGAGGGTCAGGGAGGGGTTATTCCTCCGTAAAATTTCCCACACTATTTTTTCTCCGTTCGTAGGATTTTTTCTCATCTCTAGGGCTCTATCTTGCAAAACCTTCCATAGTTCCGGATTAGTCGTAAAATATCGAGGCTTTTCTCCCTCTCCTTCGGGGAGGGCCGGGGAGGGGTTGCAGTGAATCCAAAAGTCTATTTCCGCACCCTCACTCTTCCCTATCCAATTTCTTTGCGCGAGTTTTATCTGTGGTAAATAATCTACGTCATCTAAATCTTTATCTAATCTTTCAGCATATTTTGTAATAGCAAGCATCCACTGCTCCTTTTCTCTTTTTTCTACAGGAGTTCCGCACCGCTCACAACACCCAGCGACGACTTCTTCATTGGCTAAACCAGTTTTATCTTTTGGACACCAATTTATATTTATTTTTGCTTTATATGCCAAACCTTTTTTCAAAAATTGTAAAAATATCCACTGCGTCCACTTGTAATATTTTGGATCAGTAGTATTTATTTCTCGCGACCAGTCGAAAGAGAAACCTATCGACTTGAGTTGCCTACGGAAAATATCAGTATTTTTCTTAGTAACAATACGTGGATCTTTGCCTGTTTTTATTGCATAATTTTCTGTAGGTAAACCAAAGGCATCCCAACCTATCGGATATAAAACATTGTATCCTTCCATCCTTCTTTTTCTAGAAACAATATCCATACCAGTATATGAACGTGGATGACCAATATGAAGGCCAGCCCCAGAAGGATAAGGAAACTCCACAAGGCTGTAATATTTTGGTTTTTTTGAAAAATCTTTGGCATGATAAATCCCCTTTTTCTCCCAAAAGGTTTGCCACTTTTTTTCAATCTTTTTATGGTCATATTCTCGCATATATTACATAATAACCAAAAAACCGCCCCAATGCAAAAGAAACATAAGAGCAAAGCGGTTTTTATCTTATTGTTTTATCAATAATTAATATTTAACTGATTTGGGAAATGGAGGGTATATGTCTTTATCTATCGTCCGTTCAAAACAAGTGCGCCCTTCTTGGTGATCCCAAGATTCATTCGTTCCTCCACCCGGATAGGGATATGACACGTCACTTACACTTTTATCATACATTGGTATCACCCCTCCACTACTATATTCTCTCCAGCCTTTTTGTATTGGCAAAGAAAATGTCGCGCAAAGTTCAAAGGTCATTTTACTTTTAACTGCATACTCATAAATTCTTCCTTTTTCAAATTCAGGTTCAACGGGTAAAGAAAATCCAGAAATAGGATTTGCGAGTTCTGTTAAATTTACCGGCAACTTTTCTTTTTGTTGCCAATAATTAATTATTTGATATTGAATACTCTGAAGGTCTCCCACTCTCCTGTCATCTAGCCTAAGAGCTCTCTGTGTCATCGGACTGCCGATAATCATAAAACTATAACTAATGGATGCAATTACAAGAATAATACCGATAATTCCAAAAGTTAAACTTATTTTAGATTTAGAACCTTCTTTTTCTCGAAGTAAAAATACATAGTAAAAACCAACCAAAATAGCGACGACAAGAACTGTTACAACTTTCAAAATGAATCTATAAGTTATTTCTCCAGAAATAAAATACCTTACTAGAGTTACGAGATCAATGACGACAATAAGTGAGGACAAGAAAAGGATAATATACATTACCCATTTCTTGAAAATTTCATCTATCTGCCCTAAAACTTTCCCAAATCTTCTCCAAAAATAAGAAACAACTATAAAAATCGGGAAAAATATAATGAGTGTAGATAAGGCCATACGAATACTTTCATAATCATATGTAGAATATCCATATTGATAACTAGAATTTAAAACATCTGGAAAACGCTTATCAAGTGTCCCAAAAACAAGATTGAGAAACGATACAACTGAAGTTATTAATGTTATCAATACACCCAAACACAAGAAAAAGAACCCTACGCCAAACTTAGATTTTGTAATATTTGATTGTGTTTCCATAATTTATAATTATAGCACAAGATATTAATTCGCACTCCAAACAACCGTATTGGCCAACGGAATAAGGCGATTATTGGATTTTTCTAACACACACAATTCTCCTTGTTCAGTGATTCCAGAAAAAGCCTTCATCGTTTCCGCTAAAGCATAACCCAGAGATAAAGAAGAAGCCTCAGTCGCGTAAGAGGTTAGAATCACAAAAAGCGGTTTGTCGCTTAAAACTTTTCGGACTTGAGAAAGCAGTTTCGGAAGCATTTCTTCTATTTTCCAGACTTCTCCTTTTGGCCCTCTGCCAAACTTCGGCGGATCCATAATTACCGCATCATATTTGTTTCCTCTTTTTTCTTCGCGTTCCAAAAATTTCAAAACGTCATCTTCTATCACTCGCATCGGAGATTCAGCTAGTTCTACGTTTAACTTTTGGTTTTCTTTCGCCCAATTTAAAATTTGTTTTGAAGCATCCACATGCGTCACTTCCGCACCAGCTCGCAAAGCAAAAAGACTCGCCACGCCAGTATAGCCGAATAAATTTAAAAATTTAGGTTTAGGAGCAGAAGAAAAATTCTGCTGGCGGAAGGTTCCGCCCGTAGGGTGGAGTAAAGTCAAAGAATTTTTCTTCTGCGTATAAACTGCTTCACTAATTTTTTCTTCTATAAAATCCCAGTGACTGGCTTGTTCTGGGAAAAATCCTAAGTGCCGAAATGGCGTAGGTGATGCTAAAAATTTAACACCCCCGCCCGCATCGCCTTGCGAAGCATGGCGGGCAGGCTTATATTCCATAATCCACTTCTCTTCAATTTTGTGATTAAATTTCCATCCAGCTTTCGCTCCAACCTTTGAACTCCAAAATTTACCATCGGCTTTAGTCCACATTTGTTGAACACTCGATGTTGAACATTTTGGCCAGACAGCATCTTCGTGTGGACGCACAAAAGTATACTTGCCAAATCTCTCCAACTTCTCCCCCTCTCCCGTATCAAGAAGTTCATAATCACCAAAATCTTTTGGATTTTTTAAATAAAAAAGTTTAATCTCCGTAATTTTTTGCATCTTAAATTTTATTTTTCAACATTAATTATAAGCTCATCCTGTTTTAGCTGACCAAATTTATCTGAAAGAGCCCTTTCGATGCTATATCTTTTTCCATTAAATTCAAATGGATTTGGAACGATATTCCCAGTCCCGCTCGACCAAGAAACTTCTTTAGAGTTTTTCCCATCAGAAATATTAAATAAGTTAAAAACCATACTCCAAGTAGCGCCATTTTTACCTGACAGCCACCTATCACCAGTATAAGTCAAAGTAAAATCCGGAAATTGGACGGCAATCCCTTTTTCATATCTAACCTTTTCACCATACTGAACACTATCTTTAATTTCAGAGACAGAATTGTTATTTGGAATGATTGTATTCATATTTATGTTTATTTTATTAAAAACAAAAAATAACACTGTAGCTACAAAAATAATTAAAATTATAATAAATAAAATTCTTTTCATAATTATATTAAAAATTCTATCACATCTCCATCTTGAACGATATATTCCTTGCCCTCTGTTCGTACCCATCCACGCTCTCGTGCTTTTACGAAGGATCCAGCCTCTATAAGTTTATCATAAGCCACTACTTCTGCGCGTATAAATTTCTGTTGAAAATCCGTATGAATAGAACGCCCAGCAAAAGGCGCGTTTGCTCCGCGGAGAGTCGTCCATGCTCGCGACTCATCTTCACCTGTAGTAAAAAAAGTAATTAAATTTAACAAATCATATCCTGCCTTTATTAGATTGTCCAAGCCAGTACCAAAGATAGGGTCAACTTCTAAATATGGGCCTGGAAGTTCAGAAATGAAATCTTTTTTAATATTATCCGCAATCTCTGATGTATTTAAAACATAAAGCGTAGGCTTTTTAACCCCAGCTTGTTCCAATTCAAAATTTATAACTTCTATATCAAAAAGTGGATCAATTTTGTCATGAACATGAATCATATCTTTATCTTCAAAAATTCTCACCACTTCAATGATGGCGTCCACTTCACGAATATGAGAAAGAAATTTATTACCGAGCCCGGCACCTTCGGAAGCCCCCTTTACCAGTCCGGCAATGTCCACAAACTCCACTACTGCTGGAATGGTTTTTTTTGATTTACTGATTTCAGAAAGTTTAGTTAAACGTTCGTCTGGTACTGGCACAATACCCACTGATGGATCAATGGTGCAAAACGGATAATTCTCCGCTGGCACACCCTTTTTTGTCAGCGCGTTAAAAAGCGTAGACTTACCCACGTTTGGCAACCCAACAATTCCGATGCTAAGTGACATATAGAAAATATAACAGAAATATAGATATTCTCAAACATTATTATACTTTTTCGTCAGAAATAATTTTACCGTTATCTAGATGAATGATCCGCTCGGCATATTTACTATACTCCACCTCGTGCGTCACCATAATTATAGTCTGCCCTTCAGAATGTAACTTTTTAAAGATATCCATAATAATACGTGATGATTCGTTGTCTAGATTCGCTGTCGGTTCATCGGCAAAGAGAATTTTCGGCTCGTGAGCGATAGCGCGCGCGATACTAACACGTTGCTGTTCCCCTCCGGAAAGTTGACCCGGTAAATTATTTAATCTCTGTCCTAAACCAACCAAAGTTAAGTGTTCTATCGCTTTTGCATACGCTTTTTTTTCTGAAATATTTTGCATCAAAAGAGGCAAGGCTACGTTCTCAAGCGCAGACATTTCTGGGAGTAATGCGTAATCCTGAAAAACATAACCAAGCTTAGAAAGACGAAAGGAGGTTCGTTCTCCCGTACTTAAGGCAAGCACGTTCACTTCATCGATATTTATATCTCCGCTTGTCGGTTCGTCGAGCAGACTCATCTGATAAAGAAGGGTGCTTTTCCCGGCACCCGAACGACCCATAATAGCAATAAAGTCTCCACTTTCAGCCATAAAGTCTATACCCTTTAAAACTTCTGTGGTATTTTCTCCGTCCTTAAATGATTTTTTTAAATTTTTTACTTCTATCATAAATTTATAAAATTAATTTCTTCCTAAAATGGAATCAAGGGTATTTTTGCGGACGACCAGGCGGGCAGGAATAAATCCGGCGATAATTGTGGTGACCATCAACAACCCTATTCGAAGCATAGTACCACTGATAGGCGCTACCAGTATTCCATCACTGAAAGAAAAGTCTATCGGATGCGCCGTCATCCACGGTTCCAGAAATCCATAAAGCACGATAACACCAACAACAGAACCACAAAAAGCATAAAAAAAAGATTGCAAAATGTATGATATTTCAATAGCTGATTCATCAATGCCGATTCCTTTCAAAATACCAATAAATTTTCTTCTGGTAATGGCGTTAATAAAGATGACTATGAAGATGGTGATAGAAGCGACCACCAGTCCGATAGAAGAAAGCATATTTCCAAGAAGAGAGAACGTGGCTACCATATCTTTGATAAATTTCGGCTGAGCATCGATATAAGTCTGGACTTTGGCCACCTTATCTACACCATTTTTTTTCAAAATATCCCGTACCATGGCCGGATCAGCTCCCGGTTTTAATTTAATTGATATTTCATCCACATTATAATCATTTCTGCCTATTATACTTCGCAATTGAGAATCTATCATAAATACTCCCATGGAAAGTTGGTCAACTTTGGCTTTTATTATACCTTTAATGGTAACTTCACGTTCTACTCCATTCACGGTTAGGCGAACTTTTATACCTGGTTTAACATTTTCAAGAGCTGTAAACCCCGGATAGTCAAAGTCCATGTATTTTTTATCAAGGTAGGCTCCCAATAATATTTGATCATAATCTCCGGGAGATAAATATTCCCCTTCTACTATAAATTTTGAAATCTCGGTCACATTATTTTCGGCTACGGGATCTATGCCATAAATTGAAGCTGCGGCAACATTTGGCTTTTCTTTCTCATTAGTACGTGTTTTATAATTTGCTTCTAGTGTACCTCCTTCAAGATATCGTGCCGACATGGATTCTACTTGTGGTAAAGATTTTATAATATTTATAATTTCCGGACTGTTTTCAATGTAAGTTTTATTATTTAGGCTGGAGATAATGACATCACTAGTATAGTGAGTACGCACGGCATTAATAGCCCCCTGAAGAAGTCCAACCAAAATCCCGCTGACTACCACCAGATTTAGAAAAGTAAAAAACATCACGAAGATTATGAGTATCGTGGTCCAGAGACTTGATCTTCTTATTTGTCGCTTGGCTAAAAAAAAGCCAATACGAATATTTAATGAAGAAAACATAATTTATTTGATGTCAGACGTCTGGGATTCTTGACGTCCGACATTGGGATTAAGAATAACCATATCGCCATCCTCTAGTCCTGAAACCACCTCGACTTGACCCAAAGAAGATATAGCTCCCAAGACAACCTCCACGTCCGAGATTTTTTCATTAATTTTTACTTGCACAAACTTTTTTCCCTCTTTATCAAAAACAACTCCTCCTGGAATTACTATAACGTTCAGTTTACTAAAAGTTACTATTGTAACGCTAGCTGTCATGCCTGATTTTATCCGACTATCATCACCCCTGAATTGTAATTTTATTTTATAAGTGGAAACTCCGTCGCGAATCGTTTCTGCAGGATCTATTGAAATAACTATCGCCCCGAAAGTCACCGTCTCTCCATATGCATCCAGAGTGACCTGCGCTTCGTCTCCCATTTTAATTTGAGCAATATTTACCTCCGGTACAAAACTCTCTATCTGGAAAGTCCCAGCGCTCATCATTGTAATCAAGGGAACATTTGGAGCTGCCATCTCGCCAACCTTTGCATCTATTTTTGTTATTATTCCTTCGAAGGGTGCTCGAATATAATAATCTGACAATCTATTTTTTGCATCCTGTAGAGTATTTTCTTTTTGTTTGATTGAAAGCAAAGAATCTTCTATGTTTAAATCAGTATTTGAAAAAGCATCTTTATAATCTTTTATATCTGTTTTGATAGAAAGAAGACTGGAGAGATGTTCACCGACTGCATCGGCAAAAAGAGAAAGAGAAGTTTGATAAGCGACGTATTCAGAAGCTCTGTTTGTGTCATCCGCCAAATAATCCACCAAATTCTTCACGCTCTTTATAGCATTAGAAAAAATTTTAGCTGTCTCATAAGTTTCATCAATAATAACCTCTATTTCTTGTTTAGTTGAACTGCGGTCTAATAATCTAAAACTTTTTCTATTTTTTTCAAAAATATTTTCCGCTTTATAATATAATTTTTCCGCTTCATCTCTATAGTCTAAGGCGGTCTCCCCGCTAAACCGCGCAGTATTGTCAGAAACGTTGTTTTCCGCCAAAATATCCTCAAGACCATTTATGGTTGTTAAAAAATCCAAGAAAGCATCTGACACGGCCGTAAACCCATCATCATAGGCTTTCTGTAAATCAGAATTTAAATTTATATTAGAATTTTGTAATTTAATTTTTTCTAAATCTAACTTGGCACTTGCCAGGCTAGTCTCTGCATCGTGAACAGCTTTCTCGGCATCTTTTGCATCAATCTTCGCTATCAAAGCTCCTTCTTTTACTGTTCCGCCAACCGAAAAATAAATACGTTCTATGCGCCCTTCGTTTTTAAAGCTCAAATCTACATCTTCAGCTGCAACGACTTTACCAGAAACAGAAACTTTGTTAATAAAATCAGAATGATTAATTGAAATAGTCTGGTTTGTTGTTTTACCGTTTTTAAAAATAAATAAACCAGCAATAATCAAAATTACGGCAACAACACCATAGAGATATTTCCTCCCTTTTAGAAAACTTAAAATTTTAGCCATATATTCTACTATATCAAATTTGGAAATCAATTTCAAACGGATACATACCCATACCACAACTACCGTGTAAAATACCCTCTTTGGGGCTTCCTAGATCAATGTCTGTCGTTCCTGATAATGCTAAATTTTTACTTAAATTCATGCTTGGAATTCGAACAGATGATGAGCAGTCAAAATTTCCATTTGTTGTAAAACGTACAATTGTCGGCATCCCGGCCTTGGCGACACTTTTTTGTGGAGAATAGCCCCCCTTAGCTCTCAAATCTATAATTTGTTTTCCATTAACAATACTGACGTTATTTCCATTAGCTATTTGCGTAGTATCATTTCCATTTTTTGTAATCATAAAAACTACTGCTATTAATGCTACCACTAGCCCTGCTGAAACTAATATTTTCATAATTTTATTATACCTGTAAGATTAAAAATTAAAAATAGGCGGAATGAGACCCATGACCACCAAGCTGTTGATGAGATTAAATAAAGCAAGGAAAACTACTACAAATCCAGCTGATTTAAAGAAAAGTGGAGCATACTTTGATTGTGCAAAAGATACCGAACTAAATGACAATAGACCAAGAACTGGCAGTGTGCCCAATGCAAATGAAAACATCATGAGGAGACCAGTGGTGAATGACCCGCTAGAAAGTGCGGCTACCTGCATTGATTGCGTAAATCCACAGGGCAGAAAAAATGTCCCAATTCCAACAACAATAGGAGCAAAAGTCGCATGTTCTACTTTTCTAAAAAAAGAAAATATATTAGAAGGTAAAGTAAACGTGCTTTTCTTTAAAAAACCAAGTAAGTTGACACCAAGTAAAATCATCACAAGAGAAGCCACTATCCCAAGTATTGTAGAAAACATAAAACTTATTCCAATAGTTTTCCCGATAAATCCAAGCACTCCGCCAAGTAAAGCAAAACCAAGCAATCTTCCTAAGTGAAACAAAATGAAAGGTTTTCTAGTTTTTCCCTTATCTTCTTCCGCAACAGTAGCTGAAAGTGACAACACTAATCCACCAACAATAGCCAGACAGCTAGATACTGAAGCTATAAGCCCGACGATAAAACTAGTAATTGGTGTAATCTTGCCCCCTATATCAAAATTCAAAATCCCTGATTTTTGTAATAGAAAAAAAAGAACCAAAAAGACAAGCCCAATAGGTAACGCCTGCCAGATAGTATTGTCTTCTTTTTTATCTTCAATTATTTTTTCTGTAGAAAGAATATATCCGTTTTGTTTTATTTTATCTGTCAAAACACTAGCTATCTCTTCTGCACTTTTATCACTTTCAGTTTCTATTTCCACAATTTCTTTCTTTAGATCAACTTTTATATTTTTTACAAAAGCTTGCTCACCCAAAACATCCTCAATTAAAATTTTACATGAAGCACAATGAGTACCAGAAACATGAAATTTATATGTTTTTAACATCAGACATATAATTTATCACAAAAAAATGTAAATTACAACAGTTTTGTAAATTATTTTTAAAAGATACTGTATTTTCTATCGACCATAAATACGGCAATTATTGTTGTCAAAGGAACAGCCAACAAAAGACCCGAAGAAGATATGAGGGTTCTGGCAATTTCTTCAGCCACCGCTTCAAGACTGACAAAATATTCAAGTGGCGCCCTTTGAATATAAAGAAGTAAAATCAACGGCAAAGATGCGCCAGTATAAGCGAGAACCAAAGTATTTACCACTGCCGAAATATGATCTTTCCCGACATGCATTGCTTCTCTAAAAAGTTTAAATCCTCGCAAGTTTGGATTTGCAGAAGAAAGACTAAACACAACAGAAGATTGAATAGCTGCCACATCGTCCAATACTCCAACAGCGGCAATTATTATTCCCGCAATCATAAGGCCCATAAGGTTGATAGAACTATTAGTAGCCATATCTAAATACAAAGAAGCCTCCCCCGCTCCAGTAAAATCTAAAGATTTTATAAAATAATTAGAGGCAAGTCCAACAAAAACCAAAGAAATAATTATACCCAAAAAAGCAGCTATAGATTTTTTATTAAATCCATAAGACAGATAAAGTGCTGGAATTAACACAAAGGCCGCGCTACTAATACCAATAGTCACAGGTGGTGCGCCTTTTAGTATCTGAGGCACCATAAATACAAAAATTATCGCAAAAGTAAACAAAAGCCCGATTAAAGAATAAAACCCTTTCCAACCACTGGTTAAAATAACCAGAACTATAAAGAAAATAAGCAATAAAGACAATTCTTTAATTCTAGATACATTATCTATGCTCCATTCACTCTCTCCAAAAGAAGAACTCCGAAGAAATATTTTTTCTCCTTTTGACACTGGTTTATAATCATTTAAAATATTTATTTCTTTTTTTTCTTTTCCTTCAGTAATTTCGACTAAGAGGTCCTGCTCTTTGACAATTTTGTCCATATTTCCAATATTCAGCGTTGTTTCCCTTTCTGTCAGTACTTGAGTCACCCTACCTACAATTATATCTTCTCCTAAGGGTTTTGAAAAAGCAAAAATTATTCCCGCCAAAGAAAGTATTGCAATAACTATTACCACATATATGTTTGGCTTTTCTTCTCTGTGTTCGTGGTAATCTTTAGGTATTTCATTATTCATATATTTTTTATTCAAGCTACCAATTAAAACTTCTCGAAACACCACCTATTTCAGAAATTTTTAATTCAACAGATTTTGGAATAGGATTTATTTGATTAAATTTTAACACACCTTCTCTGTGATGTCCTCCGACTGGTCCCTCCCAGCTAATCGGTTTGTATTCTTTTCCTTGACCATCGACAAGAACAGCAATTTTAGCCATGTCTTGATCTAATTCAACTGAATGAGTATCCATAACAATATCAAATTTCCATTCTTTTGATTCTGATAAAATGTCTATTGGTGCTACCGTTACTGTAACGTTGGCTTGCTCCTCAGTTTTCGTTTCCCAAGTTTGTTTAGTGGTTGCCTGTTGGTTTGCTTGATTAACAATAGGGATTAATTCTTTTGTGGGACCACCACGATAAAAAAATAGAAAACCTCCCAAAAAAGCCAATGCTAATGTGAGTATTGTTAGAGTTTTATTATTCATGATCTTTTTTAAATTTAATAATTCTACCTATCATGTATGCAACCCCGGCAATATTAAAGAAAATTCCGACCCAAAATAATTTTACTTGATACTGTGCTGCAAATGTTGCAAGTCCCGTCACTCCAAGAATAGGTACTAAATTCACCAAATAATGCGCGCAACAAGAGATCATGGCTGCGGTAGAAGTAGTTCCAGACACACCCACTACCTTACCCATACCTTGTCCATTATGCACTAAGTTTTTAATGTATTGATATAGTGTAATCTGAATCCCAAAACCTACCGTCAAGCTGACAATAAAATACCAATAACTCTTAAATTGGTCTTGAGCAAAAACCCAACCCGACACAAACGTGAGTATGGCAAAATAAACTCCAAGTAAAATTATACTTGCAAAAGTTCCATATAGAATTGATCTTGTAATTATCTTTTGTATGTTATTTAAGTATTAGTTATTAATTTTTTTCTTCCAGGAATAAAAGCAGGGGTTTTTTTCGCATATTCATCCCATTGATCTCCAAATTCTTTTTGAGAATCTTTCTCTTCACTTTTAGCAAGTCGGGTGTACATCCACACAA
>Ga0172379_10006782_pt1 | contig 15154 bp, 14 predicted proteins | sample GrowelOW334metaG_FD_119756 | JGI IMG/M metagenome (GOLD analysis project Ga0172379, IMG submission 119756) | Groundwater microbial communities from an aquifer near a municipal landfill in Southern Ontario, Canada - Groundwater well OW334 metaG | ecosystem: Environmental > Aquatic > Deep...
AATCGCTATGAAAGGAGAGCAAGGTGTTACCAATATTGCAATATCACAACGGCTCATCATATCCTTGCCCTCTATTAGTGGAGTGCAATGATGAATCAATCAGGCGCGGAGGCGTTGATTATGAATTAGTGAATTCACTGATTCATGAAGCGTTAAATTATGTAAGCGGAGAAAAGCAAATTTTTTCCATTGAAACGCCTTCCGGACCGCAGATTACTAAAGCGGGCTGTCGGGCGCTTTGCCAACAGGAATGGAGAGATGGCATCAGATATAGAATAAAATGGAAAAGCGGCTTGTCCGCTCTCGCTTACGAAGCTTGCCAAAATTGCCGATGTCCTTTTCGCGTCTGTCCGATTTGTTGGTACGTAAACAGGGAAACGGTACCCTCTTATTTTGGAAAAAATGATTTGGGTGTCGGCTTTTGCGCCGCTTGCACGCAACGAATAGCGCCAAAATACGGAGGCAAACCAATGTCGCCGATAATCACGGAGCAGAAAGTTTATTTGGAAAATTTAGGAGAAAATATTGTAGAAAGGAGTACGATCGTGAAAACAGATAGAACAATGGTATACGTGTTATGTATTGACACGTCTCGTATTGATATGATGATTACCGACATATTAGGTAATGTAGCAGCGTGGCAATTGCAGATATCAAAGGGCTTTAACAAAATAAGCGAATTTATGTCTATGGCTAATAACGATCCAAACGGGGTTGTTTTAGCAGAGGCGGCGATAATTAAAAAAAGTACGCTTTTACAGAGTTGGATTAAGAGCCGTAAGGGCATTACTTTCATTGTGGGTAATAAAAGTGATAATGGGCTTAATAGCCTAAAAGTTGTACAGCCTTTAGCCGAAAAAGATTGTCATTTGCCATATATTATGGCCCCTTTTAAATATTCTGAATTTGCAAAAGCGATAGAGGAGGCAAAAATGATGACGGCAAAAACCAGCGCTTGTGATTGTGGCGATAACATTTCATTATCAGAAAGTCTGCCGGAAAATAAAAGCGAAGATGTAGAAGAAAATAAACCTTCACCATCTCCGGTTCAGGATAAATTTATTCTTGTAAAAAAAGCCTGCATTCTATGTTCTAATACGGAAATTTGGCCCGCCTTGCAAAGTATTTTGGAAGAGCTTGGTTTTACTTGTGAAATAGTTAAAAATTTAGGCGAACTGAAAGAACAGGTAAGACAAGTTCATTCTTTTGTTTTTGTTTTTGCCTCTGATGCAAGCGACCAGGTAAAGGATTTTGTGATTACGCAAAATCCGGAACGCCGATGTTTTATCATAGGAAATAAAAATGGTAATTTCAGTAACAATATAGATGCGACTAGAAGTTTAAGACAAAAATTGGGATGCCGCCGAATTATTGTTTTTCCGTTTGAGCAAGATGTGGTGAAAAAAGCTTTAGATTTAAGACACGGGGAAACTTGGTCAGAACCAGTTGAACCCGTTATTATTTTACCAGTACCAGAACCGGCTTTGCAGTTATCTAAAAATGAAGAAGCTGATTTTGTTCCGGAAAATTTACCCGAACCTATCGCGGAAGAAAAAACGACGGAAGGTAATTTCAATCAATCAACGAATGTTGATGCCGACCCGATACCGCTCATCGTTGATAATATCAGCAAAGAACAACCGGACGAAAGACCGACAAAGAATAATCATCAACCGATTGCTGAAGTTTCAAACCAAAAAGGAGGAAAGGTGCTAGCTCAACTCACGTTGGAAACAAATGGCGATCTCAACTTATGCTTTAAAGCAGGATTTTTGTCATTATTTTTGCCACAAATTTCTGCTGCGCTTAATTCTTTAACACCAACGCCGATTAACGATAAGCCGAGTGGCAATGGTAAAGTAAAATCGGAGCGAAATGTTACGGAAACCGAAAAGCCGAAAAGCAAGGGTCGTTTTAGCGATACGCCGCGCTCTCGTTTGCCAGAAAAATTGATTGCAAAAAAACACGGTGGAAGACACCATTGCAATACGGAGACAGTGGACGACTCGAAAGCGGTGTCTGATTTCCTTAAACCTTTTTCAATAGGCAACAGCGATCTTGAAAGTTTTTTAAGGTTTGTAAAGATTGTTTATTTGTCCGCCGCTTTTAAAGAGAATGGCAATTCTGCTGGAACTAATACTCGCCGATGTCTCGGTATGAACCGCAATAGCTCAGATGAGAAATGGGTTAGCAATAATGTTAACCTGTTAGATATTAGATTGCATGACAGCAGCGCCGATCCGCAGATAGTCTTGCCGCTTCAGTACCCATTAGTCGCTTTATTAAACAGCGCAGAAGTGATATTGATAAAAGAAAAGCTGGAAGAAAAAAATGGCAATATCGCATCCGCGGCTCGCGCGCTTCAAATTAGCGAGCGCAAGCTTTTAAAACTAATGGAAGGTTACGGGATAGAGATGTCGTTTAGCAAAGCAATTTAAAGAAGGGCTAGTTCATTATGACAGAATTTATTTTAGGAATTTGTTTTTGATATTTTCGCGCCACGCGGAGTATTGAGAGCAAATTCCTTTTTATTTTCGGTAAAAAATAAGGGGATAACTTTTGGTTTCTCGGCATACCAAACATTGTCTTTTTTTGATACAATAGGTAAATAAATAAACCCCGCGAAATTATATTTTTCAGCGGGGTGAAAATTATTTTAAACCGATGTTAGAAATATTAATCAGCTACAAATATTTAATTTTATTTCCTTTGGCGACAATAGAGGGGCCGATCGTGACGGTTATTGCCGGTTTTTTGGCGGCGCAGGGGATGATGAATGTTTATTTGGTTTGCTTGATAGTAATGGCTGGAGATTTAGTCGGGGATGTTTTATATTATGCTTTGGGCCGGTGGGGCAGGATGGGCATTTTAGACAAATGGGGCAAATACATCGGTTTTTCATCAGCCAAGATTAAAGAATTGGAAGATCATTTTGTAAACCATAGCGGCAAGACTTTGTTAATAGGCAAACTGGCGCACGGCATCGGCGCGGTTTTTTTAACGGCGGCGGGATTAAGTAAAATGCCTTTCGGAAAATTTATATTCTATAATGTTATCGGCACTATTCCCAAGTCGCTAGTTTTGTTGTTAGTCGGTTTTTATTTTGGATCCGCTTATGCCCGAATTAATAAATATTTTGATTGGCTGGCTCTTAGCATGTTTATTCTAGCGGTTGCTTTTTTAGTTATATATTTACTGATATTAAAATTTAGTAAAAAAATAGAACGCGATTTATAACTTATAAAGCTATTTTTTGCAAGAAATTTTCAATCGCCCCCGCCACTTCCGAAAAATAATTCAAAACGATTATGTGGTCGGCCCGGTCCAACAAAATCAAGTTGGACTTTTTTATTTTTTCAGATATCGCTATCGCCGATTTAACCGGAAAAATCGTATCTTTTTTGCCATGAATGATTAAAACCGGAATAGTAATTTCGTTTAAAAAATTTTTTCGGTCAAATTGATATGATTGCCGGCTGCAATACAAATAAACGCGCAGTCCGGTATTGCGAATGTCAGCCGCCATTCGGCGGATATTCCAATCACCGGTGTTCAGATAGTTTTGATAATCAATATGGCCGCGCGGTCGGGAGGAGAATGGTAAAAATTTAAGAATTTTCGCGGCAGATAATAACGGTTTGACAGCGCGCGCGATCAGCCGTTCGTCCGGCGCGAAATTCGGGCTGAGAAAAACTGTCGCTTTCACGATAGTTTGATGGCTTGCTAAAAATTCAAGCGCGATTAGCGTGCCAAACGAATGGCTGACCAAAATAAAGTCGGTAATTTTAAGATGTTCAAGCAAAGAGAACAGATCGTCGGCAAAATTTTTAAAGGCATAATCGGTATAATTTTTCGGCTTGACGGATTTGCCATGGCCACGCAGGTCAAAAGTTAAAATATTATATTGTTCGGCAAACTCTTGTTCGTAAGGCGCCCAGGCCGATGAACTGCCCGAAAGCCCGTGAATAAAAACAAGCGTCGGACGATTCGGCCGAAACTCGTTTAGACGATAGTAAATTTTATTTACGGAAAAAATATATTCCTTCATAACTGTAATATTTCGTAATATAATTTTTCCAAAGTTTGCACACTTTGATTAATGTCATAGCGTTGGCTGTCGCGAAGACTCGCTTCTCCCATGGCGCGGCGCAACTGGTCGTCAGTCAAAATTTTTAACGCTTGCTCGGCCAAATCTCGCGGGTCTTCAGGTTTAAACAATAAGCCGTTTTGGTTAACAAAGTAAGAGGATGCGCTGTCAGGCGCGTCGGCGATCAAAATCGGCTTGCCGCAGGCCATCGCTTCCAGCACTACCATGCCTTCCAGTTCCGCGAGCGACGGCAAAACAAACAAATCGCAAGCATTATAGATGGAAACCAAATCTTCGTCGTTCATTCTGCCGAAAAAAACTATTTTTTCCGTCAGATTTAATTCTTGCGTCAGCTGTTCCAATTCGGTTTGCAGATGGCCCGAGCCGGCTATCCAGAGGCGAGCGTTGGGTTGTTTCATTAAAATCAGAGGCAGGGCTTTGATTAAAGTATCAATTGATTTTTCCGGATGAAGCCGGCCGACGAATAAGATATTTTTTGTTCGTCGCGGCAAATTGAATTTGATAAAAAATTTATCCGCGTCTATTTTTTTAAATTTGTTAATATCCACGCCGTTGCTGATTACTTTTGTTTTAACGGAATTTTTTAGGTTAGCTAATAATTTTTTAGAAAATTCGCTCGGAAAGACAATGGCGTCCGCTTGGTTGCAAATCCAAGTCAAATATTTGTAAAACAAGTTATTGATTTGTTTGCCGCCGATAGCTTTCGGCAAATGGAGAAAAAGATTTTCCGGTTGAGTGTGAGAATGATAAACAATTTTTATGCCCAGCGCTTTGGCCGCCTTAGCGGCGACGATAGCGGCCGGCGTGGGAATAATAATGCTCAAGACGTCAATTTTTTCAGTCACGAATATTTTTTTTATTTTATTTATCGCCGGCAAAGAAATATAAAATTTTTTTTCCGTTTTGGGCAAAAGCAAAGAGGGAAAGCGGTATATTTTTATATTTTTATAATAATTATCTGCGTGATGGAGGGGAGAGCGCGCGGCGATAAAAATTATTTTGTGTCCCAGTTTATTTAAAATTTCGGCAAAGCGCAGAGTAGAAACAAAAGAGCCGGCGGTGTAGTCGGCAATCGGGTCGCAAACCATGGCGATATTAAGTTTTTTTGATTTTTGAGGAATATCCATTGCCTTAAATTTATCATTTTTTACCGTAAAAATCAAGTAGTTGTTTTTTTATTTTCAAACAAAAAATCGCCCGGCAGGCGATTTTTTGGCTAAGGCGCTTAACGTTAGTTTGCCTTTTGCTTGCAGCCGCAGGAACAATCCGGCGGACAGGAACAGCAATGGACGCAAACTTCCGGCTCGCAGGAGCACTCGGTTTCGCTAGTCAGCGGCGCGCCGCAAGCGCAAGTTTTCTCCGTATTTTCCATATAATTAAGGTTAGTAATTAAAAACCCCGCGTTTATATAATGAAATTATTTTACTTATTTATATTCGCCGCCCAGTTAAAAGCTAAAAAATATTTTTCCCACTGCTTTTCAGTTGAATGATAAATATTGTCGTAGGCAAAAAAATCAACCCAGGTTTCGCGGGCGCGCAGGACTTCTTTTAAACGATTGATGTTTTTTTGGTCAGCCGCGGTTAAATCAAACAACTCAAGCGAGCGCTCAAAAGCGGCGCGTGCGTATGCGGCATTACCTTTAGCGCGCCAGCGCAAAGCGCGCAGGACTTCACTGCCTAAATTAGCCATTTGCGCGATAATCGGCAGCTTATTCCAATCTCCCAAAGCTAAATTTTTATGTTGGTAAGTCATCAATTATTAGTTTAGCGATTATTTTTTTTATTTTCGCTTGCGTTTCTATGTTGTCAACGCCGCGGCTGCGATTACCCTGCGCCGGCCGCAAATTTATCATTGAGTCAAACTCAATAAAATCCTCGCCCGCCATTTCTGGATAAAAATTAATACCCCAAAGATCCTCTTGCTTGGAACCTTGCTCTAATAATAATCTTTCTTCATCCGCGTGCAATTCCGCGTCAACCGCCATAATTTCTTTGGCAACATCAACGACGGCTTTAACTAAATTGCCGTACATGTTTTTTGCCATACTCTCAAGCTCGGCTATGGTAATTTTATCAGTCACGATTTTCATGGCTCCCGGGGCCGGATTCGAACCGGCGACCAATTGGTTAACAGCCAACTGCGCTACCGCTGCGCTACCCGGGAATATATTCAATTAAAAATTAACAATTATCAATTACGAATTAAAACATCACCCAAATAGCTACCACTGTTTACCTCGCCGAAGTCCCGAGGACTTGGGACGAAGGCGGGTGCTACCCGGGAAATATTCAATTGTTAATGACACTGCAACTATAATAACCAAAGTTTGAAAGATAGTCAATATTGAGCCGTCATTGCCCTTAAAATGCGATTATGGTAAAATTGTAATATAAATAATTTTAATATTTAATTAAATCTATGAAAGATTTTTTTCGGTCAATTGACCGCCAATTCAACGGTTTTATCATTAATTTGGCCGGCGGCGCCATCCTGCTGTTATTTTTTGCCGTGCTGGTCGTTTGGAGCGACTTTTTTCTGCGCTTGGTTTTTGGCTGTTCGCTTCTAGTCGCCGCGTGGATTTCTTTTTACGCCGCTTTGAAATTATACCAATTAAAAAGAAAGATTAAAGATTTCATTCCTCGGATAAAATAAAAATAGAAATTGTTTATACGGATTTTAATGTTTAAATAATCTTTTGACACGAACACTTTGAACGGATTTAACTGCACTAGCCTTTATGCGAATGCCACAAAAATAGAGAAAAAGCTTGATGAAAAATTCGCGGCATTCGTATTAATCGTATTCGTATTAATCGTAGTAGATATAGATACATATAACGTTTTTGTGTTAACGGTTCGTTAAACTTATAAAGTCCGTACTAACTCGTTGAACTATGCCCAACCCCAACTTAATCACCAAACAAGCGGCCGCTTTAACTTTATCCGACGCGGCGAAAGATTTGTTCCGCGCCGTTTATCAAGAACAAGAAACGAATAAAGGCGACACGGAAGACGATACGGTGGCGAAAATAAAAGTTGATGAAATTATCAGCAAGATGTCTTTTTTTTATGAAAAAATCCGCAACGCCGTAGATTATAAAGACGACCACTTATTGCGCAAGAACGCGATTGAACGGATTTTAAAGCGGTTGAATATGATGGGGCATACGGAAGCCGAAGAAATCGCCAAGACTTTGCTCGTAGAATTAATTCGCGCCGGCTATTTAAAAAATAACACTATTCCGGAGACAAAAATCAATGAAGTCGCGGCGGTAATTGAAAACTTCGCCAAATTACGCCAGCTGGCGCTCGCGACCGGGAAAAAAGAAAATCAAGAAATTGACGAGGTTAGAAAATGGATTAACAATTTAACCGCCACCAATCTGGAAGAATTATTGGGCGATCATAGCGTGGATCAGGTTATCGGCCGGCAGATGTTTGATATTATTAACGTCAATATTGTTGATGGCGGCGAAAACAAAGAATTCACTCGCGACAAGAAAGTCCAAATTTATATCGGCATTTACACCAAATTGTTTAAATACGACGACGCGATGCTGGAATACATGCTGTTCCGTTATTTTAATCCGAATTGGGGAGAAGCAAACGATGAAGCCGTCGCTTTGATCGCTCAGCATTATTTTGAATTGCGAGAGGCGGTCGCTCAAAACTTGCGCCACCCGTTCCGCAAACAAGTGGGCAAAATAGTCAATCGTTATAATATTTATTTTTCCATTTTAAAAGACGCAATCGCGGAATATCCGTCCGCTACTTATGATAAGTTAAAAGAGCATCCGGACCAGTTTAAAAAAGTAGTCGCCAAAATCTGCGAGCGGCGCTATCATGAATCGCGCGGCCGTTTAACCCGCGGCGCCATCCGCAGTATTGTTTATATTTTTTTAACCAAATCCATTTTGGTTTTTATTTTGGAAATTCCGGCGACGATATTTTTGGGCGAAGAAATAAGAAATTATTCGTTGATCATTAACGTTTTATTCCCGCCCGCGCTGTTATTTTTGATCGCCTTGATGACCGCGGTGCCGGGAGACGTTAACACGGCGCAAATTCAGGCGGGGATTGAAGAGATAGTTTTTGATGAAAAAAAAGCCAAACATCCGGTAAAAATCGGCTATCCCAAAAAGCGCAAAGCGGCCACCAATCTGATATTCGGATTTTTTTATACGGTTACCTTTTTACTGTCTTTCAGCTTAGTGGTTTGGGCGTTAACGGAAATAGAATTTTCTTTCGTCAGCATCATTATCTTTTTATTCTTCTTGTGCATGATCAGTTTTTTCGGCATCCGTTTGGGGCGTTTCGCCAAAGCTTATTCGGTGACGGAGAAGCGCGAAAATATTTTTTCGTTCGCCGCCAACTTTTTTTACGTGCCGATAGTCGCCATGGGAAAATGGCTGTCCGAATCTTTTTCGCAAATCAATGTTTTTGTTTTTTTCTTGGATTTCATTATTGAAGCGCCGTTCAAAATATTGGTGGAAATGTTTGAACAGTGGACGGCTTATGTAAAGGAGCGGAAAGAAGGAATCGTGGAATGAAATTAAGAATGACGAACCTTGCCTACCGGCAGGCAGGTTAAGAATTAAGAATGACTAATTTTTAATTTCTAAACGGTTTTTAATTTTTGAAAATTAGAAATTGAAAATTGAAAATTTTTGCATGTTATATATAGTAGCCACACCCATCGGCAATTTGGAAGACATAACTTTGCGAGCCTTGCGGATATTGCGCGAGGTTGATTTTATTTTGTGCGAAGATACGCGCGTAACCAAAAGATTATTGGACAAATATGAAATCAAGACACCGACCATTTCTTATCATCAGCATTCGCAGGCGCCGAAGGTGGAAAAAATAATCACCTTGTTAAAACAAAATAAAAATTTGGCGCTGGTGACGGATGCGGGCACGCCGGGTATTTCCGATCCGGGAAATCTGCTGATCGCCGCTATTTTGGCGCTGCCGGAAAATCTGCCGGTGAAAATAATTCCCATTCCCGGACCGTCCGCAATAATTGCCGCGCTTTCCATTGCCGGCTTGCCGACGGACGAATTTTTATTTTTGGGATTTTTGCCGCACAAGAAAGGCCGGCAGACGCTGGTTAAAAAAATCATTGCCAGCGAGCGGACGATTGTGGTTTACGAATCTTGCCACCGCATTGTTAAATTTTTGCAGGAACTGATTGATAACGACGGCGCGGATTTGAAAATTGTCGTCGGCCGCGAACTGACCAAAATGTTTGAAACGATTTATCGCGGTAAACCGGCGGAAATTTTGGCAACCTTGCAAAGCGACCCGAATAATTTAAAAGGGGAGTTCGCGGTGGTGATTGGCAGATAATTTTGATTATGATATAATTTTAATATATGGAAATCACACCAGAACAATTTAATAGTTTAGCTACCAAAGATGATTTAAAGAACTTTGCCACCAAAGATGATATTAAGGCTATTCGTGAGGAAATGGCAACCAAAGATGATTTAAAAAAAGTTGACGAAAAAGTTGACCGAGTTATAGTTAGCTTGTTAAAAACGCAAGAAGACGTAAAAGAAATGAAAGAAGTAATGTCAACTAAAGAAGACATTAATAAAATATTGAACGCGGTTGACATGGCCATTGGTCAGTACCAAGAGGTAAAAATAGAACAATTATCAAATGTATCCGCGCATGATCGTTTTGAAACGCGCATTACTAATATTGAAGGGCATCTAAACTTAAAGCCGGCGGTTTAATTTTAAATTGACAATTATAGATGAAAAGAGGTAAAGTTAAAGTATAAAAAGCTTTAACTTTTTTGCTTTATGAAGAAAGAATTTGAATATTTTCAGATAGGTCAAAAAGGGATTTTAATCAGAGATGACAAAGTTTTAATTGTTAAATTGGCCGATCAAATAAATACTTGGGATTTACCCGGCGGCAGGTTGGATAAAGGTGAAGCGGCGGAAGAAGCTTTCCGGCGAGAAATCAGAGAAGAAATTGATTTTGATAATTTTGAGATTTTAGGTATTGTAGACCGCGAGATTTGGTATACTCAAAACGGCACGCCATTTTGCGGCATTGTCAATTTAATAAAAAACGAAAAAGATGAAATAAAATTAAGTTTTGAACATACGGAATATAAATGGATCGCCGAAACTGAAATTGACGATTACAAATATATTTGGCAGAATATGAACCGAATGTTAAAAAACGGTTTTAAATATTATAAATTATTGCAAAAATGTGAAAAATAAATTCTATATTACCACCCCGATTTATTATGTAAACGCGTCGCCGCATATCGGGCATACTTATACAACCATTGCCGCGGACGTACTCGCGCGCTATCATCGCTATTTGGGCGATGAGGTTTTCTTTTTAACCGGTACTGACGAACATGGCGCTAAAATCGCGGAGAAAGCGGCTGAGGCCGGAAAAACGGAAGAGCAGTTTGTGAATGAAGTAGCTCAGGAATTTAAGCTTGCCTGGCAAACACTTAATATTTCCAATAATAATTTTATCCGCACCACCGACCCGAAACACATGTCAGCAGTGCAGGCCGCTTTGCAATTTATGTATGACCGGGGTGATATTTATTTAGGCAAATACGAGGGGCTGTATTGCCGCGGCTGTGAACAATTTAAAAATGAAAAAGATTTAGTAAACGGTTTATGCCCCGACCATAAAACCAAACCGGAAATAATGAGCGAGGAAACCTATTTATTCAAGATGAGCAAATATGGACAGGAACTGCTTAAAAAAATTAAAACTGACGAAATAAAAGTTCGGCCGGAAGAAAAGAAAAATGAAATCGTCAGTTTCATGGAAAGAGAAGGATTGCAAGATGTTTCTTTTTCGCGCAAAAATGTGCGCTGGGGGATACCGCTTCCCTGGGATAAAAATCATACTTCTTATGTTTGGGCGGACGCATTTTTAAATTATTTAACCGGCTTAGGCTGGACAGGCCCGCAAGATACGCAACCGGCGATGTGGCCCGCGGACGCGCAACTGATGAGTAAAGATATTTTACGCGTGCACGCGACTATCTGGCAGGCAATGCTTTTATCGTTAAATTTGCCAACCGCCAAAGAGTTATTCATTCACGGATTTTTTTTGGTTGACGGGCAAAAAATGTCAAAATCTTTAGGCAATGTGATCGCGCCGCAGGATTTAATTGATAAATATGGCGTTGACGCCACGCGGTATTTATTAATGAGCGCGACGGCGTTTGGCAGCGATGGCGATATCAGCTGGAAAAAATTTGATGAAAAATTCAACGCCGATTTGGCAAACGGTTTGGGAAATTTGGTGGCGCGCGTTTCCAATTTGTTGGAAAAAAATAACATTACAATAGATATTAAAACCGGCGCCGGTGATTTTAAAACAGATTATGCAGCCGCCATGCAAGAGCTACAATTAGACGGGGCGTTAGAGATTATTTGGAAAATCCTGCGGCTTTGCGATGAAACTTTGAGCGCGCGCAAGCCGTGGGAGTTAAAAGACGAAACAGAAATAAAAAAAATATTGGAACCGGTGGCGCAGGATATTTTGAACGTGGCGGAATTATTAAGCCCGTTTATGCCGGAAACGGCCGAGAAAATAAGCAGGCAATTTTCCGAACCGCAAATAAAAAAAACCGAGCCGCTGTTTCCGCGGATTTAGTTTTGTATGATTAAAACGCTTTATAATAAAGATGCGCGAAAATCGGCGCAGGCGGCGGTAAAAAATTTTGCCGCGGCGGTTCGGCAAATTTTAGCGCAAAAAAAATACGCGATAGTCGCCATTCCCGGCGGACGCAGTATGGTGGAATTTTTTAACGTTTTAAAGCGGGAGAAAAATATTGATTGGAAGAAGCTGCATTTTTTTATGCTGGATGAACGGCTGGTTGATTTAAAAAACGAAGACAGTAATTTCCGTCAGGCTTATGAAAAATTATTCCAGCCATTGATTAAAGACGGCCGACTTTCACAAGGTAATTTGCATCCGTTTAATTATAATAGTAAGGCGGCCGATTGCGGAATTAATGCTTACAGAAAAGAATTAAAAAAGTTCGGTTTGAAATATGATATTGTGATAGCGGGCGTTGGCGAAGACGGGCATATCGGCGCGTTATTTCCCGATCATTCCGCTTTGGAAAATAAAGCTGATTTTGTTATTCTGCGCGATGCGCCGAAAAAACCGGCCGGTCGCATAACATCCTCGGTAAAATTGATCCAAACAGCGCCGGTAGCGTTCGTCTTTTTTATCGGCGAGAAAAAACGCGCGGCGTATAAAAAATTTTTTAATAATTCAACCGGCGATAAAAAATGTCCGGCAAAAATTTTAAAGAAAATAAAAAATTTATACATTATCACGGATTTGGTCTGATTTAACCAAGCGATAGTTTTAAAATTAAAATTAACTGCCAAAATTATGCTCGCAGACAACGGCTTAAAATTAAAAATAGATACGCCGACAACCATAATTATTTTCGGCGTCACCGGAGATTTAAGCCAACAAAAATTATTACCCGCTTTGTTTGATCTGCATCGACGCGGCGCTTTGCCGACCAAATTTTGCATTGTCGGTTTTTCTCGGCGAACATGGGGCGACGAGGAATTTAAACAATTCGTGGAACAGACATTATCTCGCGACAAGCATCGCCACACCAAAAAAGAGTTAAATGCCTTTAAGCGCCATCTTGTTTTTCAGGGCGGAGATTTTGGCGAACTTAATGATTTTCATGAATTGGGTGATAAACTATCGTTGATAGATAAAAAGTTAGGTGTGCGCTCAAACAAACTTTTTCACTTGGCGGTTTCACCCAGTCTTTACGGCATAATTTTTGCGGGTTTAGCTAAATCAAAATTAAATCTTTCCGGCGTGGAAAAAAATAAATACTGGGTGCGCTTGCTGGTAGAAAAGCCTTTTGGACAGGATATTAAAACCGCGCAGCGCTTGGATGAACGATTGGCAAAGTTTTTTAACGAAGAACAAATTTTTCGCATTGATCATTATCTAACCAAAGAAACGGTGCAAAATATTTTAGCTTTTCGTTTTTCCAACAGATTATTCGAGCCGATTTGGAACAGTGATTACATTGAACGCGTTGAGATTAATCTTTTGGAAACAAGAGACGTGGGGAATCGCGTTAACTTTTATGACGGTATCGGCGCGCTGCGCGATGTGGGGCAAAGCCACGCGCTGCAAATGCTCGCGCTTATCGCCATGGATGAACCGGAAAATATGGCGGCGGATATTATTCGCGACGCGCGCGCAAACGTAATGCGCGACTTGGTTTCAATCGGCAAGCGCGATATCCAAACGAACTTAGTTCGCGCTCAATACGATAAGTATCAAGAAGAAAAAAATATTTCTCCGAATTCGCCGACGGAAACATATTTTCAATTAAAAGCCAAGTTGAATAATAAGCGTTGGCGCAGCGTGCCGTTTTATATCACCGCCGGCAAAGCGCTCGACCGGGATGAAGTCAAAATCAAAATATATTTTAAAGCCGCAAAGCATTGTTTTGCTTGCGATATTGCCAAAGGTCAGGAGTGCCCGCAAAACAGCGTTATTTTTAATATTCAACCTCAGGAAGGAATCGCGGTTGATTTTTGGGTGAAAAAGCCGGGGCTGGAAATGGAATTGATCAAAAAAGAATTATCTTTTTACTATTCCGAATTTGAAAAAGCGCGGCATAATTTGCCCAACGCTTACGAAATATTATTATATAACGCCATGCGCGGCGATCAAACAAATTTTGCCAGTTCCAAAGAATTGAAATATTCGTGGAAATATATAACCAAAATTTTAAAAAATTGGCAAAACGCGCCGCTGCAAATTTATCCAAAGGGGAGCGGCGGTCCGAAAAATAAATTAATAGGTTGATAATTATAAATTTTTTACAAATATATTTGTTAAAAGAATAAAATTATGCAAAAAATAGCAATTGTCGGTTTGGGCCGAATGGGCTTTTCCATGGCCGAGCGTTTGCTCAAATTCAATCATCGCGTTATTGCTTATAATCGCAGTCCGGAAAAAACCCGCGCCATCACGCGTAAGGGCGCGGAGCCCGCATTTAGTTTGCAAGAACTGGTTGCTAAATTCGGCAAAGAAAAACGGCTTATTTGGTTAATGTTGCCGGCCGGTAAAGTAACGGATGAAATGATTGACGATTTGTTACCTTTGTTAAAATCAGGCGATATCATGGTCAACGGCGCCAACGCGTTTTATAAAAATGTTCAAACGCAAAGTAAACGTTGCCAAAAATACGGCGTGTATTTGTTTGATGCCGGCGTATCGGGAGGAATTTGGGGATTAACGCGCGGCTATGCCTTAATGCTCGGCGGTCCGCGCGCGCAGTTTAAATATATTGAACCATTCTGCAAAGATTTGGCGCCCCAAAACGGCTATGGCTATTTTGGCGAGAGCGGCGCCGGCCATTTTGTTAAGAGCGTGCATAATATTATTGAATATACTTACATGCAGGGCTTGGCGGAGGGCATGGAGTTATTAAACGGATTTAACCAAAAAATTAACTTATTAAAAGCGGCCGAAACTTGGCAGCCGGCGAGCATTGTATCGAGCGCGCTGCTTGATTGGATGGTCGCGGGCCTCAAACGCCAAGATTTTAAAAATATCGGCACTGAAATCGGCAGTGTTACGATTCAAGAATTGCAAGACACGGTAAAGGCGGTTAAAGGCTACGCGCCGGCGTTCGCGACCGCGGTTAAAATCAGAAAAGATAAATCAAACAAGTTTGCTTTGGGAAAGCGAGTGATTGCCGCGACCAGAAGGGAATTCGGCGGACATGCGGTGGTTAAAAGTCGTTAGCCGCGCGATTGATGTTGTTTAAGGAATAAAAAGATGTTAAAATTCAATCAGGAGGAATTATGAATTTCACGGATATACTTTCCACCCTTGCGCATATTAATTGGTTTGACGCGATTTTAATCGTTATTGTTTTAGGCGCGACAATCTATGGATTTTTGAAAGGCATTATCCGCATGGTCGGCGATTTTGTCGGCGTATTGGTCGGCATTTGGGTCGCGGGCAATTATTTTTTACCGTTTTA
>Ga0172379_10006783_pt1 | contig 15152 bp, 12 predicted proteins | sample GrowelOW334metaG_FD_119756 | JGI IMG/M metagenome (GOLD analysis project Ga0172379, IMG submission 119756) | Groundwater microbial communities from an aquifer near a municipal landfill in Southern Ontario, Canada - Groundwater well OW334 metaG | ecosystem: Environmental > Aquatic > Deep...
ACACAGAGAACACGCAGAAAACGTGTTTTGCTTTTATTTGTTGAATATTTGCTACTTACGCGGAGATACACCCGGATACAGTGATCGTAACCATGATATTCTCTGATGGCTGAAGGAAGGGAAGGGAATGACCGTAGGAAAGATAACCTGATATCGTGTTAATGTACCTTAACAACCTGTTAGCACCAGTTAACACTCTTCCTTTTGCAACAAACTCAATCTCCTCATCTGGTGATATAAGGCCACGCGGGATATGCCCAAAAGTTTTGCGGCCTCGGTCCGGTTGCCGCGGGTCCGTTCCAACACAGATTTAATAGCTTTGGTCTGAAAGGCATCCGTCATTTTCCTGAGATTAAAGTCACCTCCGGCGAGTTCCTGCACGATTTTCCCCGGCAAAAGTTGTTCTGAGATCTCGTTGCCCTTTAACATGGCCGCGGGAAGATGTTCTGGCAGGACAAATTCCACGTCTTCAAGGATCATGATCCTCTCCACGATGTTTGACAACTCGCGAACATTGCCCGGCCAGGCATATAGCTCCAGGGCATCTCGTGCGTCATCAGAAATCCGTTTCACTGGCTTGTTGAATTTACGGCTGTAGAGACCGATGAAGTGCTCCACAAGAGGGAGGATGTCTTCTGCTCTGTCCTTCAAGGGAGGAACGTCAATGTTGATCACATTAAGGCGGTAGTACAGGTCCTGGCGGAAGCTTTGATCGTCCATGGCTTTCTTCAAGTCCTTGTTGGTTGCGGCGATGATCCGGATGTCAGTGACGATCTTCTGCGTCCCCCCGATCCTCCGGAAACACTTCCCTTCGATCACCTGGAGCATCTTCGCTTGCAACGAAGGCTGCATCTCTCCGATCTCGTCTAGAAATAGCGTCCCTTTTTGGGCCACTTCGACAAGCCCTTTTTTCTGCTTTTTTGCATCGGTGAAAGCGCCGGCTTCATGGCCAAAGAGCTCGCTCTCCAGCAATGTTGCAGGTATCGAGGCACAGTTGATCTCGACGAAGGGCTGATAGGCCCTGAGACTATTGTAATGGAGGCACTTGGCAATCAGGCTTTTTCCTGTTCCGCTGGCCCCCTCGATGAGGATGGTGGCAGCGTCGTTGTTGGCGGCCCGGGTCGTCATTTCCAGAACTTTCTGTATGGCCACGCTACGGCCAATGATGTTGTGGTAGCCGTAGCGTTCCTTATTCCGATAGATGGTCTGCCGGATGTCCTGGCGCAGGGAGCGTATTTCCATGGCCATCTTGATGATGGACACCAGCGCCTTAGGTGTCACCGGCTTCCTGATGAAATCGAACGCTCCGAGATCGAGGGCCTTCTTCGTGGACTCTACATCGCCATAGGCGGTCATCATGAGCACAATGCTGTCGGTCTGGTCCTGGCGCAGGCTCTGCAGCACTTCAATGCCGTTGATGTCGGGTAGCCTCATGTCCAACAGGATAAGATCGATATCTCCAAGCCGCGCGGCCTCCAGGCACTCCCGGCCATCCTTCGCCAGTAGGACGCGATATCCATCGCTAACCAGGGCCTTCTGTAGAGTTTCCCGGATCAACTCGTTGTCATCTGTAATTAGGACGGTATGCATCATTATCTTTCCTTTTCCGAGGCGGTAGGCAGCATAACATGAAACCTTGTGCCCCCTGTGGGAATGTCCTCAATGAAGATAGATCCCGCATGCGCCACGACGATCCGGTGGCAATTTGAAAGACCCAGACCTGTCCCGCCGGGTCTGGTCGTGAAAAAGGGGTCGAAGATCTTGTCGCGGATTTCCTGCGGGATCCCATCGCCGGTATCCTCGATCGTTATCTGCACGCTCCCGCTTTCCCCGTTGACCAGTCCCTCTCCAGAAGACGCCGTTTGGATCGTCAGGCAGCCCGCTTCCCTCATCGACTGAATGGCATTCAAGGCAACATTGATTATGACCTCGCGCATTGCCTTTCTATCCATCGACACGAGGGGCATCTGCGGACTACAGTGAAGAAGAAGTTCTATCTGCTTTTTCCGGCACAGGCCGGAGAGAAAATCGGCCACGTCGCCGATCAAATCATTGATATCCGCCAGCTCCAGATGCATCTCCCGGGGTTGGGCCAAATTCAGCAATTCACCGATGACATTGTCGATCCGCCCTATCTCATCCATGGATTTCGCAAGCAGCCGTCGCTGCGGGTGATCAGGATCCATCCCGTCGCTGATCAGCTCCATCGTCGCCGCGATTCCCATCATGGGATTGCGGATTTCATGTGAAATTCCAGCTGCCAGTTGTCCTACCGCCGCCAGTTTGCTCATTCTCTGGATCTGCTCACCGATCCGTTTCTTTTCCGTGTGGTCATTGAATACAAACAGGATTCCTGCCTCTTCCCCACTTTCGCCCTTCAGTGTCGTCACGGTGACCTCCACCGCGTGCTGCAGGCCATCGTTGCCAATATATTCGTATTCCTTTGTCCCGCTCACGGGATTGCAAAACAAGTCTTCAAAGAACCGGAAGCAAGAATATTCAAGGGCCGCCTCATCCACCCTTTGAGAGAGAATCATGTTCGGATCCACCCCAAAAATGCGGGCAGCCTCACCGTTCGTGGAAGTGATTATCCCCTTTCTGTCTATGGTCAGGATGCCGCTTGGAGAGCTTTCCAGAATGCTTTTGTTGAGATTTCTCTCTGCCATGAGCTGCTCATGAAAACGTCTGTTCTCTATGATGATGCTCGCCTGGTTGGCGAAGATCGTAAACGCCTCAATCTCCGATTTGGAGATCCTTGGCCCGTCAAGGGGTCTGTTCACACCCATGCATCCAATAATCTTCCCCTTAGCAGTCAGTGGGGCATAGATGATCTGGCCCCTTTTAAGTCTATCCGTGATGCGACGGTCGATGTCCGTTGCACGGGGATCCTCTTTCGAATTCTCAAAACAGATGACCTCACCGTATTTGACAGCCATCGTCTCGATGCACTCGTGGCGGTGCAGGTGGAAAGGTTTGCGATAGGCCCGTTTCTCGTTCTTTACGCCGAAGCCCCTGACCATTCGACAATCGAGATACTCCCCATCCTCATTGATAAGAAACAAGCAGGATGCAGAGAATCCCAGTTCTTGCTCAGCACTGACTAGGATGGATCGTAGTATCTCATCGAGGCCGACCTGCTGCGTTAGCAGGGTCGACAAATGAAAAATGGCCGCAATGGTCCGATCCTTCGCTTCCAATATCTTGTTACTTACACCCATTGTGGCTCCCGAAGCTGAGCTGGCCTGCCAACTCGGCACAGAATGAAAGGTAATTGCTTAATCCTTTTGCGTCCTCCGATAGAAAGATCTTCAGAGTTAAGCTGGTGCTTTTATTTACGCACGATAATACCGAAGTGAGACCGGTTGTCAATAGCGGATACTAATTTATCCGTCCTTCCTATTCTACTCAACAAATAAGCGATTCCTCAATCCTCAGTCTTTGCCTCGGCATGGTTGGCTAATTCTGATCACCTTGTTAAGCATCCGATCCCTGCTTCAAAGCACCGATTGCTGTGTACTTTGTATTCCGTTCAGTTTCTATTTTTTCTTTTATTAAATTTATCGAGGGCCCGTCTGCACGCAATGTCCAACAGGTATCCACAAGCATACCGATCATATCCGATACGAGGCCTGATGCTCCCTTTAGTTTGTAAGCAGCATATCCTTGAATGGTTGCTGAACCCATTGATGTTAAAAGCGCCGCCAGATGGTTACACCCTTTACCGCTGCCAACCAGCGATTTTACTCTGGACGTGAATCCCCGGGTGACACTTAATCCTTTGACAGATGCAATGCTGTCGATGGTTTCTAAGCATTCGGCACGGGGAACAACCGGCATTTCAACATGCAGATCCTCGATCACAAGAGTGGTTTTGTTAACGAGCAAATGAATGATCATCTGATGCAATATACCAGGAGATCTTTTTTCACCTGTGACCAAATGAAATTCATGAAATCGATGATCTGTCAGACATCCTTCCATTACTAATCTCTGTTTGTCATATTCATACGTATTCACCTCTATGGATCTCGTGTGATATTTTTCCCCTCTCGGTTTTCCAAACAAACTCATCATGCGTCACTTCCTTTATCCGATTTAAAATCCGATGGAGAAAGGATGTAAATATTTCATGCCAACTTCTCCAGTGGGAAGGTATGGATAAGGAGACTGTGGGAATTTACCCCACAGTCTCCTGTAGAATCGCATTTTAATGTCTCCTGCTTATCCTGATCCCATCACTAAGCCAAAAAATGATCCTTCGTGCAGGAAACACATTTCGCTTAGATTAATTGGAATTTTTTCGCCAAATATTCATCTTCTCCGCTTCCTTTACCAGCTCATCTCTGAGGTCTGGATGAGCAATATTTATCAGAGCTTCTGCCTTCTGCCAAGTGGACTTACCAGCCAGATCCGCGATTCCATACTCAGTTACAATCATGTGGGACTGTGTACGCGGCACGGTTACAATCGAGCCTACAGGAAGAGTAGGTACGATGCGGGATTTTATATTGCCCTGCTTGTCTTTATAGGAAGCGTTACAACAAATAAATGATATTCCTCCCTCGGACATGTAGGCGCCGGTTGCAAAATCCAGCTGCCCGCCGGTACCACTGATATGCCGTGGTCCCGACGATTCTGATGAAACTTGTCCAAAAAGGTCGACCTCGATACAGGCGTTTATTGAAATCAAATTGTCATTTTGACTCATGATGTGGGGGGCATTGGTGTATGAAACCTCATAGGCAGCCAACGAGGGGTTCTTATCAATCCAATCATAAAGGAATTGGCTGCCAGCAGCAAAGGACCAGACACTTTTATTTTTGTCAATGCTTTTCTTCTTGTTGGTTAATTTACCCGCCTGATACATGTGATAATAGGCATCGACAAGCATTTCCGTGTGGCAACCCAGATCCTTAACATCAGATTCGACCAACATTGTACCCAAAACATTGGGCAGGCCGCCAATGCCTAACTGGATACAAGCACCATTCGGTATTAGGGGCATTATATGCTCTGCGATCTTTTTGTCGATTTCGGAGGCAGCGGCAGGAGGGATCACTTCAACTTTTGATTCATATTCAACTACATGGTCGATCTCGTCGATGTGAACGGTCTCGCCTCTACCGCCCATGGCCCACGGTAGCAGCGGATTCACCTCGACAATAATTTTCTTTGATACATCCAAAGCCGCACGTACAGCGGCACTACCCATGTGAAAATTGAAGAACCCGTCTTTGTCCATCTTTGTTACCCGGATCATGGCAACATCGACATTCTTAATGCTTTTTCTGTAAAATAAGGGCTGGTTTCTAAAGATCATCGGATGGTAGAAACACCTGCCCCGATCATGCAGTTTGCGTGAATAGCCGGAGAAATGCCAGTCCTGCAATGTGAACACATCCCCCTCCGGGTCGGCCTCTATGCAAGCCTGTTGGGACAAGCTCAACACCACGCGGATATTGATATCCTTGAGTTCACCCTTGCGGGCTGCCAGTGCCTTGTCCAACGCAATAGGTTTGGTATGGCCAAAACCATATTCTATCCAGTCTCCACTTTTTACGACTTGCACAGCTTCTTCCGGTGCAACCAATTTCCGACGATACTCTTCCTGCACGCGCACTTTTTCTGAATACGACATAAATCCTCCTTAAGGAAAATGAAATACAATCATCTGGTAAATTTCAAATCTAAGCCCTGCGCAAAATGAATGCCAATAAACAATAAACATCTAAATCAGTTAGAACACAAAAACATGGCCTCCCCTTATAATATCATGCAATTACCGTCACTTAATGAGATATAGCTCCTGTAGATATTTATTAAGAAGTGCTTTCCATTGCTTTTTTCAGAATGTCAGGCATGAATCAGCAACACTGTTGAGATTGATATGTGTTAACATCCTTTAACAGACTGTTCGCATTTTTTAACATCCCCATGTATGTCAATCATAACGATGGCCCTTGGAATCTATTTAATCTTTTCAGGTCGAATTCCCCGCTGCTTGCGGCGAATGAAATGATACCTCCCGGAGATTCCCCGCTGCTTGCGGCGGGGTGGTTCATTTTGCTTCCTGGATTCCCTCATTGTAGTTACATTTTATCTAGTTGAATTTTTTTTCGGGGCAGGTCATCACCACTATCCACACATGACAAGTATTGAAATATAATTATTCGAATAGATGATCATTTCCCCTTGAAAACCGCGTGGCACCTTTTTTGCTGTAGCTAATGCCGCAACATTGTTCTACTCCCTTAGCCTGTAAAGGTAATTGGGCTGAACGTCTTTATTCTGAATAGGCAACAACGAAGAGTGCTCTATGCTTGGTCCTTGTTTGAAAAGCACATTAATGAATAACTGCAAGGGGGAATAAATGATCAGATTATTAAATGATATCTCCAGAATAGCGCAGGAGAAGGGACCCAAGAAAATGGTTGTCCTGGCGCCGGAAGATGAGGAGTTCATGAAAGCGGTAAAAATGAGTTGGGAGATGGGGTACATAGAACCCATTCTCATCGGCAACACAAAAAAGATGGAGATAATCGCAGAAAAGGCAGCATTTAATATAGACGGGTTCAGAAAAATCCCGGTTAGTGAACAACAAGACATTTCCGATCTCGGGATTAAAATGCTGTTTGAAGGCGAAACGCCCATAGCCAGCAAAGGTCAGATTCCGACCTCATTCATCTACCGCTCAATTATTCGCGAGGAAGCAAAGTCAGGCTCCGGCATGAATGTGAGTGTGATTTCATTTTGGGAAATACCGGGAATCGATCACCTCGTTGCTTTCACCGATACAGGGGTAAATATCAAGCCGGATCTCAAAGCAAAGGCAGAGATTATCAAAAATGCGGTTTTCGTCTACCATCTTATGGGATACCAGAGGCCAAAGATCGCAGTTCTTTCTGGGCAGAGGGAGGTCGGCGGCACACTTGCCTCATATACTGATTACGAAGCATTGAAAAGAGCAGCCACTGTGGGTGATTTCGGAGAATGTGAAATCGTAGCCGCCACATCCTTCACAGAAATCTTTTTTGGAAATAGAAACCGTATTGCTGATTACAGCCAGATAAAAGGATATGATATGCCTCACATCCTTGTTGTTCCCTGCCTTGATACGGGCAATATCATCTGCAAGCTCGATTTATTCCTTGATGTGATACGCAGTTCACTGGTTGCTACATCGAAAGGTCCGGTCTGCATACCGGCCCGATCCGACTTCAGCGACAACATTGTTCAGCAGATTGCCATGTGCGTGGCCTTTGCCGACCGGATGGAAAAGGAGGCACACTGAGATGATGAATTCATTCAATAGCATTTTAGCGGCGGCGAAACAGAAGGGGGCAAAAAAAGTTGTTGTTCCTTTTCCTAACAGGGAAGATATCGACGTTCTTGCCAAAGCGGTTGAGTCAGGTCTGATCATTCCTATCCTAATCGGGCGGAGAAAAGAGGTGCAGGCCTTGCTCGACAAAACACTGCCGGCATCCCTAGAGCATGAAATAGTGGATGAACAGGAGCAACAGCATGCCCTGATCCGAGCTATTACATATATTCGTGAAGACAGAGCCGATATTCTCATGCAGGGAGGCATTGCCCATCAGGTGATGATGGACGCCGTGCTTGATAAAAACACCGGTTTTAAGAATGGCAGGTTGGCAAGCTATATTTCCCTCTTTCAGCTCAAGAAGCAAGAGAAACTGATTCTCATAACGGACACTTTCTTAAACAACTATCCGATTGTTCTCGAAAAACAGTTGATCCTTGAAAACGCGCTCAAGGTCGTTCACATGATGGGGCTTGATGAGCCAAAAGTGGCCGTTATTGCGGCTATCGAGCAGGTGAATCCCGGCATTCCCTCAACTCTGGATGCCGCCATTCTCTCCAAGATGTCTGACCGGAGGCAATTCGGAAAGGCGATAGTCGAGGGGCCTCTCGATATGGATTGTGCATTGAGCCATGTGGCCGCAGGCCGAAAGGGATTAAAAAGCGTTGTAACGGGTAATGCGGATATCTACCTCGTCCCCGAAATCGATACCGGTTATCTCCTTGCCGAATCACTGGTTTTCTTTGGAAAGATGCAGGCAGTGGGAGTTGTCATGGGGACGTCCAAACCAGTGATTCTTAACCTCCCCTTTGTCACCCCTGAAAACCGGCTGGTAGAAATCGCATTGGCGTCACTGATTGCCGAGCAAGGAGGATGATATGGCAGATGAACATCGATTACTGATTATGAATGTTGGCTCCACATCTACAAAGGTGGCCTTCTTCAAGGAATCAAGACAGATTGCACTGGAGAATATCCGCTATAGTGGGGAAGAATTGGCCGCTTATGCCACTTTGGCGGAACAGTTGCCCCGGCGAGAAGGTGATGTGTTAACATTCACTGGCAGCAACGGGATCGATCTGAAGGCCGTCGATATGGTAGTCAGCCGCGGCGGGCTTGGGAAACCAGCGCCGGCCGGGGCATACCGCATCGACGACGCAATGTGCCGGGATCTCATGGAAGGCAGGTATGGAAAGCACCCCTCGGCCCTGGGACCGGCCATGGCGCTCAGCTTCTCCAGACAGTTCGGTATGCCGGCCATTGTAATCGATGCCCCAAGCACGGATGAATTCGAGCCCTTGGCCAGGATCTCCGGCCTCCCGGAAATAGAGCGCAAGAGCGTCTTCCACGCCCTCAATCAGAAGGCCGCCGCCCGTCGCCTGGCGAAAGACCTGGGAAAGAGATACGAAGAAATCAACGTCGTTGTCGCCCACTTGGGGGGCGGAATAACGATCGGCGCCCATAGGCAGGGACGGGTAATCGACTGCACCCACGGTCTGAGCGAGGGCCCCTTCACGCCGGAACGGGCCGGTTCATTGCCGACCATGGACCTGCTAGATCTTACATGGTCGGAAAAACTAGAGAAGAAAGCTATTCAGGGGCGGCTCATCGGCCAAGGCGGCATGGCCGCATATCTTGCCACTACGGATGCACAAAAAGTGGAGGGCATGATCAAGGGCGGCAGCGAGCAGGCAATGTTGATATATAACGCCATGGCCTACCAGGTTGCCAAGGACATCGGCGCCATGGCCACGGTTCTGAAAGGAGACCTAGAAGCCGTTGTCCTCACGGGCGGGTTGGCTCATTCCAAGCTGTTGATGGAGCTGATTGAAGAACGGGTTCGGTTTCTCGCCCCCGTATCCGTGTATCCCGGCGAGGATGAGATGCCTGCCCTTGCGGAAGGAGGATTGCGGGTCCTGTCGAAGGAAGAGGAGATTAAAGAGTACCGCTAAGAACAAGCATTATCGGAGGCAAATATGGATTTTGCATTGACGGAGGAACAGGGGCTCATCCGCAACAACATGAGGGAATTCGCCGAGAGGTATGTGGAACCTATCGCCGCGGAAATAGACGAAAACAACCGCCATCCGGTAGAGCTTTTCAGGAATCTGGCCGAGGGAGGGTGGATGGGAATCCCCATCCCCGAACAATACGGAGGCGCCGGCGCCGATTTTCTTACCCACGCCGTCGCTGTCGAGGAGGTTTCAAGGTCCTGCTCGTCAACAGGCTTTACCCTGTCTTTTCATGCCGGCATCATAGGCATAGCGCTACTCCTTTCCGGAACTGAAGATCAGAAGCAGAAATACCTGGTCCCCTTGGCCCAGGGGCGTCACCTTGGCTCATTCGCATTGACCGAACCGGGCGCCGGTACGGATGTCATGTCCGTATCTACCCATGCCGTGCGTGACGAACAGGGCTATATCATAAACGGGACAAAGACCTTTGTTTCCAACGGACCCATCGCCGACACCTATATTGTCTTTTGCTGGACCGACAAATCTGCGGGAAGGAACGGCATGAGCGCCTTCATCGTCCCCCGGGAAACACCTGGCCTTAAGCCGGGAGAGCATTTTCAGAAGATGGGGCTCCGGTCCTCCCAGACATCGGAGGTTGTATTTCGTGACTGTTGGATACCCAAGGAAAACCTGCTCGGAGATGAGGGCCAGGGCCTTGCTATCGCTATGGAAGGATTCGAACGCGGCAGGATCGGGATCGCCGCTCAGGCCGTCGGCATCCTTCAGGCTGCCCTTGATGAATCGATACGATATTCCAAGGAAAGGATGCAGTTTGGGAAACCCATTGCCCGGCAACAGGCCATTGCCTGGATGATCGCCGACATGGCCACCGATCTTTCCGCCGCACGACTGCTCACCTACCATGCCGCCTACTTGAAGGACAGTAACCAGCCTTTCGGCAAGGAAGCCTCGATGGCTAAACTTTTCGCAACAGAAGCTGCCATGCGGCACACGGTAAAGGCCGTTCAGATCCACGGTGGCTACGGCTACATCAAGGGCGCCAAGGTTGAACGCCTGATTCGTGATGCCAAAATCGCCGAGGTGTACGAAGGCACATCAGAAGCACAGAGGATGGTCATATCGGGGAAAATCCTCCAAAGACAGGGATGAGAATAAAACCCGGTCCCCGTAATGGTGGTTGCGCAAGATGGGGATGATCGGAAGCGATACCTATACTTTATTTAGTTGATAATAGTTTTTTACCTAACAAAATATAATGGGGAAGAAGCACTATGATTAAAGTCTTGGGCATTCATTCTAGTCCAATCAAAAACGGCAATACGGCCTGGCTTCTTGATTATGCACTTAAAGAAGCAGAAAAAATGGATAGTGTCGAAACAGAATTCATTACGCTGGCGGGGCTGACGATTGCCGATTGCAAACATTGCAACTGGTGTATGAAAAAGCAAACTCCTGACAAACTATGCGTAATTGAAGATGATGCAGACCAAATACTTCATAAAGTGCAGGACTGCGATGTCTTGATTCTTGCCTCCCCAGTTTACTTCTCAAGACTTTCTGGGACTATGGCCTGTTTTATAGACAGGACAAGATGTTTCACATTTGGCAAGAACGGTCACCTAGCCCTGAAAGGTAAAATGGGGGTTGCCTTGGCAGTAGGCTGGTGCAGGAATCTGGGGATGGAAACGACTTTGGCGAGTCTCCACGGCGCTTTTCTTGTCCATGAGATGCTGGCTCCGTCGTGCCATACCGCAGGGGCCCTTTACGGCGTGGGTGTGGTGTCGGGACAAAGAGACGAGAATTTTGTCTACAAGCGAGAAAAGCTCGGGGTGAAAGACGACCATGAAGGATTGAACTCTACGAAACTGCTCGTGCATGAGGCACTGCGCATGGCAAAAAAGTTGACCGTCGACAACTAATATCGTTGAACGCTGTCCCTGAACCCAATAGGATAATCCAATGAACCCTAAAAGTTTAACCAAATCAACTGATGATAGGACGATCGGTTTTGCTGGCCTTGGCATTATGGGTAAGCCTATGGCTCTGAACATGGTTCGTGCCGGCACCAATCTAATTGTCTGGAATCGTTCGTCTAACAAGTGCGAGCCCCTGCGTGCGGCCGGGGCTCAAGTCGCTGAAAACATCGACGATCTATTCGAACGAACAACGACGGTCCTGATTATGCTGCTACATGAGGCTGCTACCGACGCTTTTCTCGGTCGAGGTACAACAGCGTTTGCAAAAAGGATATCCGGGCACACAATTGTTAACATGGGATCAACGCCGCCATCCTATTCCAGAGAGCTGGACTCTGAAATTCGATTGGCCGGAGGGCGCTATGTCGAGGCACCGGTTTCAGGTTCACGAAAACCAGCCGAGGAAGGGATCCTTGTGGGTCTATTGGCGGGAAATCCCGATATCGTGTCCGAGATCACCCCTCTACTACAGCCAATGTTTCGTGAGATTGTTTTCTGCGGCCCGATTGGCCACGGACTGCTCATGAAGCTGGCAGTGAACCTTTATCTGATCACAATGTTTACAGGCCTTGTCGAAGCGATCCATTTTGCTGACAAAAATGGCCTCGATCTGGAGAAGTTCCAAGCTGCGCTTGACGCAGGTCCAATGGCAAGTAATGTCACAAAAGTACGAGGTCCAATGATCATCCGACGCGACTTTAATACTCAGTCGGCCATCTCGGACTGCTTGAATAGTACTCTATTGATTACCAGCCAGGCAAGAGAAGCCAATTTAGCTTCTCCACTTATTGAAGTATGCAAAACGTTGTACGCTGAAGCCACGAGCCTCGGACATAGAGCCAAAGATATGGCAGCTGTTCTATGTGCTATCGAAGCACGAACAAATAGCTTGGCGAGGTGACAGGAAGAAAAGGGGCAGCCGTTGACAAAAGTGTGGATCTGTCTATCAACAACTTAACAATCTATATTTAGGAGGTTTTATGATGAGAGAAGAGATCAAGGAAAAACCGGAAGTTGAAGGGGTAAGCCGTCGTTCCGTTTTAAAAGGGGCCGTTACCTTGGGCGCATTAGCGGCGGGCGGAGGCATAGCCCTCAACATGTCCATGCCGGGAACCGCGGAAGCCGCAGCGAAAAAACTCCCTGCGAAATGGGACGAAGAGGTGGATGTGCTGATCATCGGCTCCGGTTTTGCGGGTCTGGCGGCGGCGGCGGAAGCATCGTCCCGAGGGAGAAAGGTATTGATTCTTGAAAAGATGCCCATCTATGGGGGAAACTCGATTATTAACGGCGGAGAATATGCTTCCTCGGATGATAAATACCACATCAGACAGAAGCTTAATCTCGGTGAAGACAGCACGAAGCAGCATTTTGATGACACCATGAAAGGGGGAGACTACTATAACAACCCTGCCCTGGTAAAAATAATGGTTGAAGACGCGCCCGCCACCTTGAACTGGATGATGGATCAAGGCGGCCTCAAAATGAGAGAGATTGCAAGCAGGGCGGGAGGGCACACGGCATACCGGGCCAGGACATGCGTAGCCGGCGTCGGCCGGTGTTTTACCGAAGCCCTGAAAAAAATGGCCGAACAGAGCGGTGTGAAAATAAGGCTGGAAACCGCTGTGACCTGGGTCTGGCGCAAGGATTGGGAAGGCCCTGTTCTCGGAGTGGAGGCAGTTACCGGAAAGAGAACAAAGAATATCAAGATAAAGCATGCTCTTGTCTTTGCCTCGGGTGGATTCGGCCAGGACATAAAAATGCGCCAGGACTTCAATCCGAGCATAACGCCTTCGGTTAACTGCACGAACCATAAGGGAGCGACCGGCGAGACGATTCGCTATGCCCAAGCCATTGGGGCCGATGCCTTGCAGCTCGCTTTTATTCAGTTGTATCCTTTTGCCGAGCCGGAGACGGGCATCCTCGATACATCGGCCGTGTTCCCCTTCCGGGGGCCGGGTATCGGGATCGTCTATGTGGCCAGGACAGGAAAACGGTATGTGAGCGAACTGGATCGCCGCGATGTCTGCTCACGCGCGGCCATAGCCACCGACTCCAAGCCGACCTACTCCATTTTCAACGAGAAAATGACCCCATTGCTGGGTTCGGCGGAAGAACTGAAGAAGGGCTTGGAAAACGGACGTTTCATCAAGGCGGAAACCCTGAAAGACCTGGCCGGAAAGATTGATATACCCGCCGATGTTTTTGCGGAAACGATAAGGAAACATAACCAGTACCTCGCTGACGGCAAAGATCCGGATTTCAACAAGCCAATCACGGCGAAAATGCTGCCCATTGTCGACGGCCCGTTTTACGCCTTGCCCCAATGGCCGGCAGTCCACCATTGCATGGGCGGCCTGAGGATAAATGAAATGGCCCAGGTTGTTGATGTCTGGCGTAAACCTATCCCACGTTTCTACGCCGCGGGCGAAGTTGCGGGTGGTGTCCACGGGTCAAACCGTCTGGGCAGCAATGCAACCCCGGATGCTATTGTATTCGGACGCATCGCCGGAACCAATGCAGCCAAGGAAAAACCGATGGCTTAACCGGGAAGGGGCCCGTGGCCGGCCATGGACCCCTTCCTTTCCATCAAGGATGGTTGAACATGAAAAGAATCCTCTTATCCATTTTCCTTATGGCCGCCCTGTTGTGCCTGCACTATTTCGTGGCCGGCAGCCGCACGGCCGAGGCGGCAAAACCGGCAGCGGCATCTTGTCAGGCCTGCCATGCCGATTTTACCTCCGTCCTTCCCAAGGGCCATCCTCCGGCCAAGGGAACCGGTCTGGCCGCTTGTACATCCTGCCATGCGCCGGATCTTACCGGAATAGCTAAGAAAAACGCCTTTTCGTCTCGGATGCACACGGCCCATGTGGGGCCAAAGGGATCCTTGGATTGCACGGCCTGCCATACCTGGGTGCCGAACAAGAGATTCGGGCTGATTGGCCAGAAGTGGTCCTGGGGGGCGCCAAAGAAAGAGGATATGGATCTGATGAAGGAGATTTTTATCTCTTGGGCGAACTCCGGTCACACGGACACGCTCCATGCCAAGGCAGGGATAGTCTGTACCCAGTGCCACGGCAAAGAACTTCCTAAGGCTGATGACACGGTGGAAAATAGCCGTTGCCTGACCTGTCACGGTCCCATGGAAAAGCTAGCCCTGAAAACAGAGCCTAAAGATTTCAAGGGTCGCAATCCACACAAGTCCCACTTGGGCGATATCGCTTGCACGGTGTGCCACAAGGGCCATAGGGAATCCAAGGTCTACTGCCTGGGCTGCCATCAGAATTTCCAGATGAAGATCCAGGGCGCGGCAAAACCGTAAACGACCTGTTCACAGGGTGGAGATTTTAAAAGCATTAAGGAAAGGGGGAAGAAGAATCCCCCTTTTTATTTACCTGCTTACCGAATGAAGACGGGACATCTAAAGGCCATCTATAAAATTGATAATCTGCTATGTTTTCTTTTTTAACCATTGTGCGGATTCTTAGGTAGGTTCAGCAAGTGCTCCTTCCTTGTTTATTCCAGTCAAGCGTACCAAAATATTGACGAATATCGAACATTTCAAATCGTAATACACGCAGCCGATCATATGATGAATGTCAACAGTTGTAGGTGACAGCTTCGTCTAACCCACATCACTATTTTATGGTAAATCGTCGCTGATTACCGTTCGAAGCAAAGTATATCCGACAAAATTCCCGGGTGCTCGACTTCAGGAAGCAAATGTTTTAGTCAGGCCGCTTATCTCTTTCGGGATCTGCTGTTCGCCTTCAATCCATTATGCATTCCTTCGCCTCAACACCATCCTGATCGCGATATAGGGGAAGAGGAAAAAAAGAAAGTTGCAACCCTTCACAAAGGCCATGCCATAATAATTCAGCA